>VOFF01000069.1_pt1 | contig 42502 bp, 70 predicted proteins | sample 5384061 | NCBI WGS metagenome assembly VOFF01 (sample SAMN12384725, study PRJNA508395) | human gut metagenome | isolation source: healthy gut E | host: Homo sapiens | reverse complement strand
GAAAAACTCGTCGCCCTGATTTTTCTGACATCCCAATGAAAAAATGCCAGAATTAAAGTAAATAACAGGATAATGATCTTTTTCATGTTAATCCTCCATGATTACAATATTTCAAATGAGACCCAGCTCGAGATGAGATAAGCCGCGGCAGACATTACAAAGCAAAAAGAGATGACTTTTGATTTGATTTTGGATTCTTTGTCGAAGACGGCCATAGACGTTATCCAGGATATGACTAAAGTTATCAGGGCAATCACCGTCATCTTATTGATCACAAGAGCCCATCCCCGCAGGAGGAAACACAAGACGGCTATTACCAGCACGGTGATCAGATACTTGAGCCAGCCGCCTCTGTTGAACAGTATGGGTATGAGAAGGGCGGCCCAGACTATTCCCAGCAGAAGACACTTCAAAATTATAATAAATATACTTTCCATATATACTCCTTTTTTCTGTGATATTGCAAATAAAAATCATAACATAAATCGGACGAGTTTGGAAGATTTTTTTGACTTGAAAGAGCTTTAATGAGGTGGTTCGGCTCGTTGTAAAAAGCCTGGAATGTACGGCCGATGAAAAAGGAACTTTTTCTTTTTCAGGCAGTTTTTGCCTGGAGTTTTATGTTATCAATTTGCAGGTAATCATTGATTCTTGGCGAAATTTGCGGTAAAATATACATGTATAAAATTACGGGAGGATGCGATGGCCCAGCTATATTACAGATACAGTACGATGAACGCCGGAAAATCTATAGAACTGATAAAGGTGGCGTACAACTATGAGGAGAGAGGCAAACAGGTGCTCACTCTTATTCCCTCGGTAGACGACAGGTATGGGGTAGGGGTGATAACTTCGAGAATAGGGATACAGAGAGAAGCTCTCGTAGTAAATGAAGATACTAATATACTTGAACTGTATATTCGTGAAAATGAAAAGAGAAAAAATCGACTGCGTGCTGATAGACGAATGTCAGTTTCTCAAAAAAGCATCATGTACAGGAATTGGTGGAGATAGTAGACAGCTGCGATGTTCCCGTGCTGGCTTATGGACTCAAAAATGATTTCAGAAACGAACTCTTTGAGGGATCGTATTACATGCTGATATATGCAGATAAGATAGAAGAAATAAAGACTATATGCTGGTGCGGACGAAAAGCTACCATGGTGGCCAGAGTTATCGACGGAAGAGTCGTCAAACAGGGAGAGCAGGTAGTGATAGGAGGCAACGATATGTATGTGTCTTTGTGCCGCAAGCATTATAACGACGGAAGATTTTGTGAGAATAAACAGGCTTTGTTATTCAGGGAGTAAAAATGACTGCAAGACTTAGACGAAAAAATTTAACGACCATTATTTTGACAGCTTTCTTAATTCTCATGGCCGCCTTTGCCATGGCCGGCAGCGCCTCGGCAGCCACGACCGCTACCGTAGACAGCAAAGAGGGACTGAATGTCAGAAGCGGCCCCGGCGTCGATTACGGTATTCTCTTCGCACTTCCCGACAAGACTACAGTCACGGTGATAGAAAAAGACGGCAGCTGGTACAAGATAAGTTATGAAGGAAAGACGGGATATGCCAGCGGTGATTATCTCGTGATTCAGCAGACGGGAGACAGCGACGGGGGATGTAATCGGCAAGACCGGTACGGTAAACAGCCTGATAGGACTGAAACGTCAGAAGCGGTCCCGGCTCAGGATACGAAGTACTGTTTACACTTAATAATAATGTCACTGTGGATATCATAGGAAAGTCAGGAAGCTGGTATCAGATAAGCTATAACGGACGGACAGGATATGTCAGCAGCGAATATATAGTGATAGACGAAAGCCCCGACTATGTGTATGACGGGGACTTTTTTGAAAGCTATCTTACGCAGCAGGGGATTTCCGGAGAGTTATAAATATTATTTAAGGATCTTACATGCCGCTCACCCTCAATGGATATTTAAATCTCAGAAAACGGGGCTGAGCTGGACCGATGTGATCGATAAAGAGAGCAAAGTAGGTATAAACCTCGTACATAAGAGTTCGAACGACTCATGGAAATCAGATGATTACGGAGCTAAGGATTCAAACGGCAATTATATAGAATTTGACAGCGGAGGCTGGATAGCTGCTTCCCGTTCTATAGTGGAATATTATATGGATCCGAGAAACTTTTTTGAATGAAGGCGGAATATTTCAATTCATGAGCCATTCATACGATTCTCAGACTCAGACCAAGGCAGGTCTCCAGCAGCTGGTGGCCGGTACGTTCCTTTGCGAATAAATTCCCCGAAGCGGGATATGATACGTACTCTGACGCTCTGATATATGCCGGCAGTCAATCGGGAGCCAATCCGTATGTCCTGGCTTCGATGATCCTCGTGGAACAGGGAAAGGACGGAAAGGGAAACAGCATTTCCGGCAAAGTAAGCGGCTTTGAAGGGTATTATAATTATTTCAATGTAAGAGCGTATGCTTCCGGCGGATATGACGCAGTCGAATATGGGCTGCTGTATGCCAAGAGCCAGGGATGGAACACTCACATAAAATCGATCTTAGGCGGAGCAGCTCATTATGCCAGCAATTACATAAAGAACAACCAGAACACCCTGTATCTTAAAAAGTTCAATGTTATGAACGGTATGAGTTCAGTGGCCACTCATCAATATATGACCAATATCGGCGGGGCGGCCAGCGAAGCCGCAAACCTGAAAGCAGGTTACAGCTCCAGCGGGGCGATAACTTTCTATATACCGGTTTATTCCAATATGCCGGAAACTGCTGCTCCGATGCCGGGAAGCGGAAATAATAATTATTTCCTCAAGAGCCTGAGCGTGGACGGATATGATCTGATGCCGGCGTTTAATATGTATACTTCCGAGTATGAACTGGTAGTTCCCAGCGATACGTCGCACGTAAAAATCAACGCTTCGGCCAGCGATTCCGGCGCTAAAGTCGAAGGCGCGGGAAACGTTCAGCTGACAGGAAATGTTACCGATATAAAGGTTACGGTAACCTCAACCAGCGGAGTGAAGAAAACCTACACTATCACCGTGGCTAAAGAGAGCGGTTCCACTTCAGAGGAAGCCTGACCAGTTCGGTATATTCGATAGGCACTTATATAACGGGAGTTGACTTTGAAACTTCTGTGAAAACTTTTAAATCGAACCTGAATATTTCTTCAGGCTGCTCTTTAAAAGTAATTAGCTCCGGCGGCTCTGAGATGACTTCGGGCAATGTCGGAACAGGGACTAAGGCCGTCTTGTATGATAAAAGCGGAAAAGCGATAAAGAGTTATTATGTAGTTGTCAAGGGTGATAATAATGGTGACGGCAAGGTGACGTCTGCCGATGTACTCTTTACGCAGAGACATATAATAAAAACTTATACGTTGAGCGGAGCATATTTTTACGGCGCAGATATCAATGGCGACGGTAAAGTAAGTTCTGTAGATGTTCTTTATATGCAGAGACATATTATTGGAACGTATACTATAAAGAATTAATAGGGATTGGTGATGAAAAAAAGATTAATTGTATTAACATTGATTTTATGCTTGATGTTCTCATTTTGCAGTATTTCTAATGCGTTAGGTGCTTCTGCATCATTAAGCATATCCGGAGGTGGAAGTTACACAGTAGGCAGTACAATAAGGATAACATATACTTTTTTCTGCAACGAATATTGCAGGCGCATCGGCACAAATAGTATACGATGCATCTGTTCTAAGCTATAAAGGATGTTCAGGAGGTACAGCGCCTTCTTCAGCATCAGGAGTAATTAATGTGTATGCAGGAGATGGAAATGCACATTCATCACTATCGGTCACATTGACGTTTGAAGCATTAAAAGTGGGATCTTCAAGCATCAGCGTATCGCCTGGTGGTGATGAAGGAATAATAGATTATGATGGGAATCCTTTGAGCGTTTCTTCTAAGAGCACTACTGTTTCAGTAACAAATCCATCATCCTCTGCTTCCAGCAATGCGAACCTTTCCAGCCTTAAAGTTTCGGCGGGAAGCCTTTCGCCTTCCTTTTCACCTTCCAGAACGTCGTATACGGTGAATGTAGGCGAAGATGTGAGCGTATGTACCATAAGCGCTACTCCGCAGGATTCTGCCGCTACGGTCTCTGTAGGAGGATCGAAGAACCTTTCGATTGGTAAAAACGTGAGGACTGTCACGGTGACTGCAGAAAACGGAGCCACCAAGACATATACCATAACCATAAACAGAGGCGAGGGGGGGACTTCTTCCGAAGACCCTTCTGATGACCCGTCAGACGGTTCCGACGGCGAGATTGAGGATATCACCGTAACTGTAGGCGATAAAAGAGTACATCGTCTGCGAAAATTACGATGAGAGTTCTATTCCCAAGGGGTTTGTCATGACCATAGCTCAATATGGAGACAAGGATATCCCTGTGATAAAGGATGAAAATTTGAAGTACACGTTTGCCCTTCTCAAAGACCCGGAAACAGGAGATGAAACATGGTTCTTCTATGACGAGGAAAGCGACACCTTTGCTGAGACTGCTCAGATTTCTGCCGAAGATGCCATGGAATACGGGGAGACTGCTGGCAGAACTGAATGGAGACGATCAGGACAGCAAAGCAGGTTCAAAAGATAGGATCCTTATCATTGCATTGGGAGCTACAGTCGTCGTCCTTGCAGCTTTAGTCCTCATATTGCAGGTAGGAATAATAAATAAAAATAAAAAAGAAATTAAAAAGAATAAAAAAATCGAAGAAGAAATAGATATAACAGATGAAAAGCCGTATGAAGATATGGATATAGAAGAACAACAGCAAAGCGATCATGAAACTGAAGACGATTATACCGATACTGAAAGGGAAGATCAGTGAGCATATTCGATCATATCGAAGGATTTTTTTGAAGAGCTGAATATGGCCTCAGTGGCAGTACGCCTGATATTGGCTACGCTTCTGGGAAGTTTTGTGGGAATGGAAAGGGCTCATAAGAGATATGCCGCAGGTATAAGGACCTTCGCTCTGGTGTGCCTTGGATCTGCGCTGGCTACCATGATCGGTCTCTACTTAGGTGAAATCAGCGCTTTAGGAGCAGATGTCGGCCGCATACCTGCTCAGATATTATGCGGAATTGGATTTCTCGGAGCAGGAACTATCATAGTTACCGAGAGAAAACAGGTAAAAGGGCCTGACTACCGCTGCGGGATTATGGGTCACGGCCACCATGGGTATGGCCATAGGCGCCGGTTTCGTCTTTGCGGCTATAGTGTGCTTTTGTGCTGATTTTCCTCACCACCTACTATATGTATTATATGGCGAGGTATGTGGAGAATCATACCAGAACTATAGAGATATATGCGGAGATGGACAGAAAGGGAGTCGAACCATTTCTAACATTTCTTAAGGGATGCGGGTATGTCATAACTTCTATAGAGAGGAGAAAAGATGAAACTATTCTCGAAGATGATATAGCTTTGAGAGTAGAGCTGGATATGCTGAAAAAACGAGATCACGCTGAAGTGCTGGATGAGATACTGACCGTATCATCTGTACATTATGTCGAAGAAATCAGCTGATATAGAGGAACCGGGTATATGGGATCAGAAAAAATCTGATCCCATATACCCGTATTTTTTTTACCATGCCATGTGTCTCTAAGATGGAGCTGTTGATCTATGCGGTTTAAAATAGTCCGCTTGTTGAAACTCCAAGGTGGGTTTATTAAGATAGAGCGTGGTGCGTCTGCAGTGAGCCTGTGTATGGTGACGTCGGGCGGTATGATTTCAAGACAGCGGACTACGAGATCCACGTAAGAATCTATAGAATCAAAGGGCTGATAATCACCGTGAGTTTTTTCCATGACAGAACCCTTTACGATGTTCAGAAGATGAAGCTTTAATCCGAAAAGCCCCGGCATTGACGACACATGTCTGACTGATTGCAGCATCATCTCTTCCGTCTCACCAGGGAAGCCCCCAGGATCAGATGGACCACGTACTTTATATTTCGGCTGGCCAGGTTGCGGCAGGCAATGTCGAATACAGAAGTCTCGTAGCACCTGTTAAAAAGCAAGGGCCGTCTCATCATGGACAGTCTGAAGACCCCAGCTCTATCCACATGAAGTTTTCCCTGTTGACTTCAGAAAGCAGATCAAGGACATCAGCAGAAAGACAATCCGGTCTCGTCCCTACCACGAGACCGCTTATCTTGGGATTTTCGAGGACTGACCGGTATTTTAGCCGGAGTACATCTACCGGCGCATAAGTGTTGGTGTGATTCTGAAAATAGGCCAGATATCTAACTTTAGGCCATTTTTTTTAGACAGCAGTTCTATCTGCTGATCTATGGATGAGGCGAATTCGCCGGAACCTGAATCTGAACAAAAAGAACACCCATAGACTCCCTTGCTGCCGTCCCTGTTAGGGCAGGTAAAACCTCCGTCGATGGCCAGCTTGATGGTTTTTCACCTAAATTATCCTTAAGCCATCTGTCAGCAGAATAGAAGCGTTTATCTTTGAACCTGATAGGTAATATGTCATTATTTTTTCGTTCATATATTCTTAAATCCTTTAAATAATCATGTTAATATGGTATAATTACATATTATCAAATCAGGCTTTTAAAAACAAGCCGCAAACGGAGAAAAGGTAATGGTAAAGAAGACACAGCCTCAGCAGCAGGAGATATTAGATGAATGTAAACCTCAGAGTTTTATAGACGAAGAGGCAGAAGTTAAAGTGTCTAAAAATACGCTTCTCCTACATTCATGCTGCGGACCTTGCAGCACAGCCTGTATAGAAAGGCTGGCAGGGACATATAAGATAACGGTGTTTTTTTATAATCCCAACATAACCGAAAAGGACGAATACGACAGGCGCAAAGAAGCGCAGATTAAGTTCATCGAGCTATATAATAAAAAAACTGCCGAAAGAGGATAAGATAGAATTTATAGAAGGCGAATACCTGCCGGAAGAGTTCTACACGGCGGCCGGAGGCCTTGAGGCAGAGCCGGAGGGAGGTGCAAGATGTACGGAATGTTTCAGGCTGCGCCTTGAAAGAACTGCGCAGGCGGCGCTCCGTACAGGTAACACCATATTCGGCACTACTCTGACCGTAAGCCCTCACAAAAAACTACAGCCTCGTTTCAGCCATAGGATGTGAACTGGCAAACAAATATCATATAGAATTTTTGGATATTGATTTTAAGAAAAAGGCGGGTTTTCAGAGAAGCATACAGATGTCTAAAGAATACGAACTTTACAGGCAGAATTATTGCGGATGTGAGTTCTCAAAAATAAAAAAATAGGAGGAAGCGATATGTCACATTTGATCTTACCAAAAAATACGACCCTCTGATCGACCTGATGGAAAGTCAGAGAGCGATCAAAAAAATAAAAAGATTACTTTCAGCAGGAACTGGCTTACGGGCTCAACTTGAGGCGTGTATCAGCGCCCCTCTTCGTGGATCCGAAAACGGGACTCAACGATAATCTCAACGGAGTGGAAAGAAGAGTAAGCTTTACTCTGAAAGACATAGATGAACTCGAGGTGGAGGTGGTTCAGTCTCTGGCCAAATGGAAGAGGATGGCCCTGGGAAAGTACAAAATACAGCCGGGACACGGCATATATACAGATATGAACGCCATAAGAAGAGATGAAGAACTGGATAATCTTCATTCTGTCTATGTAGACCAGTGGGACTGGGAGAAGGTCATAACTAAAGAGCAGAGAACAGAAGAGTATCTGAAAGAAACAGTAATCACTATATATAACGCAGTAAAGAATCTGGGTGATTATGTAAACAGGCTTTACAGAAATATTCAGACAGAGATACCAAACGATATATATTTTGTTACTACTCAGGAACTCGAAGATATGTATCCTGATCTTACGCCCAAGCAGAGAGAGGATGCGATCACTAAAGAACATAAAGCGGTGTTCATCATGAAGATAGGAGGAAGGCTAACTTCGGGAGAAAAAAGCATGACGGCCGCTCGCCTGACTACGATGACTGGGAACTCAACGGAGATATAATACTCTGGAACGAAGTTCTCGACAGGAGCTTTTGAGATATCATCCATGGGTATAAGGGGTGGATTCGGAGGCCATGGAAAGACAACTTTTAGCCGAAGGCTGCCAGGACAGAGCCAGGATGGAATTTCAGAAGGCCGTCTTAGAAAGCAGACTTCCTTATACCATAGGTGGGGGAATAGGACAGAGCAGATTATGCATGTTTTTCCTGAGAAAGGCTCATATCGGCGAGGTGCAGTCCTCCGTGTGGCCTAAAGAGATGATAGACATATGCAGTGAAAACAACATACATCTTCTGTAAGGAAAACTTATGATTTACGTCGATGTTGCAGTTGATAATAAAAGTAAATATACAGACGGACTTTTTACATATAAGTCGCCTGTCGACATCCGCCCCCGGAGATCTGGTGACGGTTCCCTTCGGCAACGGAGACAAAGAAAAGAAAGCTATCGTCTGCGGGACGCCGACGAGGATCGACTGCCCCTCTGATAAATTAAAGACCGTTTCAGAGGTGGTCGAAAGAGGTTTTATTTCAGAAGAGGCTGTGAAGACTGCCGTCTGGATGAAACAGAGATATGGAATAAAAATATCACGATGCCTTCAGATGTTTTGTCCCGACGGGAAAGGCTCCAAAAGCAGGAAAAGAAAAAAGAACCTTATAAAGGTATTTCGTGTAAGTATATCAGGCCCGAAAGTCTAACGCCCCAGCAGAATTTGGCTGTCGGCGAAATTGTCGGCGCGATGAAATCCGGCAGTCAGACCAGTTTTTGCTCCATGGTGTCACTGCCAGCGGCAAGACAGAAGTATATATGGAATCTATAGAAAAAGCCGTTTCCATGGGGAAGACAGCCATAATGCTGGTTCCTGAGATCTCGCTGACCAAACAGGTGATAGAGACCTTTGCGGCCAGGTTCGGAAAAAGAGACTATAGCGGTTTTACATAGCAAGCTCACTCCCCGGGAAAGATATGACGAGTGGCGGCGGATACAAAGAGGAAATGCAAAGATAGTGATAGGCGCCAGGATGGCGGTATTTGACCCCTCTAAAGGATATAGGCCTCATAGTCATGGATGAAGAACAGGAGTCCAGCTATAAGGCCGATATGACGCCTAAATATGACACGGTGGATATAGCTCTTAAACGCATCAGCTATTACGACGGAGTGCTCCTGCTGGGCAGCGCCACGCCGTCGGTCGTATCATATTACAGGGTGAGTCAGGGCATATACAGACTTCTGACTTTAAATAAGAGGTATAACAACACTCCTCTGCCTAAGATTGAGATCGCCGATATGAGAGCAGAACTCAGAGAAGGAAATACGACTATTTTCAGCAAAGCTCTGTTTACGGGGATCGAAGATGAGCTTTCATCCGGCAGGCAATGTATACTTCTGCAGAACAGGAGAGGATATTCAAACTTTTTATTTCCTGCAGAGAATGCGGGTCTGTCATCAGATGCCCCGAGTGCGGGATATCTCTGACTTATCATAAATCTCAGGAAAGCCTCATATGCCATTACTGCGGAAGGCGATTTCCCGTTCCGAAAGTCTGTCCGGAATGTGGAAGTTCTTATATAAAAAATTTCGGTATAGGAACGGAACAAGTCGAAGAAGCGGTGAAACGATTCTTTCCCGCGGCCTCCTGCGGCAGGCTGGATATAGACGCCCTCAAGACCAGAAAAAGATCTGGATCGGATATTGGGAGATTTTTTTTTCCGGAAAGACAGACATACTCATAGGCACGCAGCTGGTAGCTAAAGGTCTGGACTTTGAAAATGTCGGATTGGTAGGTATAATAGCAGCAGATACAGGCTTAAATATACCGGATTACCGATCTTGCGAGAGGACCTTTCAGCTGATCACTCAGGCTGCGGGTAGGGCAGGCCGAAGAGAGCAAAGAGGAAGAGTCATAATTCAGACATACGAGCCTGATAATTATGCTCTGAGAGCCGCATCTTCTAACGATTACGGGGAATTTTTCCGGCAGGAGATCAAACTCAGAAAATTCATGGAATACCCGCCCTTTACCGATATGATAATGGTAAACTTTACTGCGGAAGACGAAGAAAATGCCTTCAGAACCGCAAAGAGGTGTAAGAAATATTTGGAGAATTCCGGGGAATGGAAAAAAAAAGAAGCAAGCATTCTGGGACCGAAAGTTTCCATGAGCTTCCGCGGAAAAGGATTCCATAAGATTTTACATGATGATAAAGTGTCCTAAGGGATTAAGAAATAAATATATATATTATTTAGAAGAGTTTAATAAGATAATTATCAAAGAGCGTGAAAAAAATGCAGCATGGATATAGATATAAATCCGTACAGCGCTTATTGACAGGGAGGTAAATATATATGGCCTTAAGGAAGGTTGTAATCGAAGGCGACGATATTTTGAGGAAAAAATGCAGAGAAGTAGGCCAGGTCACAGACAGAATAAGAGAGACCATGGAAGATATGAAAGAGACCATGAGGGCTGAGATGGGCGTAGGTATTGCGGCGCCTCAGATAGGAGTCATGAGAAGGATGTTTGTGGCAGAACCGGAACCGGACAGAGTCTATAATATGATAGACCCCGTCATTCTTGCTCAGAGCGGAAGCCAGCCGGGCGACGAGGGGTGCCTGAGCGTACCGGGCATGATCGGCACCGTGGAACGTCCCGACTATATAAAGATAGAGGCTACAGATCTTGAAGGAAACAGAAAAGTATATGAATTCAGGGATTTTGACGCGAGAGTCATGTGCCACGAGTATGATCATCTCGATGGAATCCTATATATAGATAAAGCTACTGATATACGAGACGCTTTTTGCAGACGAAGAAGCGGAGGAAGAAGAATAGATATATGAAGACTGTATTTATGGGAACGCCGGATTTCGCGGCGGTCATACTGGAGACTCTGTATGACAGCCGCAATTCCGTATGTCTGGCTATAACACAGCCCGACAGAGCTAAAGACAGAGGCAAGAAAGTGAGATCTACGCCTGTAAAAGAATTTGCTCAGAGCCACGGGATTGAGGTGTTTCAGCCGGAAAAAATAAGAAACGATGAAGAAACGAAGGAAAAACTTCGGCAGATCTCGCCCGACGTCATAGTAGTAGCCGCTTACGGACAGATACTGCCCGAGGAAATACTTGCTCTTCCCAAATACGGATGTGTAAATGTACACGCTTCTCTGCTGCCTAAGCTGAGAGGAGCCTCGCCTATACAGCAGGCTATAGTCCGGGGAGAGGAAAAGACAGGTATTACCATCATGCAGATGGACAGCGGCCTGGATACGGGAGATATACTGACTCAGGAAGAGACCGAGATCGGTGATTTAAACGGTCAGCAGCTTCACGACCGGCTGGCGTCTATGGGGAGCAGTCTCTTGCTTAAAACCTTAGACATGCTGGAAAAAAGGAAATCTTACGCCACTGCCTCAGAATAAAGATGAGGCCACTTACGCCGGTTTGATTTCTAAAAAAGACGGCAAGATTGACTTTAAGAAGAGCCCGGAAGAAATAGAAAGACTCATAAGAGGTTTCGATCCGTGGCCGGGAGCATTTTGCAGCATGGGAGGGGCGACCGTGAAATTTTGGAAGGCAGAAGCTTCCGATGAAGAGACGGATGTTGAAGACGGAACTGTAATTGGAGCAGATGAAAACGGAATTAAAATCTGCTGCGGTGGCAGAATATTGATTGTGAAAGAAATCCAGGCTCCCGGAAAAAAAGATGATGAAGGCTGCGGATTATCTCAGGGGTCATGATATGAAGATCAGGGAGCAAGTTTGAATAGGAGGATAAATGCCTTATTACTACTATAATGATATATACAGTCTCAGATATGTGCTTTTGATAGCCGCTATTCTTTTGACTGTCATAGCTCAGGCCAGAGTCAGTTCAAATTTCAGAAAGTATTCGTCAGTAAGAAATCGCAGAGGAATGACCGGCGCTGAAGCGGCCCGGAGAGTTCTGGACGCTAACGGCCTTTCCGGCGTGGCTGTGGAGCAGATCAGGGAAGCCTCACCGACCATTACGATCCGTCGAAGAAGGTCTTGAGACTTTCCGAAACCGTTTACGGCAGAGAATCAGTAGCGGCGGTGAGCGTGGCCTGCCATGAGGCGGGACACGCGCTTCAGGACGCAGAAAACTATGGGCCTCTTAAACTGAGAAACGGAATGGTCCCCATAGTTAATTTTTCATCTAAGTTTTGCTGGATACTCATATTCGCAGGTATAATCCTCTCAGCCGCAGGAACTTATATGGCCGGCTGGATATTCGATATAGGAATAATTCTCTTTGTGGCAGTCATACTTTTTCACCTTGTCACACTGCCGGTAGAGTTCAACGCCAGCAGGAGAGCTATGGATCAGATGGAACTGGCCGGGATAATAGACAGCGATGAGGAGCGGGGAGCAAAGAAAGTATTGTCGGCAGCCGCCATGACTTATGTGGCTTCGCTGGCTGTAGCCGTAGCTCAGCTGCTGAGACTGCTTGCCATGAGAGGTAGAGATTGATGGATTCATCGAGAAAGACGGCTTTTGACGTCTTATTGGATATGGAAAAAGAAAAATCCTATTCCAATTTGACTCTGAATCGCTTTATAGCGGAAAACAAGCCTGAAAACAGCGCTTTTACAAGAGAATTGGTCTACGGAGTGCTTGAGAATAAAATACTGCTGGATTATTATCTTGACAATCTCATTCCTTCCGGTATTAAAAAGTCAGGAAGAAGGAGGCTTGTATCCTCAGGATGGGTCTCTATCAGATAATATTTATGGAAAGCGTTCCTACTTATGCGGCCGTCAACGAGTCGGTTAACATGGCAAAAAAATTCTGCAGAGGCAGAGAAGGCTTTATAAACGGCGTGCTGCGGGGATATATGAAGAAAAACATAAGACTTCCTGAAGAAAGAAAGGATTTTCTTTCGGTGAAGTATTCATTTCCTCCGTGGATAATAGATTTATGGAGAGAAGAGTACGGGGATCGTATGTGTGAGACGCTGCTTGAGGCTTCAAACAGGAGGCCGCAGCTTTCAATCCGCGTAAACCTCCTCAAGACTGACAGAGCCTCTCTGGCCGATGTCCTTAAGGAAAAAGGGCTTTGAAGTGTCAGAAGGGAAGTTTTCTGAAAGAATACTCCACGTCAGAGGAACGGGTCTATTGAGCCTAAGCGAGTATGAAATGGGATTATTCTCTATCCAGGACGAGGCTTCCTCCTTAGCTGCCGATATGTTGGGAGCCGCGCCGGGGGACAGAGTCATAGATGTGTGCGCAGCGCCGGGAGGCAAGACTTGCGCTATAGGGGCAGATGATGGCAAACGAGGGCCACATAGAGGCATTTGATATATATGAACATAAGCTTCCTCTGATAAGACAGCAGGCTGATAGGCTGGGGATAGAGATAGTAACGGCAGAGACGATGGACAGCGCAGAAGGATCAGAAAGTCTCTATGAAACTGCCGACAAGCTGCTGGCAGACGTGCCTTGTTCCGGACTTGGAGTGATAAGGAGAAAACCTGAGATCAAATATAAGGAAATACAGGATTTCACTGATCTTGAGGTTTTGCAGGGCAGGATACTGGAAAAAATCTTCGCAGTATCTGAAGATAGGAGGAACTTTAGTCTACAGCACATGCACCATAAGAGACAGAGAAAACGGCGGCCAGATCAGGCGTTTTCTTGAAAAGCACAGAGAATTTGAATTGATAGAAGAAAGACAACTTTTACCTACCGAAGATATAGACGGATTTTTATATCTGCAAAATGTTGAAAAAGGGGTGAGGATACGAGTTATGGAAGTTGGATTTAAGTCCGATAAAGGGCTGAAGCGAAGCAACAACGAAGACGCTTGCTTTGTTCTTTTGACCGACAAAGGTCTATTTGGTGGCAGATGGCGTCGGAGGGGGCAACGCCGGTGAAATAGCCAGCAGAACTGCTGTGAACGAGATAGCTAATTACATATCGCAGCATCCGATAGATAAAGCCACTAATAAGTACGCTATTGTAAATTATCTTCAGGATTGCCTCGACAAGACTAACGAGAAGATATTTGAAAATGCCAGAAAATATGAAGAAAACAAGGGTATGGCCACTACCGCCGCTATAGTTTACGCAAGAGGCGGCATAGCGTACATAGCCAATGTGGGAGACAGCAGGGTATACCTTTTCAGGAATGAAAAATTAGTTCAGCTCACAGAAGATCACACTTATGTGAATACTCTTCTAAACGCCGGAATCATATCCGAAGAACAGGCGGCCTCAGACAGCAGAAAGAACGTCATAACTAAAGGCGCTGGGGGCCGAAGATACTGTGGAACCTGATTTTTTCCAGGTAGATATAATAAAAGACGATATATTCATCCTTTGCACCGACGGCTTGTACGACGAGGTGAGCGAGAATGAAATGAAAAAATATTTTAAAGAAAAAAAGCATCCATGTCCGACGTGTGCGCCGATATGATCGGGGCTGCCAACAGAAACGGAGGGCATGACAACATTACTATAATAGCTTTAAGGGTTACGGAGGAAGATCTTTATGAGTAGCAAATTGTTATTGGGCAGATATGAGATTTTGGAAAAAAATCGGTGAAGGCGGAATGGCCATAGTATATAAGGCCAAAGACCGTCTTCTCAACAGATACGTGGCGATAAAAATCCTGAGACCTGAATTTACGAAGGACGACCAGTTTATAGAGAACTTCCGCAAGGAATCTCAGGCGGCGGCAGGATTATCTCATCCTAACATAGTAAATGTCTATGACGTAGGAAAAGAAGGAAATATAAATTTTATAGTCATGGAGCTGATCGATGGCAAGCCTCTCAGCCAGTTGATAGAAGAAAAGGGAAAGCTAAATTACAAAGAAGCCATAAACATTACGAGACAGGTGGCCTCGGCCCTGAGTCTGGCTCATAAGAATCAGATAATACATAGGGACGTAAAACCTCACAATATCCTCATAACTTCTTCCGGCACTGCCAAGCTGGCAGATTTCGGAATAGCAAGAGCAGTGAGCCGCGCCAGCATCGAAGAAGGAAATGACAAGATCATGGGATCTGTTCATTATTTTTCGCCAGAGCAGGCAAGAGGCGCTTATGTAGACGAGAGATCTGATATATATTCTCTGGGTATAGTACTTTACGAGATGCTTACCGGAAAAAGTACCTTTCGACGGGGATAATCCTATTTCCATCGCTCTGATGCATATAAACGATCCCATTCCCCCTGTAAAGGGCATACCTCCGCAGCTGGAAAAAGTCATAGAAAAAGCGACCGACAAATATCAGAGCAACAGATATAAATCTGCCGATGAAATGATCGAAGAGCTGGATAATATAGAGTTCATCACTAAGGTCATGGGCGGAGCTATAATAGACCAAAGTGACGAGAAGCCGCATCACACCGGCCAAGACTCGACCAAATCGTCGTCTCTGGAAGAGATGCTCTACGCAGATGATAAGAAAAACAAGAAAAAGGATAAAAAGCCTGCCGATAAAAAAGAAGATAGCTATAATTGCAGCAGCCGTAATAGTAGTTCTTGCTGCCGTCATCGGCGTAGGAGCGATGAGCGGCTGGTTCAGCGGAAACAAGGAAGAGATAAAGGTACCTGATTTTAAGGGAAAAACTCTCGAGGAAGCTCAGCAGGAGGCAGAAAGAATTAGGCCTTGTCATAGAAGAAGGAGAAGAAGTATACAGCCCTGATCAGGAAAAAGGGTCTCATAACTTCTCAAAGCCCAAGCGCAGGCAAGAAGGTGAGCGAGGGGCAGGTAGTAACGGTAAATATAAGCAAAGGGTAAGAAAAGACGGCGTAGTCCCCAGCATAGTAGATATGGATTATAAGGCAAGCAAAGAAATATCTTGAAAGCTTCGGATTTAAGCTGGGAATAGTAAAGACCGTGACCAGTACCAAACCGGTGGATACAGTTGTAAGTCAGTCTGTGGACGCAGGAACTACTGCCGACGTGGGAACCACCATAGACGTGGAAGTCAGTGACGGCAAGGGCAAGGAGATGAAGACTGTTCCTATGCTCATAGGCCTCGATGTGGACACGGCTAAATCTACTATAGTATCTTCGGGATTTAAAGTAGGAAATATATTGTATGAAGAAAGCAGCGAGTATGCTAAAAATGTAGTCACAAGTCAGCAGTATAAAAAAGGGCGACGAGCTGGAAGAAGGAAGCACCATAGATATCGTCATAAGCAAGGGCGCGCATACTACGCCTACGGAACCTGACACTCCTGCAGAGCCTACAGAACCTTCAGAGGGCCAGTAAGAACTCATGAAGGGATTGATAATCAAGGGAATAGGCGGTTTTCTATTATGTCATGACCCAAGAGGGCGAGGTAGTGGAGGCCAAAGGCCGCGGCATATTCAAGAAAGATAAGATAACCCTCTTAGTCGGAGACGAGGTGGAAATTCAGATGACAGACCGAGATAACGCTAAGGGTGTTATCAACAGCATATTTCCCAGGAAAAACCAATTTGCCAGGCCGCCCATATCCAATGTGGATATGTTCATAGTCGTGTTTGCGGCGAAGAATCAAAGGCCTAACTATTCGGTCATAGATAAATTCCTGATAAACTCTCAGCTCAACGGGATAGAGCCTGTGATATGTATAAATAAAAAAGGATCTGGTATCGGAAAAAGAGATATAGATGAGATAAGAGATATCTACGGGAAAATATACAAGACGGTTGCTGTCAGCGCCAGGACAGGAGAAGGGACGGATGAGCTGCGTGCTATGATAAAGGGCAGGAGGGCTGCTTTGGCGGGGCCTTCAGGAGCGGGGAAATCCTCCATCATAAATCTTCTGCATCCTAAAGCAGATATGGAGACGGGAGAAGTCAGCAGAAAGACCATGAGAGGAAGACATACCACCAGACATGTAGAAATATTTTCTCTTTGCAGACGGAGGCATGCTCTTCGACACTCCGGGATTCACCTCCTTCGATCTTCCTGATATAGAAGAGAACCGACTCAAATATTATTATCCCGAGTTCGCCGAGTTTAATGATCTTTGCAGATATGACGACTGCAGGCATCTGAGGGAACCCGATTGCGCAGTGCTTGCGGCTGTAGCCGGCGGAAGAATAAACGACAGGAGATATGAGGCTTATGTCTCAAACTATGAAGAACTGAAAAGACGAAAGCGGTATTGACTGTCTTACAAGGAGAAAAAAAGATATGTATAAATTGTCGCCGTCGATTTTATCGGCAGATTTTTCACAGCTGGGAAAAGCAGGTGGCTCTAATAGAAAAAGGCGGGGCTGACCTGATACACGTAGACGTGATGGATGGACATTTCGTCCCTAACATCAGCTTTGGCGCAGCCGTGATGAAATCCGTCCGGGAAAGCACGAACCTGAATTTCGATGTTCATCTCATGATTGAAGAACCTGATCTTTATATAGATGATTTTCTGACAGACAAGACAGAATATATAACTGTCCATCAGAGGCATGCCGCCATCTTCACAGAACGATAGGGCATATAAAGAGCCTCGGAATCAAAGCGGGCGTTTCATTGAACCCGGCTACACCCATCGAAACTTTGACTGAAATAATCAGTGATGTGGATCTGATATTGTTAATGTCGGTAAACCCGGGCTTCGGCGGACAGAAGTTTATCCAAGGAACTCTCGATAAGATCAGAAGACTGTCAGCAATGAGGAAAAGCACGGGTACAGGATTTATGATAGAAGTAGATGGAGGAGTAAATTTAGAAAATGCCGCTTCTCTCATAGAGGCAGGGGCAGATATTCTGGTAGCAGGATCTGCCGTATTCGGAGCGGAAGATATAGTTGAAAGAATTAGGGAATTCAAGAAATTGTGATATGTTGGCCGCATCTTTCCGATGCGGCCTGTTTTTTATTGTGCATCTTAAGGTGTCAAAAAGCGGCCTTGATAGGCCGCTTTTATCAGAATCAATTTTTTGGTTTGGTGGCAGAACCGCTGCCGCCGGTGTTGCCTCCGCCTTCAGTACTTCCGCCGCTGTTACCGCCGGAATCGCCTCCGCCATCTTCGCCGGAATCTCCGCCGGAACCGCCTTCTTCATCATCATCTTTTTAGGCGGAGGGGCTACAGGCTCCTTGACTATGGTCACATCTTTTCCCGGCTCCACAGGGTAAGAGTCAGGATCGGGGTTGTGAGCGTTACAGTAATAATGAGGCAGCTCTGAACCTATATCTCCGACTTTGCTGTTTGGAATATAAGGCCTCATTATGCCGGATTGACTGCTTACATCTGTACAGGAAGGAGTAGCAAGATAACCTGTAGTATTGCAGACATTTACGGTCTGATGTACAGTATCGGATGCAGTAGGCTGCGTTCCTGTCGTAAAGTATTCTGTACGTACATCGCTGCCGCTGGCGTCAGTGGCTAAGAGCCCGCTCTTTTGTATCTATGGCAGCGCTGGTCACATTGCCCGGCATTGCCGAATAAGAGCCTCCCCTTGGCGCCATCTATTTGTCCGATTATCTTTCCCCACAGCCGTGCGGCAGAGTTGGAATAAGATGAAAGGGACATATTCACGTCGTTTCCTATCCAGAGAGCGGCGCTGTAAGTAGGCGTGAAACCGCAGAACCATATATCATAACGGTCGTCTGTAGTACCGGTCTTTCCTCCGACAGAAACTCCCGATACTGCTGCAGGACTACCTATACCCTGGGAAACTACACTGAGAAGGACATCACGCATGATCCAGGCTACGCCGGCATCGAGAGCCTTAGTCTCTTCTGTTTCAGGTTCCAGGAGAAGATCTCCCGTTCTGGTAGTCACTTTAGTATATGAACTGTAGCTCTTATGAACTCCTTCGTTTACAAAAAAAGTAGTATAGGCGCTGGCCATCTCCAGAGTGGAAGCTCCTTCCGACATACCTCCCATGCCCAGAGCAGAAAGGTTTAAATCGTTTGTAGCGCCTTCTCTTTCTAGAGTCGATATTCCGAACTTTTCAACTATATCTGCCGAATAATCGGTACCTACCTGGGAGAGTATCTTAACTGCACATACGTTTACCGACTGCTGAAGAGCAGTTCTGAAGGTGTAGAGTCCGTGGTATCCGGAGTATGAGTTTTTGGGCCATACTTTTCCGTTTATGGTAGTAGGCTCGTCGTCTACAATGGACGCTGCGGTCAGATAAGTTCCCCCATAGATCTGCTCCCTGCTGATCGAAGCCGTTATCGGTAAAGCTAAATGTGTTGCCTGCCGCCTGAAGATCGAAACTCTTCTGAAGAGCGGCCGCATATACGGGATATAGGCTTTAGGGAAGAACCCGGCTGTCTAGGCGATGTCGCGCGGTTGAACAGCTTTCTTCCGGACGTGTTGCGTCCTCCTATCATAGCCTTGATCTGTCCTGTAGCGTTGTCTATTATAGTCATAGCGGCCTGAGGCTGTATGACTTTTTGGTTCAGAGTGAATTCAGAAGTATACATCTTTCCATCTGACTCTTCGAAGAAATTAGGATAATCTTCGAAGAATTGGGCTGAAATGACGAGATTATCATCGTTATCTCTTGATTTATATCCCTGAGGTATATTGATATATCCGCCGTTTATAACATACAGGGTACCGTCCTCTATGACATACATCTTTTTTTGAACTCGACGCTGTAATCGGTAGTGCCCTGTACCGTAGTAGTATATATGTTGAGACGTTTTCCGGTATATACGGTAATAGAGCCGTCGTCGTTGATTTTGTATTCGTCTGCGGCGAGGGCAAATCTTCCGTCTCCGTCTATATAAGAGGAGTAAGGGTAGAGAATAGGATTTCCGTTATCGTCTAATATATTGCCGCTGCCGTCCTTCGAATAACCGGAAGACTTAGGGAAGTTAGCCGCATTGTTGAATTCACTTTCTATCACCGACTGAGCCTGAGAATCCATAGTGGTATATATCTGAAGGCCTCCGTTATATACCAGATCGGTAGCTTCCTTTTCTGAGTAACCGTTCTGTTCCTGCAGGTCGTTTATGACGTCTTCTATGACATAATCTGCAAAATAGTTGGACACGGTGTTCAGAGCGTCTAAATTAGGGTTTACGATGTCTTTTATCTCTACTGCCTTAGCTTCTTCATATTCCTCATCTGTGATATATCCCTGTTCATGCATGAGCATCGGACAGGTGGACATTCTCTCTTTGCAGCTATCATTCCACAGATAGGCATAATCTCCGCTTTTTCATGATGAGATTAGGAGTCTCTTCTGTGACTTCGGAAGATGATACCGTAACTACAAGAGCAAAGTCCGAAGGCCTCTGAGGCATAGCGGCAAGGGGCCGCAGCCTCAGCTATGGTCAGCTCGTCCACATCTTTTTTGAAAAATAAGCCTGGGCAGCAGTCTGGATTCCGTTGCCGCATCCAAAGTATATGGTGTTGAGATAGGCTTCCAGTATCTGATCTTTGTTCAGCTTGCTCTCTGGATGACAGAATAATAAGCTTCTTTTATTTTTTTTCTGTTGATGGATCTTTCGTACATCTCGTCTCCGAGATAGAGATTTCTGGCCAGCTGCTGAGTTATTGTGCTGGTTCCGCCGATCTGGCCGCCGCCAAAGATGGAATCTTTTATGGCGCCGAATATTCTTATTATGTTAAAGCCGCTGTGAGTCCTGAAGGTCTTGTCCTCCAGAGCGATAAAAGCGTTTTGAACGTGTTCGGGGATTTGATCTATCTCAACGATAGTCCTGTTCTGATCGCCGTAAGCTGTATCTATTATGTTCTCTTCGTCATCGTACAGAACGGAACTCTGAGACAACATGCTGTAGATATTGTCTGTCTCTATCTTAGGAGCCGTTATTATGACTGCGGCTACATATATGATACCGATCAGGGCCAGCGCGAGGATGACGCAGAGAATTATCTTTAAGACTTTTTTCTTATCGGTTTTCTTGACAGCAACTTCTCCCGATGCGGCGGCTGCCGCTTCTGCGCTTTTTTCACTGCGTTTTTTACGTGATTTAGAAGAAAACTTACCGGAAAGTCCGGATTTCGATTTCTTGTTTTTAGTTCTTGATCTATGAATGGTTTCATCGTTTTTAGGCTGATTCGAATCCTTTGGATCTTTGTAATTACTCAAATTATCACCTACTTTCTGCCATAATCTCTCTCATTATACCATATAATCGTATCAAAGTTAAGCAAAAAACCAAAATGCACTTATAAATTTCACTTTTACATTGAAAAAAGAAATGAAATGGAATATAATGTAAAAAGATGGGGCGCCCGTGAGAGGAGTTCTGATGAGAAGAAAACTGTTTTTCACAGTGCTTTGACTGTGGCAGTTATAAGTTTTGCCGATATGGCTGGTAAGATGCCGGGTAACGACGACATACAGAAGGTGATGGGAAGTCCCTCGTCATATTCGGGACGTATAGAGTCTATAGAAAGAAAAAATGAAGGCTATAAGATTGAGGTGAGATTATTCGAAGCAGCAGGCAGCAAAGTATTGTTGTCTTATTACGGGATTATCGATGATCCTCAGGATCTTTATAAGCGCGTTATAAAATTTAACTCTGTGATGGAGGATCCTCAGGGACGCAGAAATCCAGGATGCTTTGATTACAGAAAATATCTCAAGAGCTGCGGCATATGGGCTGTAGCTGATATAGATTCGTTTGAGATAGTTTGGGGCAGAGATCTCCTGATATATAAATTAGAAAGATCTCTGATGAAAAAATAAGGAAAGATTCATCGAAAGCCTTCCCGGAGAGGCCAGGGCCTTACGGCCGGGATCCTCTTCGGAGACACTTCACTTTTGGATGAAGGCGTCTATGAGAATTTCAGGATCAGCGGAACTGCCCACGTTCTTGCAGTCAGCGGCCTGCATATAGGGATACTGTACGGCATGATCGGCAAGATCATGGGAAGAAGACCCGGCAAGATTCGTTTAGCCGTCACGGCCTTTGTGCTTTTTTCGGCGGGGACACTGGCATCGTGGAGTCCGTCTGTAGCCAGAGCGTCCGGGATGATAGGGATAAAGACAGCGGCAGAGTATTGGGACAGAAGATATGACATGGTTACTGCTATGAGCGGAGTAGCTCTGATTCTTATACTTCGCAACCCATACGTGATATTTAATACAGGCTTTCAGATGTCCTTTATGGCGGCTTTATCCATATCGTTTTTTCTCCCTCATATAAGCAAAAAATACCTGATTTTGCTGCAGTCATGATAGCGGCCAGCGCAGGATTGATACCTTATCAGATCTATTGCTTCAATTCCTTTTCTCTTACTTCTTTTTTGCCGCCAATATTCCGGTGGTATATCTTGTAGGCATCCTGATGCCTCTGGCAGCTTTGGGCTTTTGCCTGTTTTGCATAGGCATGGATATAGGAATACTCGGCCAGGTGACGGCGGCCCTGTCCTTATTGACGGAAAAAATAAATGAATTCTCGGCGCTTTCCGGAAGCGGGGCTATAGATGTTAAGAGTCCGCCGCTGTTTGTCATATTACTGTTTTATATGACAGTCTTTTTTCTGGCCTCCGAGTCTTTTGAAATCATGTTTTTTTGAGAGGACAGAAAAAAAAGGATAACAGCAGTGATGAGTTTATTTCTGATCTCTTCACTTCTCTCGGGAATCCTCACTTACTGCCCCATAGGAGAGGATGATCTTATATTTGTCGATGTGGGACAGGGAGACTGCATACATATAAGAGCGGACGAGACAGATGTGCTCATAGACGGGGGGCGGAAATATAAATTATAATGTGGGCAAAAAAACACACTCAAACCATACCTCCTCAAAAAACGGGTGCAGCAGAGTGGATATGGCGGTGGCTACCCATCTGCATACCGATCACTACAGAGGTATAGAAGAACTGGAGGAGGAAGGGATGATCGGCGAGATTAAATCAGGCCTTACGGCAGGCACATCTTTTGAAATAGATGAGAACATTACGATTGAGACTCTCTGGCCTCTGAAAGTGGTCGAAGGACAGGACGAGAATGAGAATTGTTCTGTATTCATGTTGTCTTATGACGGCTATAAGATACTGATCACAGGAGACCTTGATGAAAAAGGAGAAAGAGAGATGATGGACTTCTATCGTGGTACCGATAAACTAAAAGCAGATATACTCAAGATAGGGCATCACGGAAGCGCAGGAAGCACTTGCGACAGCTTTCTTGAGGCGGTGTCGCCAAAGATGTGCGTGATACAGGTGGGCAAAAAATAATTACGGACATCCCGACCCGAAAGTAATTGAAAAGTGCCGTGAAAATAGTATAATGATATTTAGAAACGATATTCACGGCGCAGCGGGATTTTCTTTTGACGGCCAGATAGAATATCACAAGATGATAGAAGAAAAAAAGGTTGAGTATGGCTTATAAAAATTCTAAGGCAGAGCACGCTTTTCAGACTTTTCACAGGGATCTGAATAAAAAAATTTTGAAAATGTTATCTTCATGTACGGCGAAGAGGAATATCTTACAGAGTGGGCGTGCAATTCTTTAGCGCGGCTTTAGTCGACCCTTCCGTGAGAGAAATAGATTTTGTAAAAATAGAGAAGGCGGAAAGATGCAGATCAGCTTCTGACTGCCTGCGACACATTTTCTATGTTTTCGGAAAAGAGAGTAGTGTGGGCTAAGGATTTTCCGCCTCTGCTGAAAAAAACGCAAAAGGCTTTGATGAAGGTGAGCTTAAAAAGCTGCTTGATTATATAAAGGATCCTAATAAAGAGACCGTACTGATATTTTCATGCGTAAAGCCGGATGAGAGCAGCAGCCTCGTAAAACAACTGAAAAAACAGCATAAGATATATTTTTTTGATAAGCTGGACAGACCGCAGCTCTCCGCCTTTGCCGAAAAACGCTTCGCGGCAGCCGGAAAAAGATATAGACAGAGCCGTTCTGAGATATCTAATAGATGAGACGGGTTATTTCAACAGGGAAAGCGAGTACAGGATATTCAATCTCGAAAACGATATAAAAAAGATCATAGCTTACAGCGGGGGAAAACAGGATCACGGAAGAAGATATAGACGCCACCATAAAGGGAGATCTGGACAAGTTCGCTTTCGATTTTCTCGATGCGGTGACTTCGGGACATAAAGACAAGGCTCTGAGACTTCTCAACAACATCATAGGCAGCGGAGGCGAGATATATTCCGTTTTGGGACTTCTGATCAGTCAGTTCGAATTGATGACAGAAGCCAAAGAGCTATACCAGAGCGGAGAAGAACGTCAGGAAATACCTCGTATCTTGAAAGTGAATCCATACAGAGCTAAAAAGCCATGGCTTACGGCGATAAATTCAGCATGAACAGGCTGAAGGATATTTTAAGCCAGTTTTACCAGGCGGACAGGAATATCAAGACAGGAATGATCGACCAGAATCTGGCCCTTGAGCTTATTATCGGAAGGATGTAAATTATGTCAAAACAAGTAAGAGCCGACGGAATTCTGATCTTAGTAACTCTCTGCTGGGGAGTTTCATATCTTTTGATGGATATAAGCCTTGAGGAGCTTGATCCTTTCACGCTGAACGCCTTCAGATTTTTGGGCGCTTTCGCCATAGCAGCTCTGGTGTCCTTTAAAAAGATAAGAACTGTCAATAAGACTACTTTAAAATACAGCCTGCTGGTAGGTTTCGCACTTGTATTCGTCTACATAGGGGCTACCTTCGGAGTAAAATATACTTCTCTGTCCAACTCAGGGATTTCTATGTGCGCTGACAGTGGTATTCACTCCCATATTGGCATGGCTGTTTTTTAAAAAAGCTCCCGGAAAGAAGCTCACTTTCGTGGTGATACTGTGTTTTATAGAATAGCGCTGCTGACTTTGGGAGATGATTTCTCAATAAATATGGAACATTTAAAGGGCGATCTTCTCTGCCTGATGTGCGCCGTAGCTTACGCCGCCGATCTTCTTCTGACAGAAAAAAGCCGTGAGTCACGAGGAAGTAGACGCATATAACCTGGGAGTATTTCAGCTGGGCGTTACAGGCGCTCTCAATCTGATAATGGCGCTGATAGTGGAGACTCCGCAGGCTCCTCAGACTATGGAGGTTTGGAGCGCAGTCATCTTCCTGTCGGTTTTTGTACGGGAGTTGCCTTTGTCCTTCAGCCTGTGGCCCAGCAATATACGACGGCTTCTCACGTAGGCGTCATATTTACGTTAGAGCCTGTTTTTGCGGCTGTCGTAGCATATTTCTTCGCCGGCGAGATACTGTCTTTTTAAAAGCTTATCTTGGGGCTGCGCTGATGCTTGCAAGTATTTTTATCATGGAAATAGATTTTAAGACGCTCAAGAAAAAGGAAAAAAGGCTGAGGAGGTATGACAGTGGAAAGACTTTTTATCAAGTCTCAGGATTTCGCCCAAAAGACTGTTGAAGGACTTTATAAAGATTTTGAGAGAAGGATAGCCGCAAGTCCTCCGGGACAGTGCCCCGCAGATCTGACGGCCTCATTCCTGCGTATGTGCCATTCGCAGAGCTGCGGAAAGTGTACGCCCTGCCGCGTGGGTCTTGGTCAGCTGCAGCTGATACTGGACAAGATACTTGACATGGATAGGGGAAGCTTCTATGGATGATCTGAACTTACTTCAGAGCACGGCGGAGGCCATAAGTGTTTCGACAGACTGCGCCATAGGCACCGAAGCGGCCAAGATGGTTTTAAGAGGCATAAACGGATACAGGGAAGATTTTGAATCACATATCATAAACCATACCTGCAGCGAGACTATCAGGAGCCACGCTCAGCCGGTGCCTTGCGTTGCCATGTGCCCTGCGGGAGTAGACGTACCGGGATACATAACTCTCCTGAAAGCAGGCAGATATGATGACGCCGTAAGACTCATAAGAAAAAAAGACAATCCGTTCCCTACTGTCTGCGCTTTGATATGCGAACATCCCTGCGAAGTCAGGTGCAGGAGAACCCTGGTAGACTCTCCTGTAAATATAAGAGGACTCAAGAGATTCGCCGTAGACAACTGCAAAGATGTACCTGTACCTGAGAGAATGGATGATACAGGTAAAAAGATAGCCGTCATAGGAGGAGGACCCTCCGGTCTTTCGGCCGCATTCTTCCTGTCCATAATGGGGCATGAGGTAACAGTATTTGAGAAGAGATCTCAGCTTGGGGGAATGCTCAGATACGGAATACCTAACTACAGGCTTCCGAGAGAAAGACTTCAGTGGGACATAGACGCGATACTTTCTACCGGAGTGGAATGTAGACTCGATTATGATGTGTCTACTCCTGAGGCTATAGCTGAGATAAGAGAAAATTATGACGCCACTTATATCTCTATCGGATCTCATAATGCTAAAAGCATAGGCATACCGGGAGAATATGCCAAGGGCGTTATTCCTGCTGTGGAGATGTTAAGAGGTATAGGCGATGACGCTATGCCCGATTTTAAAGATAAGACAGTAGTGGTGATAGGGGGCGGAAATGTCGCCATGGACGTGGCCAGAACTGCTAAACGGCTTGGCGCTACTGATGTGAGTATAGTATACAGGAGACGCAGGGACGACATGACAGCTTTGCCGGAGGAGATCGGAGCGGCAGTCAGCGAAGGGTGCAGCCTCATGCAGCTCAAAGCACCTTCGAGAATACAGACCGATAAGAGAGGTAGAGTAAAGGCGCTGTGGGTCAAGCCTCAGATAGCCGGTCAGGCAGACAGATCCGGACGTCCAAGGCCTGTAGATTCTTCGCAGCCGGAAGAAAAAGATACCTTGTGATATAATAATCTCAGCCATAGGCCAGGCGACAGATATAGGATTCTTTGAAGAATACGGTATTCCGGTCTTCAGAGGAAACATAAGAGCAGAGAAGAGCAGTATCGTAGATACGGTCAGCGGAACTTATGCCGGAGGCGACTGTGTTACAGGTCCGTCTACCGTCATCAACGCTGTAGCAGCCGGTAAAGTAGCGGCGGCCAACATAGACGCTTACCTGGATTCAACCATGAGATAGAAGTAGATATAGATATTCCTCTCCCTGAGCTTTCGGATATGCTGCCGTGCGGAAGGGTAGAGATGAAAAGAACGTTACGACAAACAGAGAGAAAGCGATTTCGACGAGGTAGAGTACGGAATGACTTATGAGGAAGCCATGCAGGAGGCGTCCAGATGCCTACGCTGCGACTATCATGGCTTCGGATCATTCAGAGGAGGTAGGGACACAAAATGGTAACATTAACTATAAACGGACAACAGATAAGCGTCCCCGAAAAGAACTACCATAATGGAAGCTGCAGAGAAAGTTGGAATACATATCCCGCATCTGTGCTTTCTTAAAGATATAAACGAAATCGCAGCCTGCAGAGTGTGCCTTGTGGAACTCATCGGCATAGATAAGCTGGTCACTGCCTGCGATACTGAATGTCGTGATGGAATGGAGATCTCCACCAATAGTCCGAGAGTCAGAAAGATACGAAAGATGAATGTGGAACTGCTGCTGTCCGATCACAGATCAGAATGTACCAGCTGTGTAAAGAGCGGCAACTGTACGCTTCAGACTATCTCCAACGATGTAGGAATAATAAGGAGTCCTTTTGAGCATAACACGGCAGAAAAGAGCAGGTGGAACGAGGATCTACCGCTCATAAGAGACGCTTCAAAATGCGTCAAATGTATGCGCTGCATTCAAGTATGCGAGAAGATTCAGGGACTGGGAATATGGGACCTTCACGGTACGGGACACAGGACTACCATAGGAGTAAGAGATAATTTATCTTTTCAGGATTCCGGCTGCGTTCTCTGCGGCCAATGTATAACTCATTGCCCCGTAGGCGCTTTGAGGGAGAGATGACAGAGACCTTCTCAACGACGCTCTGGGCGATCCCGATAAAGTAGTCATAGCGCAGATCGCCCCGGCGGTGAGGACTGCCTGGGGAGAACAGATAGGCCTTTCGGATGAGGAAAGCACGATAGGTAAACTTGTCTGTGCCCTTAAGAAGATCGGTATAGATTACGTTTTCGACACAGACTATTCGGCTGACCTGACTATAATGGAAGAGGGCAGTGAATTTCTTGAGAGACTTGCTCACAGAGATGATTATCAGTGGCCTATGTTCACTTCTTGCTGTCCGGGATGGGTGAGATTTGTCAAGACCAGATATCCTGATATGACGGATAATCTTTCAACGGCCAAATCTCCTCAGCAGATGTTCGGCGCCATAGCTAAGACCTACGTGGCTCACAGACTTGGCGTAGATCCTACAAAGTTTTCTCTGTGTCTGTAATGCCGTGCGTTGCAAAAAATATGAACGGACCGTATCTCAGGTGAACTATAAAGACCGAGGATATGATGTAGACTTAGTGCTCACTACCAGAGAACTGGATAGATTCATCAGGAGCGACAGCATAAAACCTGAAGATCTTGACAGATATGCCTTTTGACGATATCTTCGGAGAAGGATCAGGCGCAGGAGTCATATTCGGAACTACAGGCGGAGTAATGGAAGCGGCTCTTAGGAGCGCATATTATCTTGCGACAGGCGAAAATCCCAAAGCCGATGCTTTCAAAGGACGTCAGAGGAATGAAAGGATGGAAGGAAGAAACTTTTGATATAAAGGGCATAAAACTTAAGGTGGCGGTTGCCAGCGGCCTGGCCAATGCCAAAACTCTGATGGAGGCGGTTAGAAGAGGAGACGTTCAATACGATTTCGTAGAGATCATGGCTTGCCCCGGAGGCTGCGTAGGCGGAGGCGGACAGCCGTTTAAAGACGGATTTGAGCTGGCGGGAGAACGGGGGAGAACAACTGTACCGGCTGGACAGAGAAAGCAGCATACGTTTCTCTCACGAAAATTCCGCCGTTCAGCTTACTTATGAGGGAGTACATAGGCAGTCCGATGTCAGATAAAGCTCATCATATACTGCATACAGATCTTAAAAGCTGGGATCTTAAGATGACGGAATAATGACGTTAAGAGAGGGCAAGATTTTAAATCTTGCCGTCTCTTTTATAAATATTAACCTTCTATGCCTTCTATGAGTTCTCTGGCGCTTTTCAGAGTAGTCTGCGTTATGACAGTTCCGCCTAAAAGCCTTGCGATTTCTTCTACTTTTTTTCTCTTCATCTAAAGCTTCTACAGAAGTGTAGGTGCTGCTTTCATCTGATTCTTTGTATATTCTGTAGTTGTGATCGCCGGCTGCGGCTATCTGCGGAAGATGAGTTATACAGATAACCTGATGAGAATTCGAGGTCTCCTTGAGCTTTTTCCGACGATACTTGCAGTTATGCCGCTGATACCGTTATCTATCTCGTCAAAGATCAGAGTAGGTATCTTATCGTAAGAACTTATTATATTTTTTGAAGGCCAGCATTATCCTGGACATTTCCCCTCCGGAGACTATTTTGTAAAGTGGTTTCAGAGGTTCTCCCTTATTAGTGGTTATCAGTATTTCCACCTTGTCCATCCCTTCTGCCGTAGGTTCTTTGAGGGGCTCGACGGCTATTTTTACCGAAGAATCGTTAAAATTGAGATCGTGAAGCTCCTTCTGTATAGCCTGAGCCAGCTCTGAAGCCTTTTTTTCTCGTGCTTGTGTAAGGCAAGCTTGCAGGCGTCTATCAGTCTGACTTTTCAATTCTCTGAGTTCTCTCATCAGAGAGTTCTTTGTCTCGTCAAAGTTTTCTGATACAGCCAGATCTTCGGCCAGCTTGGCCTGATATTCTAAAAATCTCATCTATCGTATTTCCGTATTTCTTCTTGAGACTGTCGACTCAAATCCAGGCGGGAGAGAGCTTCGTCCAGTTCCTCAGGCGAAAAGACGACGGAATCCCTGAGGCGCGCAGTTCATGGCAGATATCTTCCAGCCTGTAATATATATCGCTGAAGTCTTCGCTGACTGTAGCGATATCTTGGGAATAAGCGCTGATATCAAGGACAGCTTTTACAGCCATGTTCATACCTTCCATCACGGAAGGAGACTCTTCATACATACTGCCGTAGGCTTGCTTAGGCTGTCGTATATTTTTCTCACTGTTCTGCAAGACTGAAATGCGGTCTTGCAGAAGCTTGTCCCCGCCGGCTGTAAGCTTTGCCCTTCTCAATTTCGTCGTATTCGTATCTGTAGAAGTCTTTCTTACGTTGGTTTTCTTTCTCTCCGGAAAGAAGTCTGGTAAAACGGATCTGCACTTTGAATACTTCTCAAATATTTCACGAACCTGATCTTTGAGGTATTTAGTCTTGTCTTGCTTATATGCGTCCAGAAGTACTATGTGATAATCGGGATTGAGGAGAGACTGGTTATCGTATTGTCCGTGGATATCGGCCATCTTAGAGGCTACTGTCACTATCTGGGACAGCGTAACGATCTCACCGTTGAGCTTGCACAGATTTTTACCTGTCTGGGAGATCTCGCGGGTGATGATCATCTCTTCTCCGTCTGCAGTTCCCACCAGCTGAATCACTGCCTTGCCTGCCCCCGTCCTCACATAAGAAGAATCTGCTCTGCTTCCAAGAGCAAGGCTTATAGCTTCTATCACTATAGATTTTCCTGCGCCTGTTTCTCCTGTAATTATATTAAGACCCCGGTCAAAGTCTATCTCTGTATTTTTTATGATAGCAAAATTGTTTATACTTATGTGGCTAATCATTTGCTTGCCTCGTATTCAGCATTTCTTTGAACTGTTCCAGTACATAAGGTACGTTTTCTTCTGAATCTATCAAGAGGAAGATCGTATTATCTCCGGCGACGCTTCCGATGATATGGTCTATACCTCCGTTATCCATGGCTTCTCCGGCGGCAGGGCCGCAGCCCGAAAGGGTTTTTACTACTACTATATTGCCGGAAGAATTAAAGGACGTTATGGTCTCTCTGAAAATCTTGGAAAACCTGTCGGAAGCCGGGAGATCTTTTGACTGGTTAGATACGTATTTATACTTACCTTTTGAAGAGAGAACTTTTACTAACTGAAGTTCTTTGATATCTCTGGAAACTGTAGCCTGGGTCACGTTGTATCCGTTATTTCTCAGAATGGTCACCAGATCGTCTTGAGTACCGATCTCGTAGGTGTTTATCAATTCAAGTATTTTATGCTGTCTCGAATAACGCATGAATGGTCTCCTTTGCATAATTATTTAAATCGGGGAGTAAGACCTCGATAATTATCTTAGGCGAAACGAATTATTTGAACAAATGCCGTAAGCCCCTGAATACTCGGAATGTTGATCTGAGATAGAGGTTACACGCCTTCAAAAGACCGTAGTTTGTTAGACATAAAATTTTAACATATGCAAAAAAACTATTCGCAAGACCTGTGAGAATTCAGATGAAAAAATCGGTTTCCTTTTTTTCCGAAAACGCTTTTTACTATTACCGAATTCGGATCAAAGATTCTCATGTTACAATTTAAGCAAATAAGAGAATAAAAGGAACAAAATATGAAGATAAAGATCATAAAATCCAAATACTACGTTGAGAATGACAAGAGAAATCGAAGAAGCAGCAAAAAATATGCGTCTGAAGGGACGGAAGTCTATGCCGTAAGTCCTCCGACAGGACCTGACTCTGTAGAAAGCCTGTATGACGAGGCCCTGGCAGCTCCCGGAGTCATATCCGAAGTGATAAAGGGAGACCGGGAAGAAAAACGCAGACGCATTCATCATAGCGTGTTTTGGCCAGAGAAGTCACCGATAAGCCGGTGATAGGAATAGCTCAGGCAGCCATTACGGCAGCTCGTCTCATGGCTCCCAATTTTTTTTCGGTGTTATATGTTTTAGACAAATCGCAAAAGATAATAGAGAACGTTTTAAAACTTCACAATGCAGAAAAAAAATGTTGCTCTATCAGGAGCATAGGACTGGGCGTCCTCGAATCGGAAGATAAAGAAAGGCTGCTCAAAGCTCTGACCGAAAAGGGAAGGGCGTGCATGGAGGAAGACGGAGCCGAATGTATACTGCTGGGATGCGCCGGCTATGTACAATTCGCTGAAAAGATGAAAAGAGGATCTGGGCATACTGGTTCTCGACGGAGTGGTACCTGCAGTCAAGCTCTGCGAGGCCATGGTGGAAATGGGAGTAAAGATCCCGAAGCGGACTCTTTGCGATTTCCCGGGAGAAAAGACTATACTCGGATTAAGCGACATCGTTAAATTTTGATGATGCAGCAGAGAGGCAAGACAGATAATGAAGACCATTGATATAGAAAGATTAAAAGACAACCTTCTGACTTTGGCAAAAAAATAGGCAGAGATGAGACGGGAGGTATCACAGGCTGGCGTACTCTGAAAGAATATTACAGAGGAATAGATCTGGTGAAAAAAAATGGATGGAAGAAGCGTCCCTGTCTGTAGTGACTGATCCGGTATATAACGTTTTAGGAACAAGAAAGGGAAAGACCGATAAGGTGATGCTGATAGGCTCTCATACAGATACTGTGGAGCACGGCGGCATCTTCGACGGCTGTCTCGGCGTTTTGGGGGCCATAGAAGCGCTCAGAATCATAGACCGGGAGGGTATAGAGCTGGAACACACGGTGGTGGTGGCCAACTGGGCAGAAGAAGAAGGCAATGTGATCAAGGGCCTCATAGGTAGCGGATCTTTCGTAGGAAAGATGGATGATTCCATCCCGCTATAGAAGACAAGCTTGGATATTATGGTATATATCCCGAAGATATAAAGAACGCCAAGTATAAGGATCTGGATAAAGTTGAAAAATATATCTCGAATTACATATAGAACAGGGCGGCGTCCTTGAAAGCATGAAAAAAGATATAGGCGTAGTCAGCAGCATCGTAGGGGAAGAGAGATATATGGTTACGGTTCATGGAAAAGAAAACCACGCCGGCACTACTCCGATGAAATACCGCGATGATGCTCTGATAAAAGCGTCTAAGATGATGCTTTCTCAATGAAAAGTGCAAAGAAATAGACGATACCATGGTAGTCACGGTGGGCTGGATAAAGGCTTTCCCAGGCGAACAGAACATAATACCCGGAAAAGTACAGATGACAGTGGAGATAAGATCCGTACATGAACAGTCCATAAGAAAACTCGTCTATCATATGAAAGAACTGTGCGTACAGTATGACTGCGACTTTGAGCTGACGCTGACTCAAAACCCTACTGTCATGAGCAGACTGTGTATGGAAGCCATACATGAGTCGGCAGAAGAAGGGACTGTCCGATATGGTGATGCAAAGCGGAGCCGGACATGACGCTATGATGATAGCTAACGTCATAAGAGACACCGGCATGATATTTGCTCCCAGCAAGGAGGAGTCAGCCACTGTCCTCAGGAATGGACAGAGTGGTCAGACGTTGAGAACAGTGTAAACGTATTACTGCATACTATCCTGAAATTGGATAAAAAATAAATAAATCTGTTAGGAGGATAAATCAGATGAAAACTCTCGTAAAAAAACGGAACTATCGTCACTTCTACCAATGAGTTTGCAGCAGATATTCTTATCGAAGATGAAAAAGATATCGATGATAGCAAGCCATATAGATGTAGAGGCTGACACGGTAATCGATGCTGCAGGCAAGTATGTACTGCCGGGCGGAGTCGACAACCACTCACATTTTGAAGCATTGAATACCGACGGCGTCACTACTAACGCCGGATACGATACGACTTGGGTCGCTCTTAAAGGCGGCACGACGACCATCGTCGACTTCTGCACCAATGAACCGGGTATGGACATGATGGAGTCTCTCGAATACAGACTCAACGTCCGCTCCAAAGGGAAACTGGCTCCTGATATGGCCATACATGCGGTATGCACCGACTTCAGAGGCGAGGAGACGCTGGATGAGATTCCAAAGCTGGTAGAAGCGGGAGTGCCTACCATGAAGCTGTTCTTAGCCTATAAGCCTACACCTCTTTACATGGACGACTATAAGTATCTGCGCTTTTTGGAAAGAGCCAGTCAAGTAGGAATGACTATGATGGTACACGCAGAGAACCCTGACGTTCTCGATTACGAGAGAAATAAGATGGCCGAAGCCGGCTGTCTTGATCCTAAAAATACCACTATATGACCAGACCGCCTTACGGAGAAGCCGAAGCTGTAGCAAGATCAATAAAGTTTGCAGACGCTATGGACTGCCCTCTGTGCGTAGTACACGTAAGCTGCATAGAAGCGGCAGAAGTTATACAGGAAAGCGAGAGCCAAAGGTTCTCTGGTAATAGGAGAAACCTGCCCTCACTATCTGGTTCTCGATAAACATAAGATGGATGATCCTGACTTCGATCAGGCTGCAAGATGGGTCTGTTCGCCTCCTCTCAGAGACGAAGAAGACAGAGAATACTTGTGGAAATGTCTGAATCACGATTGGCTTTCCATCGTAGGTTCCGATAACTCATCTATTCCGCTTTATCAGAAGCACTGGGGAGAGGGAGACTTCCGCAAAATCCCTAACGGCTGTCCGGGAGCAGGAGACAGACTCAATGCGCTGTGGACTTACGGAGTAGAAAAAGGCAAGATCACGAGACAGAAACTTGTAGACGTATATGCTACTCTGCCTGCCAAACTGAACGGAATATTCCCTCAGAAGGGAACTATAGACATCGGAACAGACGGAGACCTGGTTATCTTCGATCCTGAATACAGAGGAACCGTTACTGTGGAAAGCAACCCTACAGGCGTTGAATACAACGTATATGAGGGATGCGAGCAGATAGGACGCGCCGATACCGTCATACTCCGTGGAGAAGTGGTAGTTGAAAACGGAGAATATCTGGATAAGCCTGTATTCGGTAAATTCGTACCTGGAAAGCCATACGGACTTGCATACGAACTTAGAAAATAGGAGGAAAAGCAGATGGACGTATATGAAAATCTAAAGAAAAACAATATAGAAGTACCCAAGCCCCTTGAAGCCAAGGGCATGTATCTTCCGGTGAACAGAACAGGCAATCTCGTTTATCTTTCCGGACAGGGAAGCATAGAAAACGGAGTGAACCTTACCGGCAGAGTAGGCGTCGACGTTACTGTTGAAGAGGCTCAGCATGCGGCGGAAGTGTGCATGCTCAATACTCTGGCGGCGCTGGAGACTTATCTGGGAGACCTGAACAAGGTAAAGAAGGCAGTAAAGATTCTGGGCTTCGTAGCGGGAGCAGACGACTTTACTCAGCAGGCCGCAGTCCTCAACGGGGCTTCAAGCGTGCTCATCGCTGCTTTCGGTGAAAACGGCAAGCACGCCAGATCAGCTATAGGAACCAACAATCTGCCTTTGGGACTTACGGTAGAAGTAGAATCGATCTTTGAGATCGAAGATTAGAGGGAGGCAGTTCATGCGTGGACAGAATTTAAGAGAAGTGAAGGTAGCTGATCTTCACAAGGCGAAAAAGAGACTGGCAAAATATTTGACAGCGACGCCCCTTACCAGCAGCGAACTCCTCAACATATATCTGGGCGGAAAAGTGTACCTGAAACTGGAAAACCTTCAGCCGGCATGTTCTTACAAGATAAGGGGAGCCATAAACAAATGTCTCAGCCTCAAAGAAGAATTCGGCGACGATGTTTCCATCATAACAGCTTCTTCGGGCAATCACGGACTGGCATGCGCTTATGCTTCAAAGCTCTTGAAAATGACTTCCAAGGTATATGTTCCTGTGAGTACGCCTCAGATAAAAAAAAAAAGATAACATCAGAGCTTTAGGCGCTACTCTTGTGGAGACGGGAGAAACCTACGACTCGTCATTCATATCGGCTTGTGAAGAAGCAGAGAAGTCTCAGGAACTTAACTACGTTCACCCTGTATCAGACGTAGACGTGGTGGCAGCTCAGGGAACTATCGGTCTTGAAATATTGGAACAGCTTGAAGACGCAGAGCAGGTGGTCATACCGCTGGGAGGAGGCGGACTGTCCTCCGGCATAGCGTTTGCCATCAAGAACCTTAAGCCTGATGTAAATATAATTTCAGTAATGCCTGAGGGTTCCGACGTTTACGTCAAGAGCAGAGAAGCCGGAAAACTCGTCACCATAGAGAATCCTCATTCTATAGCGGACGCTGTAGTCAGAAGATGCGGCGAGGAATATCTCTTCCGTATATCGAAAAATACGTGGATGAGATCAGGACTGTAAGCGAAGAGTCGATGAAGAAGGCTATCAAGACTGCAGCCGTGTATGGAAAAGTAGTTCTCGAAGCCGCAGGCGCTATGCCCCTTGCAGCTATCCTGGAGGACAAAGAACTGCTTGATAAGAAGACGGTTCTCATATGCAGCGGAGGCAACATAGACGAGAGTCTCTTTACTGAATGTATAAACAAATAGTGATGAATATACATTTTGCGGCCCGGCATATCTTGCCGGACTGCAAGGTGTGTAAATCATAAACATATTACGATAAGGAGGGTAGAGGTCCACATTTTACACGTTACACATTGCAATTTTTTATAACTTTATTTAGGAGGAATTATGGAAAATGTAGATTTTGGAATCTTGTGTTTGATTCCGCCAATCATCACGATAATATTGGCCCTCGTAACGAAGAACACCATATTATCACTTTTTCTCGGAGTTTGGGTCGGAGCTACAATCATAGCCGGTTGGAATCCGCTCTCCGGATTTATCAATGTTTTCAATGATTTCATGATACCGTCATTAGGAAACGGAATCATCCTGCTGGTTACTCTGGCAGGAGGCATGATCATCATGCTGAGAGAAACGGGAGGCGCTTACGCCTTTGCTAAACTGCTGTCGAAGAAGATCAACACTCCGGCAAAGGGACAGATCCTCACCAGCGTTTCAGCCATCGCATTCTGCTATACAGAACCTTGCCTGATCCTTGGTACTATCATGCGTCCTGTAACAGATGCAGTAAGAATCTCAAGAGCAAAATTATCCTATATACTCGACTCTCTGGGATGCAACTTGGCGTCGTTCTCGCCAATCAGCAGCTACGGACCGTTCATCACAGGACTTATCGGTACTCAGATAGCGCTGCTTGGACTTTCCGACAATGAATGGGGAGTATGGGCAGGAATGTTAAAGTACAACATGTACGCGCTGTTCGCTATCCTGACTGTATTCATCGTTGCTATCGGTGACATCAATATCGGACCTATGTATAAGGAAGAAATGCGTGCAAGAAGAGAAGGAAAGCTCTTAGCAGACGGAGTACAGCCTCTGGTACCTGAAAAAGAAGGCTGACTTCCCGGACGGATATGAACCTACTATCAGCGCTTTCGTACTGCCTATGGTAGCTCTGTTCGTTTCACTGTTCGGAGTTATATTCTACACAGGAGACATAGGATCAAACGGCGTTTTAGGAGCTTTCAGAAACGCTAATATAACTGTAGCTATAATGATAGCTTTCGTTATGACAGGCGTAGTTGCAGGTATCGTAGGATGCGTAAAGGGACGCTGGAAACCTACCAGCGCGTTCCAGACATTCATAGACGGTATGATCGAACTGATCAACGTTCCTTTCATACTGGTATGCGCATGGTCGCTGGGAAGCGTAGTTTCGGCTATGAACACAGGAAACTTCATGGCAGGAGTAGTTGAACAGTACCTGACGCCAGGTCTGGTTCCTGGACTGATCTTCCTGGCAGGCGCTCTGATTTCTTTCGCTACAGGTTCATCCTGGGGAACTTGGTCGCTGCTTATGCCGATCGCATTCCCTATGGCGGTAGAATTCGGTATTCCTGAAGCGTACATCGTCGGATGCGTAATTTCATCGGGTCTGTTCGGAGACCAGTGCTCGCCTATTTCGGATACGACTATCCTGTCGTCCACAGGTGCAAGCTGTAACCACATAGTACACGTTATGACTCAGATACCTTACGGTGTGACAGTAGGAGTTTCGGCATTCATCGGCTACTTGTTCGGAGGTCTGACAGGTCAGTTCGTACTGAGCATCGGCGTCACTTTCGTAGTTCTTCTGATAGGCTCTCATAGGACTGAAGCTTCTTCACAGAAAGACGAAAGGATGCGGATACTGCGGCTGCATAATTATCATAAAAAACAATCCAGATGATCAATTATAGAAGCAGTGGGAACTTGTTTTCCGCTGCTTCTATGATAGTAGATTGGGAGGAAAACATGAAAAAAGTAGATATGATCGTTAAAGCACCGTTTTTTTATACCATGGAGGGAGAAGGCGTAGGATTTAAATCCGATGTGGCCATGGTCGTAGACGGAAGCAAGATAATAGACTTCGTTCCCCTTAAGGACGTAGATGAGATGTATCAGGCGGAGGAAGTCCTGAATATGGATCATCACGCTGTATTTCCGGGATTTATCGACGGACATATGCATACGTCGGATAATCTTTTCAGAGGACTTGCGCAGGACACCAACAGCTGGATGATGTACGGCCTGCAGCCTTTTGCCAACGCAGGCAAGTGGGATGAGAGAGTGAGCGCCGGAAGACTGGCTATAGTAGAGGCGATCAAGGCCGGAACTACTACTCTCGAGATTACCATTATGAGATGGAGACTACTTGTCAGTTCATCCATAAGACGGGAGCCAGAGGAAATATCACGCAGATGATACGCGCGGCTAAACAGAAAGTGTATAAGCCGGGAGAATTGTATGAGTTCGACGATGAAGACGGAGAAAAGGGACTTAAAGAAAACATAGAACTCTATGAGAGATGGCATAACAAAAAGACGGCAGAATGAGAGTACTCTTCGGACCTCAGGGAGCCGACTTTGTGTCACCTGAACTCCTTCTCAAGATACAGAAGGTGGCAAAGGAAAGAAATACCAAGATCCATATGCATGTACAGCAGGGGAGACAGAGAGACTTATCAGATAGAGAAGAGATACGGCAAGAGACCTACGGCATTTTTTGGACGATCTGGGATATCTGGACAGCACCCCTCATCGCTGTTCACCTGACCGACTGCAACGCTGACGAGGCAGCGCTCATAGCCAAGAGAGGGAGCGGGAATGATAGTCAATCCGGCTTCCATAGGCATAATAGACGGTATAGTATGTCCTAGCGTGGAGTTCCAGCAGGCCGGAGGAAATGTGGCCCTGGGTTCTGACCAGGCCCCGGGAAACAACTGCCACAATATCATCCATGAGATGAAAAACGTCTGCCTGTTCAACAAGATAAAATACGGCAATCCTGAGATGATGCCGGCATGGCGCGCTCTGCGTATGGCTACCATCGAGGGAGCCAAAGCGGTGGGAGTAGACGACATAGTGGGATCTCTGGAACCGGGAAAACAGGCTGACTTTATCGCTGTAGACTTGAGGAGCCCTTCCATGATGCCTGTATATACTCATCCTATGAGGAACATAGTGCCGAACTTGGTATACAGCGCCAGAGGAAACGAAGTAGTCCTCTCTGTAGTAGCAGGAAAAGTGATAATGAAAGACCAGCAGCTCTTAAATATAGATGTGGAGCAGATCAAGGACGAAGTAGAAAAACTGCCTGAAGGAGTAGGCAAGAGAGCTGAGAAAGAGTTTACGGAAATCAACGGAACCAACGCTCAGTTCATGAGAGAAGACAAACTGTAAAATAAAGAACGGCAGGGGCATTAGAAATGTACTGGCCGAAGGAAAGGAAGGATTAGATTTGATATTTTTGATTTTGACTATCGCAGCTCATTCTCTCGTCATGTTCGCCATGAGATTTACGGAGGCAAACAGCGGCAACAGATATGCGGCGACAGTGGCTACGTATGTAGTGGGCGCTGTGATTGCTTTTTTCATGATGGATGAATATACGCTGATAAGAACAGAACCTGGAGCCGTATATACGCTCCTGATGGCTGCATATAACGGCGTGTGCATGACGATGGGAATGATCCTTTGCAGATTGAGCATGGGAAAGAACGGAACGCCTATCTCGACGACCTTTAACAGACTTGGCGTGCTGATACCGACAGTCTTTTCGATCCTTCTGTTCGGAGAGAGACCTCAGATCGTGCAGATCGCAGGGTATAGCCCTTGCCGTTTCAGCAATCATTTACATAAATTCCGGCAAGGAAACAAAGAGTCAGAACCATATAAAATCGATGAAGCTTCTCATAGCCATCTTTCTGGTCGGGGGGCTTATAGATCTCAATACCAAGATCTTTGAGAGATATGGGGATGCTGAACTGAACGACTATTATATCTTTATGACATTCGTATTCTGCGTACTGGTAAGTCTTTTGATAATGCTTAAAGAAGACAGAAAATTTCAGCGGAAAGGATGTACTTATAGGTGCGTTTACCGGCGTTCCCAACACATTTATACTGTATTTCAGCCTGAAGGCGGTAGAACATCTGCCGGCATACATAGTATTCCCGGCCTACAGCGCAGGTGTGATATTGGTAGTCAATGTAGTAAATTATTTTTTGTTCAAGGAAAATCTTTCAAAACAGGAGAAGATATCTACCGTTATGGTAGCGGCAGCTCTTATTTTGATCAATATATAATAAACACCGGACGGCGCCTGCCTTTACAGACAGGCGGCAGTCACCTGTAAAATTGCCGGTGTTTGTTGATAGTCGTCCGTTCTTTTTTTAGCAGCAGGACTTGCGGAAAAGATACGCTTCGACTAAAAAATACGATCCGAATATCCCAAAAACGTAACGCGATTACAGAGGAGTGAAATATATGAAGAAAAATTTGCAAGTTATGGATGGAAATACGGCAGCCGCCCACGTGGCGTACGCATTTACGGAGGTCGCCGCCATTTATCCCATCACGCCGTCGTCGCCGATGGCGGAAAAGGTCGACGAATGGTCGGCCAAGGGCAGAAAAAAATCTGTTCGGACATACGGTAGACGTGATTCAGATGCAGTCCGAGGCGGGAGCAGCCGGAACGTGTCACGGCGCATTACAGGCCGGAGCGTTGACTACGACTTTTTCGTCGGCTCAGGGCCTAATGCTGATGATACCGGTGATGTATGCCATGGGAGGACAGTTCTTGCCTAACGTCATGCACATAGCGTCCAGAGTAGTGACGTCCAACCATCATTCCATATTCGGAGACCATTCGGACTTTATGACATGCCGTATGACGGGATATGCCATGCTCATGTCATCTTCTCCGCAGGAGGCCATGGATATGGCCGCAGTGGCCCATCTTTCGGCCATAAAAGCCAAGTATGCTTTCATGCATTGCTTCGACGGATTCAGGACGTCTCACGAGATGCAGCGCATAGAGACCATAGATTATGAGGATCTGAGAGGTCCTGATGGACTATCAGGCGGTAAAGGATTTTCGCCGCGATTCTCTCAATCCGGAGCATCCTACCAACAGAGGAAACAACACCAATCCCGACGTCTATTTCCAGTGCAAGGAAGGCGCCAATGAAAAAAGCGACGCCGTTCCGGGCATAGTTCAGTATTACATGGATAAGATAGGCGAGGTGACGGGAAGAAAATATAAGCTCTTCGATTACTACGGCGCGCCGGACGCAGAAGAAAAGTGACGGTCATAATGTGCTCGGGAGCGGAGGCTCTTAAAGAGACGGTAGACCATATGAACGCCAACGGAAGAAAGACCGGACTCATTCAGGTTCATCTTTACAGACCTTTCTCGGTGGATCACTTTCATAGGAGCCATTCCGAAGACTTGTAAGAAAATTGCCGTACTGGACCGTTCCAAAGGAGATAGGTTCGGTGGGAGAACCTCTTTATCTTGACGTCGTCACCGCCCTGAACAAGGCAGGAAGAGGCGACATCAAGGTGGTAGGCGGAAGATACGGACTGTCATCTAAAGATACCACTCCGGGACAGTTTAAGGCCGTCTTCGACAATCTCAGTAAAGAAGAGCCTAAGAACAACTTTACCGTAGGAATCGTGGACGACGTGACAGGGACTTCCCTCGATTACGACGAGATAGACTTGGCTCCAAAGGATCAGATTTCATGCAAGATATGGGGTCTGGGCGGCGACGGTACCGTGGGAGCAAACAAGAACGCCATAACCACCATCGGTCTGGTGGCGGAGAAATACGCTCAGGCATATTTTTCTTACGACACCATGAAATCAGGCGGACTCACTCAGTCTCACCTCAGGTTCGGAGATACGCCGATAAGATCCACTTATCTCGTTTCTTCCGCAGACTTTGTGGCCGTACATGCGCCTACTTATGTCAATAAATACGACACTACGTCAGATCTTAAAAGACGGAGGCATATATCTTCTCAACTGCCCGTGGACAGAGGTAGAGGAGATTGCAGAGCATATACCTGCTTTTATGAAGAGAGACCTCTATAATAAGCACGCTCAGTTTTACGTGATTGACGCTGCTAAGCTGGCGGCGGAGATCGGACTGGGAAAACGCATAAACAATATATTGCAGGCCGCCTTCTTCGCCCTGACAAAGGTAATACCGCTGGACACTGCCGTGGAAGACATGAAGAAGAACAACTACAATTCCTATTTTTAAAAAGGCAGGACAGAAAATAGTCGACTTGAATAATACTGCCGTCGATATAGGAATCACGGCTCCTGTAAAGATAGACATTCCTGAAAGCTGGGCAAGAGCAGAGGACGAGCCGGCGCCGGAGAGAGAAGCTACTCCTTTCGTCAAGGAGATCGTATTCCCTCTGGACAGACAGCAAGGCGACAAGCTCCCTGTATCAGTATTCAAGAAACACGGAATGATAGACGGAACGTGGGAAAACGGAACTTCCGCCTACTTGAAGAGGGGGAGTGGCCACCGCCGTTCCTAA
>VOFF01000777.1_pt1 | contig 42596 bp, 70 predicted proteins | sample 5384061 | NCBI WGS metagenome assembly VOFF01 (sample SAMN12384725, study PRJNA508395) | human gut metagenome | isolation source: healthy gut E | host: Homo sapiens | reverse complement strand
CCGCAGAAAGTGTAATTTCTTCATCGACTGCACAGCCGATCTTCCGTGGTGCAAAGAATATGCCATAGATCCCAACCGCACAAAGCAGAAGGAGCAGCGCCGCTGTCACTGCACATTTGACCGATTTCTTCATATTGTCTCCCTCCCGATTCTCTATCCTTATTCTTGTACCTTGATGATACCGAACGATCCCTTGATTGTCAACCAAATTGTTCCCTGAGATACAGAAAGACGGTACCGCTATGCAGCGATACCGCCTTTTCTTATTTCTCTTTGAAAAATTCTCTGGTCTGCTGCACATTTTCCTCGATGGCGGTCTTGAGCGCCTCCACCGATTCAAACTGCATTTCCGGACGCAGGAACTTTATGCAGCTCCACATGGATCATCTTGCCGTACAGATCGCCCGCAAAGTCGAGCAGATGCGGCTCGATGGTCGGTGCACCGCCGTCTAAAAATGTCGGCTTTACACCGATATTGGTCGCTGCGATATAGCTCTGTCCGTCCACCAGAACGCGGGTTGCATACACGCCGTACGGCGGCAGCGCCATTTCGGTCGGCAGACGCAGATTGACCGTCGGCACCTGCAGCACGCTTGTGCCGACACGTCGTCCGTGCTCCACAATACCGGAAACCGTATACGGATGACCGAGAAACTTAGCCGCACCTTCCATATCGCCCTGCGAAATCAGCTGACGAATATAGGTGGAGGACACCACAATACCGTCAATCTTGACATCCTCGATGCAGTCATAGCCGATGCCGGCCTTTTCGCACTCGATAGCCATGCCTTCTGCGTTGCCCTGCCCCTTATAACCGAAACGGTTATTGCGTCCCGAGATAATCCAGCCCGCATTGAAGCGACCGATGAGCAGCTTGTGGATAAAATCGCGCCAGTCCATGTGCTGCATTTCATGGTCAAAGTGGCCGAAAATAACCTCGTCGTCTACACCGCCGAGCTTTTTGATCTCCTCGGTGCGATATGCATTTGCGGTCAGCAGCGGCACCTGACGGCCCATGACAACCGAATCCGGATGCACATCAAACGTGAAAACCGCACTCGTGCCGCCGATTTGCTTGGCACGCTCGACCGCACGCTGCATGAGCGCCCGATGGCCCAGATGCACGCCGTCAAAGTAGCCGAGCGCGATGGCACGCGGCTTTGTAACTTCTATCATAAGGGAATCCCCTGAAAAAATTGATAATTGAAAATTGAGAATTGAGAATGAATGCGGCGCTTCGCGCTTATTAAATCATCGCGCAAGGCGCGATACCTTCATTATCCATTTTCCATTTTCAATTCTCCATTTCTGTTTGTATGCAAAAACTTATCGGAAGTTTTTTGTATACAAACAGACCCAAACCGCCCTTATCCAGCTCTCTCACCTGACCGAGCATGAGGAATTTATCCTGATGATACACACGGCAGATGGTATCTGCTGTTTCCGACAGGCTGTCGGTCTGGCGCGGAAATACGACTGCGCCTCTCGCAATGCGCTCCGCGCCCTCGTCGGTGAGCGAAACGGCGGGTCTATCGGTAAACAGGCTGTCGGTCGGCAACAGAAGCTGCTGCATGGTGCCCTCTGCCATTGCCTGCTCACACTCGGCAAAGGTATGGCACTGCGCCAGCTCATACGTGCCCGAACGGGTGCGCTCCAGACTGTGCAGCACGGCCAGCGTGCCCAGCTTTTCGCCAAGGTCATTGACCAGTGTGCGGACATAGGTGCCCTTGCTGACCTTGCACCGCAGCGTGCCCTTCTGGGCATTCTCGTCGAAGTCCAGCAGGTCCATTTCGTGCACAATGATATCGCGCGCCGGACGCTCCACTTCCCTGCCCTTGCGGGCGAGGTCGTATAGCTTCTGGCCGTTCACCTTGACCGCCGAGTACATGGGCGGCACCTGCTGCTGCGGACCGATAAAGCGCCGCACCATCTGCTTTTACCGCGTATTCCGCGGCATAGCGTTCGCTGGTCTGGAGCATTTCGCCGGTGACATCCTGCGTATCCGTGCAGTAGCCGAGCGTGAACCCGGCAACGTATTCCTTATCCTGCGCTGCAGCAAAAATCTGCCGCCTTGGTCGCACCGCCGACGAATACCGGCAGAACACCGGTCGCCATCGGGTCGAGTGTGCCGCCGTGACCGATCCTGCGCGTGTGCAGAATACAGCGCAGCTTGGCAACCACATCGTGCGAGGTAAAGCCCTGCGGCTTGTTCATCAGCAGAATGCCGTTCAGGTCACTTTGCTGCATGAAACTGCTCCTCTGCCGCCTTCAGCATAGCAGCCTTGGCCTCCGCCATGCCGCAGGTGAAGCTCGCACCTGCCGCACGGACATGACCGCCGCCGCCGACCTTCTTGCAGATAGCGGCCGCGTCCATCTCCTTTGGTGGTGCGGACGGAAACGCGAACCGTGCCGTCCGGCTTCTCGGTCAGCGTGATGCCGATCTGTACGCCCTCAATCTGGCGCGTGAGCGATGCAATCGAGTCCAGATCGTCCATATCCGCGCCTGCATGGTCGATATCCCTGCGCCAGAGCACGGCAACCGCGATCGCGCCGTTCTCGTGGAACTCCATCGTATCAAATACAATGCGCTCCATCTCAAAACGCGGACGCGATTTGGTCTCAAACAGCACGCGGTTGATCTCACCGCCGTCGATACCGGCAGTCAGGCAGGCCGCCGCTACCGCATGCGAATGCGCGGTCGTATTCGAGAACTTAAAGCAGCCCGTATCGGTCGAAACACCGATATAAATGCACTCTGCAATATCGGCTGTGAACTTAACACCGAGCGCCGTCAGCACATCGTACAGCACCTCGGCACAGCCGCCTGCATCCGGCCGGATGAGGTTTTTTTGCCGAAGCCGTCGTTCGAGCCGTGATGGTCAATGACCAAATCGACCTTGCCCTTTGTACGGCTCTGCCGTGTCCGGAAACAGCTTCTCCTCAGCGATATCGGTCGAAACTACATACGCCGGAACGAAATCCTCCGGCGGATAATACGGCACGATCAGCGGCGCATAACGCCTGGTGATCTCCGGATTTTCCAGAATATATGCGCGCTTGCCAATCTGCTGCAGACCGCGGCAGAGCGCACCGGCACAGCCTGCCGTGTCGCCGTCCGGTCTACGGTGAGTCAGGATGAGAATGTCGTCCGCTGCCTGCAGCGCAGCAGCAGCGCCAGCAACGTCAACGATCATTCTGCGTCCTCCTCTCCCAGCTTGCCTTCATTTTTCAGCTCGTGCAGCACCTCGGAGATGTGTGCACCGTGGGTGATGGACTGATCCAGCTCAAATACCAGCTCCGGCGCGTAGCGCAGCTGTACCTTGTGGCCAACCTCGCGGCGCAGCCAGCCTGCCGCAGACTTCAGGCCCTTCATCACGTCCTTGGTCTGCTGCTCGCTGCCGAGTACGGAAATATAGCACTTCGCATAACGCAGATCGTTGGTAACATCACAGTGTACCACGGAAACCATAGCCTCCTGTACACGCGGGTCCTTGACAGAGCGCATCGCCTCCGCCAGAGCCTTCATCACTTCTTCGGAAATACGATCAATTCGAGTAGACATTTTACAAATCAAACCTCCTTCGTGAGGATTGGTTAAATAATGGAGAATTGAGAATGGAAAAAATGGAGAATGATTCTCTATTTCCACTCTGCACATTCCCTCCGGTCGTATAGGAAAATGCGCTATCGCGCATTTTCACACGCACCGCAGTGCGTGATTCAATTCCCATAAAAGTCCAGCTCCGCCGGACTTTATACCACTGCCCGCGCCGCGGCGGCGGCCTCGTCCGCCGTGCGAACGAGAGGTTATCCGAAAAAGTTTCCTTGAACTTTTTCGGTATCTAAGGGGGACGGAGTCCCCTTAGAAAAGCAGTTTTACTGCTTCACTTCTTCCATAACAAAAGCACTCAATGATATCGCCTTCCTTGATATCATTGTAGTTCTCGATGCTCATGCCGCACTCATAAGAGGTTGCAACTTCCTTCACATCGTCCTTGAAGCGCTTGAGGGTATTCAGGTGGCCCTCGTGGAATACGATGCCGTCACGGACTACGCGAACCTCAGCGTTACGCTGAATCTTGCCGTCCTGTACATAGCAGCCTGCAACCGCGCCTGCGCCGGTGATCTTGAACACCTGACGAACCTCTGCGTGGCCGAGAACAACTTCCTTGAACTTCGGCTCGAGCATGCCCTTCATGGCCTGCTCCATCTCCTCGATGGCATCATAAATAACGCGGTACATACGCATATCAACGCCCTGCTGTGCAGCGGAGTCGGTAGCGGTGCGGTCCGGACGAACGTTAAAGCCAACAATGATCGCGCCGGAAGCAGCAGCCAGCATAACGTCGGACTCGTTGATGGCGCCAACAGCACCGTGGATAACGCGCACGCGAACCTCGTCGTTGGTCAGCTTCTCGAGAGAGGAACGAACCGCCTCGACAGAACCCTGAACGTCTGCCTTGACGATGATATTCAGCTCCTTCATCTCGCCCTGCTGAATGGAATCGAACAGGTTATCGAGCGTTACCTTGTGGAACAGCTTGTTGCGCTCTTCCTTCTCTTGTCCTTGCGCTGCTCAACCAGCTCACGAGCCATCTTCTCGTCGTCTACGGCGTCAAAGATGTCGCCTGCACCCGAACCTCAGCCAGACCGATGATCTCCACCGGAACGGACGGCCTGCGGACTCAATCTTCTTGCCGTCGTCGTTGGTCATTGCGCGAACACGGCCGACAGAGGTACCTGCGATAACGGTATCGCCTGCATGCAGGGTGCCGTTCTGTACCAGAAGGGTTGCAACCGGACCGCGGCCCTTATCCAGCTTTGCCTCGATGACGGTACCGTGTGCCTTGCGGTTTCGGGTTTGCCTTGAGGTCAGCCATTTCAGCGGTCAGCAGTACCATTTCGAGCAGGTTGTCAATGCCCTGACCGAACTTTGCAGAGATGTTGCAGACGATGGTCTGACCGCCCCATTCCTCCGGTACCAGCTCGTACTCGGTGAGCTGCTGGAGCACACGATCCGGGTTTGCACCCTGCTTGTCGATCTTATTTACAGCAACGATGATCGGCACGTTTGCTGCCTTGGCGTGGTTGATCGCCTCGATGGTCTGCGGCATAACGCCGTCATCGGCTGCTACGACCAGAATGGCGATATCGGTTACCTGCGCACCGCGTGCACGCATGGAGGTAAACGCAGCGTGACCCGGGGTATCGAGGAAGGTGATCGGCTTGCCGCCAATCTTAACGCGGTATGCGCCGATGTGCTGGGTAATGCCGCCGGCCTCGCCCTCGATGACCTTGGTCTTGCGGATCGCGTCGAGCAGAGAGGTCTTGCCGTGGTCAACGTGACCCATAACGACAACGACCGGATCGCGCGGCTGCAGTTCCTCTTCCTTGTCCTCGTGCTCATCGAACAGCTGCTCCTCGATGGTAACGTGTACTTCCTTCTCAACCTTGCAGCCCATTTCCTCTGCAACGATGGCTGCGGTATCGTAGTCGATCACCTCGGAGATGGACGCCATAACGCCCAGCTTGATGAGACCCTTGATAACATCCGCTGCGGTGCGCTTCATACGGGAAGCCAGCTCACCGACGGAAATCTCCTCCGGAATCATTACCTTTACCGGAATCTTCTTAAGTGCTGCCATCTGCTGCTGACGCTGCAGGCGGCGCATCTTCTCCTGCTCCTCCTGACGGCGCTTGTTGCCGAACGGCTTGGAGCGCTGGTCGGACTTCTTGGTCAGCTTCTGCTTCTTGCTGCCCTTTTGGACTCCATTCGCTCGGCCTTTGCGTCAACCAGCTTATCTACATGATCATCATATTTTGCAAAGGTTTACGTCGCCGGTGCCGCGGGTATCAATGCGGTGAACCTGCTTTACCTTGCTCTGTGTCGGCTGCTGCTGCACGATAGGCTCCTCTCTTGGACTCGGTCTGCTGTTTGGTTTCCGCCTTGGACTGCTCCGGCTTCTTGCGGGATGCACCCTGTGCGTTCAGCGTACCTTCCATGTCGCTTACTTGATTATGCTGGGTGAGATACTCGAAAATGACCGACAGGTCGGTATCGTCAAGCACCTGCATGTGATTCTTCGGTGCAGAGCGATACTTCGTCAGAATTTCAGTGATCTCCTTGGTGGATACGCCGAAGTCCTTTGCGACCTCGTGTACCCGATATTTATTGTCTAATGCCATGGGCAATAACCTCCTTACACACTTCGTTCAAAACCACGGTTTTGAACGAGAGAACGTACCGAACAATGTTCGGATACGTCCAAAAGCTGCGAAAAAGTTCCTCCTGTGTCGAAACTTTTCTCCGCTCTGGTATCAAATGCACGGGCAAAGCTCGCACATTTGATGCAAAGCTATGCTTTGCTATTGGACTGCGCGCTGCGGCGCGGGAAATTACGTTTTATTGCGGAAGCTGCGCTTGCCGCTGTTGAAGCTCGGCTTGCCGGCACCGCTTTTACGGTACGGGCGGCGTTCGCCGTCCTTGCGGAACGGGCGCTTCTCTCCGTCGTTCTTGCGATACGGACGATATTCGCCGTCCTTGCGGAACGGACGCTTCTCGCCGGACGGCTTACGGTTGGTGCGCTTCGGCTTCTCCTCTGCCGATTTCTCGGTCTTGACCGGCGCTTCCTCTGTCTTTTCCGCCTTATCCTTATGCTTTTTTTGACGCCCCTGCGGACTGGATCTTTACGTTCTTTTCGCTAAGCTGCTGCGCCACTTCGGCGTATGCAGGATCCTGCTCCGCCAGCTTATTTACGGCTGCTGCCGCCATGCCGATGTCCGCTACCGCGCACATCGCGCAGCCTGCCTTGCCGATCGCGCTGCCGAGTTCCAGCTTGCCGTGCGGCAGCGTTACGCACGGAACATTCGCCTTATCGGCGTAAAATGCGGCTTTTTTCGCTGCATTTGCGCCTGCGTCACCCGCAATGAACACACAGCGGGTCTTGTGGTCGAAGCACGCCTCGCGCACCAGCTCGTCGCCGTAGGCCAGCTTGCCGGCACGGCGTGCCAGACCGAGCATTCTCAGAACCGGATCAGTTGCCATTTGCACCCTCCTGTTCCATCTGCTGCTCGAGCTGATCGTAAACCGACTCGGGCACCTCTACACTAAGCGCGCGCTCGATCGCACGGCTCTTGCGGGCCTTTTTCAGACATTCCGGCTTGCCGCACAGATATGCGCCGCGGCCGGGTGCCTTGCCCTTGAAATCCAGCGAAAGCTCGCCCTCCGGCGAACGCACCACGCGGATCAGCTCCCGTTTCGGGAACATTTCACGGCAGCCGAGGCACTGCCGCATGGGAATCTTCTTCTGTACCATATTCTGCCGCACCTCCGCTTGCTTATTCGCCCTGAGACTTCAGGAGCGATATCGATCTTGCAGCCGGTCAGCTTGGCAGCCAGACGCGCGTTCTGGCCTTCCTTGCCGATAGCAAGCGACAGCTGATCGTCCGGAACGATGACACGGCAGGACTTGTTGTCCGCCTGCATGGTGGCATTGATAACATCAGCCGGAGCGAGTGCCGCAGAAACGAACTGCGCCATATCCTCGTTCCACTTGATGATATCGATCTTCTCGCCGTTCAGCTCGCCGGTGATGTTGGCAACACGCGCACCGCGGGTACCAACGCATGCGCCGATCGGATCGACGTTCTCATCGTGAGAAACAACAGCGATCTTGGTGCGGTTGCCTGCCTCACGCGCGATGGACTTGACCTCGACGATACCGGAGTGGATCTCCGGCACCTCCAGCTCAAACAGGCGCTTAACCAGACCCGGGTGGGTGCGGGAAACAACAACCTGCGGGCCGCGGGTGCCGCGGCGAACCTCGATGAGGTAAACCTTCAGGCGCTGACCCTCGGTCAGAACCTCACCGCGCACCTGCTCGGAAGCAGCCAGAACAGCCTCGCTCTTCTCGCCGCCGGAAACAACATCCAGATAAGCGGTGCCGGAGCGCGGATCGATGCGGGCAACCACGCCGTTCAGGATCTCGTGCTCCTTGCTCTCGAACTCGGAGATAACCATGCCGCGCTCTGCCTCGCGGATACCCTGAATGATAACCTGCTTTGCAGTCTGAGCAGCAATGCGGCCGAAGGACTTGGTCGGGATGTCGATATCAATGATATCGCCTACCATCGGGTTATTCTTGTACTCGGCAGCCTCCTCGAGAGTGATCTCCTCGTACGGCTCGTACAGATCCTCCGCCTTGACAACCGTCTTGCGGACAAACATGTGAATGGTCTTCTTGTCGCGGTCCGGCTCAACGTAAACATTGTCGGTCATGCCGTCGTTATCGCGCTTGTAGGCGGTGATCAGCGCCTGACCTACACGGTCGAGCATATAGTCTACCGGAATGCCTTTTTCCTTTTTCCAGCTGTTCCAGCGCGTCAAAAAAAATTCTGCGTTAACCATTTTTTCCTATTCAGCTCCTTCTTATATCTCTACCGCCAGTCGAACTGCGGCAATGTCTTTGGGTTCGTATACGGTCTGCTCGCCGTTCACTTCCAGTGTTACGGCGCCGTTGTCATAGCCGGCAAGTGTGCCCTCGATCTGCTTCATGCCGTTCATCGGCTTGTAAAGCCTACTTCGACGGTCTGACCCATAAACGCCTGGAAATGCTCCGGACGCTTGAGGCGGCGCGACATACCTGCCGAGGAAACGCACAGCGTATAGGACGGCATATCGTCAAATTCCTTTTCATCCAGCATGGGATCAAGCGCGCGCGAAACCTGCTCGCACTGGTCAATGTTGACGCCCTCCGGTCGATCCACGGTGACGGTCAGCATGTACTGTCCGCCCTCTTTTTCAAACTCCACATCCCACAGGGAAACACCAGCCTGTTCACACAAAGGCTTTACCAGTTCCTCTACGCGGGCTACGATCTGCTTTGCCTGCAAAGCCGTCCCTCCTTACTGAAAAATTTTCTCCGAGCAAAGCGTAAGGAGTGGCACTTGGCCACTCCTTACGGTTACTTATCATCTTACACTGATAGTATATCACGCATTGCCGTACATTGCAAGCGTTTTTGCAATAAAAATATCCGTTTTTACCGTGAAAATGCACAAATTTAGGCGTGTGAGCCGCAAATTTTGCGGGTTAGCGGCTGCTGCCGCGTCTCAGCTCGTGCAGGATGCACAGTCCCATGGCCAAGATAGGAAACAGGATGCGCAGACTGAGGAAGCCCATCGGGTCTCCGAAATCGATGTTTGCATCTAACACCATTCCAATAAACCAGCCTACAATGGTGACTAAGGTTGCTTTCAGGTACATAATCTCTATCTCCTTTTTTATTTATTGTCCTTAAACGTCACGCCACATAGCGTAATCGTAAAAAGAAGTCCGTGATTGCGTTCTGCGCATCATTATATGCGTTATATGCACTGGTAAACTCTGTATCAAACGCATCTGCATAGTAATCGCTGCCATTCTGTACATAACGCTCGTATGTCTGTGCCGCTGTATTAAAAGACGCGATTGCACTATTATATTTTGCTACTGCATCATCGAGCAATCCGATACAAGTGTTGTAACCATCGTCAGAAGACAGATACTTCAATGTACTCTGCATGTTAGCATTGGATGTCTGCATATTGTCCATCATATTTTGTATGCTTTCCTGCTCTCCGCCTGTAACATACGCCAGTCCAACAAACATAGCCTCTGAGTAACCCGTAAGAATGTTACTCATTCCATGTGCAACGGCGGCCACCTCAGAAAAATCATCATAAATCGAAATCGTCTGCGTATTGCGGTCATAGCCGATATCCGCACCGAACGCATTCGACACCGCACGAATCGGCACATAGGTCGTGCCGTTGTAGATAAACGCCTCGACCGCTTTACCGTTGGCGTCTGTCATGTCGATCGCTTCGTTGTTAAATTCCACATTGACGCCGGACGTGACGGTGATCGTCTTGCGATAGGTGTTTGCCGCATAGGATGTGGTCAGGAACAGGGCAAACATCAGGATGATTGCGGGGATTCTCTTTTTCATAGCGGGACCTCCCTTTATTTGTTTGTTACAGTATACCAAACAAATCCTGTTTTTTCAATATCATATTATTCATCTAGCACAAAAGCCGTCCAGCATTTCTGCCGAACGGCTTTGCTATCCCGTTTATATCTCAACCGACTGCACACCCGGGATATCCACCTGCAGCCGCAGGAAATCCGCTTTATCGAAATGCCGCGGCATGGCGATAAACAGCACGATTTTTACCGAACTGCCTTCCTGCCGCTTGAGAGCGATCTCGCGCACGGTGATTTTCTTCTGCTCCAGCCAGTCGTACAGACGCACAAGGTCGCCTTTGCCGTCTGTCAGACCGACCGCAATGCTTGCCGCCACACGAGAAACGTCAACCGAAACACCGGCTGCTCCCACTATAAGCAGAAAACCATACGAGGGAGACCAGCGTCATCAGTGCCGCACCGAGTGAAACCATCATGTGTGTGCGAACCGGCGCCTTTCATGCGTGTCTGCCGCTCCACACCGATCAGCAGACCGCAGACAGCCGCAACGATCAGCCGCACCAAACAGATCATTTGAATATTTTCCGGCGTACGCAAGCCCCTTCCGAATAAAAACTATCGCTCGAACGACAGGTACCGCGTCCCCTGGAAGGTCAGTCTGCCGGTGTCGCCCTCTGCGAGCATGCCGTATTCCGAGCTGGAAACATGGAATTCCATCCGGTCTCCGCTTTCTACCTGAAACGTAACATAATAGGTCGTGCTCGACGTTGTGTGGAAGCCGTGCGCTCCGCTCATGTCGCCTGCATTGGCATGCCGGTGATACGAGACATCTGTCCGCTTTGCAACGATCACCGCCGGTACGGTCAATCTGGGCGAATTATTGTTCTTATGCCATGTGCTTATCCCCTGTATGATGGAAAAAATGATGATGCCAAATACGACAATAAACATGATGGGGACGATGAAACTCAATATATCAAACATTGCAAACATCTTTCAGCCCTCCTTCAACGTTCCAATTTTCAATCAGACAATTTACGTTCTACCTACATAGTATCATAGGTATCCCAAAAGGCAAAAAAAGAAAAAGGTTATCCAATAAGCACGCTACTGGATAACCTTTTTTAGGATCATTTTTCTGTTTTGGAACAGATCGAGTCGTCAGAAGTTAAAATTTAACTTACTTAACCAGCTCGATGATCGCCATTTCAGCTGCGTCGCCACGACGCGGGCCGGTCTTGATGATGCGGGTGTAGCCACCGTTGCGGTTAGCGTACTCCGGAGCGATCTCAGAGAACAGCTTAGCAACAACAGCTTCCTTGGTTACGAAAGCCATAGCCTGACGGCGGGATGCCAGGGTGTTCTTCTTGCCCAGGGTGATCATCTTCTCAGTCAGCGGGCCTACTTCCTTGGCACGAGCGAGCGTGGTCTCAACCTTGCCGTTCTCCAGCAGGTAGGTTACCAGCGCACGCAGCATAGCCATACGGTGATCCGTAGCACGGCCGAGCTTGCGATTGTTAGCCATGTGAGTTTACCTCCAAATTAAAGTAAAGCGGCGGCGCGGTAATCGTACCGCCGCAGCAGTTCAAGTTACAGTGTCCGAAGATTACTCTTCCGACTTCGCCAAGTGGAGACCCATAGCCTCCAGCTTGCCGATAACCTCTTCCAGGGACTTGCGGCCCAGGTTACGAACCTTCATCATGTCCTCCTCGGAGGTGTTGATGAGGTCCTCAACCGTATTGATGCCTGCGCGCTTGAGGCAGTTGAACGAACGCACGGAGAAGTCAAGCTCCTCAATGGTCATTTCAAGCACCTTATCGTGCTGCGCTTCAGCCTTTTTCAACAACGGTGGACTTGGAGCCGATTTCCTCGGACAGGTCTACGAACAGATCGAGGTGGTCGCGCAGAACCTTTGCACCGAGCGAAACCGCGTCGCGTGCGTTGATGGTTGCATCGGTCCATACCTCGAGCGTCAGCTTGTCATAGTCGGTCAGGTCGCGTACACGGGTGTTTTCAACCGTGTAGTTCACCTTATAAACCGGCGTGTAGATCGAATCCACCGGAATGACGCCGATGGAGGTCTGATGCTGCTTGTTCTTCTCAGCCGGAACATAGCCGCGGCCGGAAGTCATCGTGATCTCCATGGACAGACGTGCGTCGCTCATCAGGGTAGCGATGTGCAGATCCGGGTTGAGAATCTCAACCTCGCCGTCTGCGTGGATATCGCCAGCCTTGACCTCGCCCTCGCCGGCGGCCTCGATGTAGACCGTCTTGGGACCATCACAATGCAGCTTGGCAATAATGCCCTTAACATTCAGCACGATTTCGGTAACGTCTTCCTTAACGCCCGGAATCGTAGAAAACTCGTGCTGCACACCAGCGATCTTGATGCTGGACGCTGCCGTGCCAGGCAGAGACGACAGCAGGATGCGGCGCAGAGAGTTGCCCAGCGTGGTGCCGTAGCCGCGCTCAAGAGGCTCTACGACGAACTTGCCGTAGGAACCGTCCTCCGCGAGCTGTTCACAGTCGATACGCGGTTTTCGATTTCGATCATGTGGTACCCTCCTTCACGTTGGTTGGAAACTTAAGATAGAACAGGCGAAGCAGACGCCGCGCCTGTTCCAAAAAGCGAGGGTCTATTATTTCGAGTACAGCTCGACGATGAGGTGCTCGGCAACATCATAATCGATGTCGTCGCGTGCAGGCATCGCAACGATCTTGCCCTCGAAGGAATCGTTAGCCTTCTCGATCCACTTCGGGCAAGCCTTCTTGCCGTTCTCTTCCAGCAGAGACTTGAACTTGGTGGTAGAACGGGACTTCTCGGAAACTGCAACTACGTCGCCCGGCTTAACCTGGTAAGACGGAATGTTAACGCGCTTGCCGTTTACGGTGAAGTGTGCATGGTTAACCAGCTGACGAGCCTCACGGCGGGTGTTAGCAAAGCCCATGCGGAAAACTACGTTGTCCAGACGGCGCTCGAGCTCCTGCAGCAGGATCTCACCGGTGATGCCCTGCTTGCGCTCAGCCTTCTCGTAGTAAGCATGGAACTGCTTCTCGAGTACGCCGTAGATGAATTTTACCTTCTGCTTTTCGTTCAGCTGCATGCCGTACTCGGACTGCTTGCGGCGGCTCTGCTTGGGCTGACGCTTCGTGGACTTGAGTAACCAAGTACCGCAGGGGAAAGACCAAGCGTCTTGCAGCGCTTGAGAACGGGCTGGGTATTCTTAGCCATTTATTGGTTCCTCCTCTATTAAACTCGACGACGCTTGGGCGGACGGCAGCCGTTGTGCGGGATCGGGGTTACGTCCTTGATCATGGTAACCTCGAGGCCAGCGGCCTGCAGTGCACGGATTGCAGCCTCACGGCCGGAACCCGGGCCCTTAACGTATACTTCAACAGTCTTCAGACCGTGCTCCATTGCAGCAGCAGCAGCGGTTTCAGCCGCAGTCTGAGCAGCGAACGGAGTGGACTTACGCGAACCGCGGAAGCCCATTTCGCCGGAGGAAGCCCAGGAAATAGCGTTACCGTTCAGGTCGGTAATGGTAACGATCGTATTGTTGAAGGTAGCGCGGATATGAGCCGAACCCTTTTCGATGTTCTTGCGCTCACGACGACGAGTACGGGTCGCAGCGCCCTTCTTCTGTACCTTAGCCATTTATACGTTCCCCTACTTACTTCTTCTTGTTCGCAATGGTCTTCTTCGGGCCCTTGCGGGTACGAGCATTGGTCTTGGTGCGCTGACCGCGAACCGGCAGGCCGCGGCGATGGCGCAGGCCGCGGTAGCAGCCAATCTCAACCAGACGCTTGATATTCAGGCCGATCTCACGGCGCAGGTCACCCTCGACGTTGTAGTCGCGCTCGATGACTTCACGCAGCTTAGCAGCCTCTTCTTCGGTCAGGTCCTTAACGCGGGTATCCGGATTGATACCGGTCTTAGCAAGGATCTCGTTGGACGTTTTGCGGCCAATGCCGAAAACGTAGGTCAGGCCGATCTCCACGCGCTTCTCGCGGGGAAGGTCAACACCGGCAATACGTGCCATACTATTATAACCTCCATAGTTACACACTGAGGCGTGTTTGCAAACACAGTATAGGAGCCGCCTCCGCTCCTGCAGCGCCGCACTCGCCGTGCGTGCTTGTCGTGCTCGCGGAAACCATGATCCGCACCCCTGGGTGCGCATTTATTGATGACTGCAAGCAGTCATCATAAAAACCCGCGACATGTGCGTGGGTTTTTAACTACTGACTCAGCGATCTTGGATCGCGTCGTTCGGGTATCAAAAACAAGTTTCGTCAGGAACTTGTTTTTTGTACATAGGGAGACTTTTGAAGTCCCCTATAAAGCCACAGGCGCTTCTTAGCCCTGCTTCTGCTTGTGCTTCGGGTTCTGGCAGATAACCATAACCTTGCCCTTACGGCGAATGATCTTGCACTTCTCGCAGATCGGCTTTACAGACGGTCTTACCTTCATGTTATTTTACCTCCATCAAATTTTTGGTGGGATGGGACACCGGAAACCTTTCCGGCGACCACTGGCGCGCAGGTCACATGCGTACCTCCGCCCGCTTTTTATCTTACTTGGAACGCCAGGTGATACGACCGCGGGTCAGGTCGTAGGGCGACATCTGAACGGTGACCTTGTCGCCGGGAAGAATGCGGATAAAGTTCATGCGGAGCTTGCCGGAAATATGCGCCAGAATCTTATGGCCGTTGGGAAGCTCTACCTGAAACATTGCATTGGGCAGCGCCTCTATGACGGTACCTTCGAGCTCGATTACATCATCTTTTGCCATTGTGGTTTATCCTCCTCGGTCAATTTGCGTTCTCGTCCCCTGTCCAGAGGGCGAGCGCCTTGCGGATCTCGCTGTTTGTCAGCCGGCTTTCGCTTTGCAGCTTAAGCCGTGTGCGCTCGTCGCATGGGCCCTGCAGGCTCACATGCTTGCGGCGCTTGCGCTTCGGGTTTTCGGCCCGGCGCGCACGTCCGTTCGCCAGCAGAAGAAAATCCCCCTCTTCTGCGACGACCAGCATCAGCTGTCCTCTGTCCCTTCCGGTCAGCGACAGCACAATGTCGGCGGTACGAATCTCTGCCATTACAGCACTTCGCCGTCGATATTCGTAAGAATCTCCGGCTCTCCATCCGTAATAGCGATGGTGTTTTCGTAGTGAGCGGACAGCTTGCCGTCCCTGGTCTTAACCGTCCAGCCATCCGGCAGGACCTTGACCGTGTAAACACCCACATTGACCATCGGCTCTACCGCGATGACCATACCGCGCTGCAGGCGAATGCCGTGGCCCGGTTTGCCGTAGTTCGGAACCTCCGGGCTCTCGTGCAGTGCAGCGCCTACGCCGTGACCGACGTAGTCGCGCACGACAGAAAAACCGTTGGCCTCGACGTAAGCCTGAACGGCTGCGCCGATATCCGATACGCGGTAGCCCTCACGGGCAAATTTAATGCCTTCAAAGAAGCTCTGACGTGTTACAGCGATCAGCTTTTTGCCTCTTCGCTTACCTCACCGCACGGAACCGTGCAGGCGCAGTCGCCGTGGAAACCGCCGATGTATGCACCAACATCAACCTTAACGATATCGCCTTCCTTGACAACTGCATGCTTGGAAGGAATACCGTGGATGACCTGGTCATTCAGCGATACGCAGGCGCTGCCCGGGAAGCCGCCGTAGCCGAGGAAGGACGGCTTGGCGCCGGCATCCTCAATCGTCTTGCGGACGATGCGGTCGATCTCCCAGGTGGTAACACCCGGCTTTACGGCGTCTGCCGCCGCCTTACGCGCAATAGCGGTAAGGCGGCCGGCAACACGCATTTTTTCAAGCTCTTTTTCCGTCTTGATATGAATCATATTACAGACCCAGCGCCTCTACTGCAAACTTTTCGGTAGCGGTGATGCCCTGTGCACCATCGATGCTCTTGAGCTTGCCCTGGGCTTCATAGTAGCCCTTGAGCGGCTCAGTCTGCTCATGGTAGGTTTCAAGACGATGACGAACGACCTCAGCCTGATCATCGCTGCGGATGACCAGCTTATCGCCGCAGATGTCGCAAACGTCCTTCACGCGCGGCGGATTTGCCTCAACGTGATAGGTTGCACCGCAGCGCAGGCAGACACGGCGGCCGGTCATGCGCTTTTCGATGACGTCGTCTGCAACCTCAAGGGACAGAGCGCAGTCGATGTGAGCAATCTCGTCGAGTGCTTCCGCCTGCGGAATCGTACGCGGAAAACCGTCGAGGATGAAACCGCTCTTGCAGTCACGCTTAGCGATACGCTCCTTCAGCATGCCGATAACCACTTCATCAGGTACCAGCTTGCCGGCATCCATATACTCCTTAGCGGACTGGCCGAGCGGAGTATTGTTCTTAATCGCTTCGCGCAGGATGTTACCGGTGGAAATGCTCGGTACACCCATCTGCTCGATCAGGTAAAAGCAAGCGTGCCCTTACCGGCGCCCGGAGCGCCCAGCAGAATTAAATTCATTTGAACACAGCCTCCAGAATTATTCCAGGAATCCCTTATGATGACGCATCAGCATCTGTGCTTCCATCTGCTTCACTGTATCAAGCGCAACGCCTACTACGATGATAACCGAGGTGCCGCCCAGTGCTACGTTTCTCAGGCTGGAGTTTACTGCGCCTACGATCAGCGGGAGCAGTGCTACAACAGCGAGGAACAGCGCACCAACTAAGGTGACCTTGCCGAGTGCCTTGGTGATGAAGTCGCTGGTCGGCTTGCCGGGACGGAAGCCCGGGATGAAGCCGCCGTTCTTCTTCAGGTTGTTGGCGATCTCGATCGGGTTGAACTGGATGGATGCATAGAAGTATGCAAATGCGAGGATCAGCAGTGCGTACAGTACAATGTAGAACACGCTGGTCTGAGAGAACAGGTTAAGAATGTGCGCACCAACCGAGCCGCTCTCCGGCTGCCAGAACATCGAAATGGTCTGCGGCAGGGACAGGATGGACGATGCGAAGATGATCGGCATAACGCCGGACGCATTGACCTTGATCGGCAGGTGGGTGGACTGACCGCCGTACATCTTGCGGCCAACTACGCGCTTTGCGTACTGAACCGGGATGCGGCGCTCTGCGTTCGACATATAAACGATGAATACAACGATCGCAAGACCGACGATAATCATTACAATGCCGGAAACGATGCCGCTCGTGCCGGTCTGGAACAGGTTAGCCAGCGTACGCATGAGCGACGGACCGCGGGAAACGATACCTGCGAACAGGATGATCGAAATGCCGTTGCCGATACCCTTCTGGGTGATATGCTCGCCCATCCACATAATCAGCGCGGTGCCTGCGGTGAAAGTTACGATAATGGTTACGGCTGCAAGCGCGCCGGTGTTGGACAGCATAGTCTTGCCGCCGAAACCGTTGCGGAGCAGTGCGTAGTATGACAGACCCTGAAGCAGACCGAGCAGAACGCCGAGGTAACGGGTCCTTCCTCGCCGCCGTCCTTTACCATGCGCTCAAGAGCGGGGATGGCAACGGTCAGCAGCTGAAGGATGATGGATGCGTTGATATACGGGGTGATGGACATTGCGAAAATGGTCGCACGAGACAGACCACCGCCGGTGAACATATCCAGATAACCAAGCATCGAACCGTTTACCGATGCCTGCTCAAAGTACTGAGACAGGAGCGTGGTATCAATAAACGGAACCGGAATGCACGAACCAAAGCGGAAGATCAGGATGATGAACAGAGTGTACAGCATCTTCTTGCGCAGTTCGGGCATAGACCAGGCGTTTTTAAGGGTTTGAAACACCTTAAACCACCTCGGCCTTTCCGCCTGCGGCTTCGATCTTCTCCTTTGCGGAAGCCGAGAAAGCAGCTGCCTTAACGGTCAGCTTCTTGGTCAGCGCGCCGTTGCCGAGGATCTTAACGCCGTCGAGAGCATTCTTGACGATACCGGCATTGCAGAGGATCTCTGCAGTTACCTCAGCGCCGTCTTCAAACTTCTCCAGTGCGGAAACATTGACCGGTGCGTAAGTGGTGCCGAAAATGTTGTGGAAACCACGCTTCGACAGACGACGTGCCAGAGGCATCTGGCCGCCTTCAAAGCCCGGACGGACACCGCCGCCGGAACGGGCCCACTGGCCCTTGTGACCGCGACCTGCGGTCTTGCCATTGCCGGAACCAGCGCCGCGGCCCTTACGGTATGCCGGCTTGGTAGCGCCTGCGGCAGGCGTCAATTCATGCAGCTTCATGGGTTACGCCTCCTCTACGATTTCGAGCAGGTAACCGATCTGCTTTACCTTGCCGCGCGTCTGCGCGTTGTCCGGCTGAACGGTTACGTCATTGATCTTCTTAAGCCCCAAAGAATGAGCCGTTGCGATGTGCTTCTCCAAGCGACCAGCCAGGCTCTTTTTCAGGGTAATCTTCATGTTAGCCATTGTCAGTTACCCCTTTCTTACAGTTCTTCTACGGCTTTGCCGCGTACAGCAGCTACCTGAGCTGCGTCGCGCAGGCTCTTCAGGCCTTCCATCGTTGCGGTAACAACGTTCTTCGGTTTGTTGGAACGCAGGCACTTGGTACGGATGTCCTTGATGCCGGCAGCCTCAACTACTGCACGAACAGCGCCGCCGGCGATAACGCCGGTACCGGGAGCAGCAGGCTTGAGCAGAACGCGGCCTGCACCGAACTCGCCGATAACCTCGTGCGGGATGGTGGTGCCCTTCAGAGAAATCTTAACGAGGTTCTTCTTGGCGTCCTCGATGCCCTTGCGGATAGCGTCCGGAACCTCGGAAGCCTTACCGAGGCCGAAACCGACAGTACCCTTGCCGTCGCCTACAACGACCAGAGCTGCGAACTTGAAGATTCGGCCGCCCTTAACGGTCTTGGCAACGCGGTTGAGCGCTACAACGTTCTCGGAGAACTCGTCCTCACGCTTATCGTTTCTGTTAAACTGAGCCATGTTTTACCTCCTCCCGATTAAAACTGCAGGCCGCCCTAACGGGCGCCATCTGCGAGCTCCTTCACGCGGCCGTGGAACACATAGCCGCCGCGGTCAAACACGACAGTCTCAATGCCCTTAGCCTTGCAGCGCTCGGCAACGATCTGACCAATCTTCTTGGCTGCTTCCTTGTTGCCGCCGTACTCGGTAAAGCTCTTCTCTGCAGTCGAGGCGGATACGAGGGTTACACCGGCTACATCGTCAATAACCTGTGCATAGATGTTCTTTGCAGAACGGAATACGTCCAGACGGGGACGCTCAGCGGTGCCGCTGATCTTAGCGCGTACGCGCTTGTGGCGCTGAAGGCGCGCCTTGTTGGAATCCTTCTTCGAAACCATTTATTTTCGCCTCTCCTTTCCTTACTTCTTCTTAGCGCCGGTCTTGCCTTCCTTGCGGCGGACATACTCATCAGCGTAGCGAATGCCCTTGCCCTTATAGGGTTCCGGCGGACGCTTCTCGCGGACTTCCGCTGCAAACTGGCCAACCTTCTGCTTGTCAGGACCGGAGATGATGATCGTGTTCGGGTTCGAACGTCGATCGTGATGCCCTCTACCTCGCTCATGGTAACCTGATGCGAGTAGCCGAGGTTCATAACCAGATCCTTGCCCTGCTTAGCGACACGGTAACCAACGCCCTGAACGCTCAGCTCCTTCTTGAAGCCTTCGGTAACACCAACAACCATGTTGTGAACCAGGCTGCGGGTGAGGCCGTGCAGTGCGCGGTTGTGCTTGTCGTCGTTCGGACGGGTTACGAGGATTTCGTTGCCCTCTACCGCGATGGTCATGTTCGGATGAAATTCGCGGGTAAGGGTTGCCTTAGCGCCCTTCACGGTAACAACGCTGCCGTCAATCTTGACTTCAACGCCGGCCGGGATGGCAATCGGCATTCTACCAATACGAGACATTGTTTATACCTCCCTTACCATACACATGCGAGAACTTCACCGCCGACGTTCAGCTCGCGAGCCTTCTTGTCGGTCATGACGCCTCTGGAAGTGGAAACGATGGCAATACCAAGGCCGCGGAGTACCTTCGGCAGCTCCTGTGCGCCAGCGTATACACGCAGGCCCGGCTTGGACACACGCTTGATGCCGGTGATAGCCTTCTGGCGGTTATCAACGTACTTCAGCGCGATGCGGATAATGCCCTGGGTGTTGCCCTCTACAACCTCGAAAGACTTGATGTAGCCTTCGTCGAGCAGGATCTGGGCAATAGCCTTCTTCATCTTGGATGCGGGTACATCCACACTGGCATGACGAGCATTGCCAGCGTTGCGGATACGAGTCAGCATATCCGCGATAGGATCAGTGATCTGCATAAAATGCTCTCCTTTAATATAAGAAGTTTGGGGGTAGTGCAGCAATCGAGCGCCGGTGGGTTAATCCGGTTCTGATTTGTCTGTTTGCCCTCCACTTTTTCTTTACACTGTTCGTGGCCCTTCCACGGACAGCGGCGGGGATAAAAAATCGCCGGTCCAGTACTCAACCAGACCAGCGTTAATTATAGCACGAGAAACCAATGGCTGCAATCGGAAAAAGTGCTGATTTTTACGCAGTTTTAGCCTGTTTTGCAGTCAAATTGCTTGATTACCCGGTATAACGGCAGGTCGGCCGTTTTTGGACCGCACCAGGGACCACGCCAGGAAAAAATCCGGTTGATGGCCAATGGGCGTGCGCAGGAGAAACTCCTTTGCGCGGCAATTCGGTTACGCATTTGCGCAACTGTAATTAGTATACACTACACCGGGTGTATCGCGCAAGTGTTTTTTCAAAAATTCTTAATTTTTTTTTGAGATTTTCTTTTTTGAGGGGATTTCGCCTGCGAGGCGAACGGAACTGCGCTGACGCCGCGCGGGCGCACAAGAGGGTAGACAACCTGCGGTTTTCCCCTCTTGCACCCTTTAAACGCCTATATTACTGGGCTTTAAGAACGTCTAACGCTGTCAGCCGTTCCTGTTCCATAGCGTGAATGTAGATATTATATGTGGTGGAAATACTGGCATGCCCCATCCATTTGCTTACTACGCTGATGCTTACGCCAGCATTTAACGCACGGCTTGCAAAAAGTGTGACGTAGCTGATGGATCGTGAGCGGCTTGTCTATCCCCGTGTGCTTCAACATACGCTCAAGTAAATTGTGCATACGGTTATTAGTGAGGAAGCCGCCTTTTTGCGAACAGGCAACATATTTGCTTTTGATGCCGCATTGCCTGTAAATCATCTGCAATTCCCTAAGTGCGTTGATTGCTTTACTATTTAGTGGGATAATCCGGTTGCTGCTGGATGTCTTAGTGCCTTTTACCTGTAAGGTGCTTTTGGACGTATCTTTTCCGGTATCCCTGTTCTTGATCTTTGCCAGATTTTTATTTATGGATACCGTCTTGCTTTCAAAGTCAATATCAGACCATTCCAGCGCAAGCAGTTCACCACACCGCAGGCCGGTATGCAGCATAAATACGATCAGGTTTCCGTGAACAAAAAGCGGACGGCCTGTACCATACTTCTCTCTGGCTGCTTCCTCCAACCGTTTAACCTCTGCATCCTCTAATATCAGCATTTTCCGCTCTGGCTTAAACTTGCTCCGTTTTGCCATGATAACATTTGCCATTGGGTTTTTAAGAATGTCACCCTCAGTATAGGCATGTTGGAAAACCTCAGAAAGTATCTGCCGGATCATCTTGACGATAGTATAAGAATATTCAGTGCTTTTCTGGTTTAACAGTGTTTGAATATCAACCGCTTTGATATTCCCAAGTTGGAAGCCGCCAAGCGTCGGCTTGATATGCGTGTAATAGACAGACTCCAACCGATCAAAGCTGGTATTCTCCACGGCTGCGGCCTTGAAAGTATATAACCATCGCTCAATATAAGTGCTAAGCAATACTTTTCTACAATCCGTAATGCCATGCACTATTGTTTTCTTAAATTCACGCAATTTCCGTCTTGCTTCCGCTTCTGTCTTACCATAGACATAACGCGGTTTCAACATCTTTTCGTCCTTATATTTGCCGACCCAGCGGCCATCTTTCCGCTGATATACACTACCCTCCCCATATCCGCGGATTCTCTTAACTTTATTGATATTTTCTACTGTATTCATGCGTATCGCTCCTATCAAATAAACAGGGGCGGCAGCATAAACAGCTAACGCATATATTATAACGCCGTCCCTCTGTAAAGGCAATTCAATCAGTAAAATATCTCTTTCCCTTTATTTGCTTCAAACCACCGGTCAAGTTCACGTTCATTCGTCAAATAATCCCGTCCCACTTTCACCACAGGCAATACGCCTGCTTCCAGCAGGCATTTTAGCTTGGTTTTGCCAAAAGGGAACAACTCAAGCAAATCGTCCTGCGTCAAAATTTTATAATCCATAAACCACAGCCCTCCTGCGTATTGGTTATCATCTATGCAGCAACAATTTACTGCATCTCGTTTGCAATTCAAAATCCCCACATGGTTTTTGTGCGCCATGCCCGCTACCGGAACGGACAGCAACATGATATAATGAAACCATGATAAACTTTTCTGTTCTTTATTGTGGGGTATGACTTTATGAAAAAAGAAATCACATCTATCTTGTGTGCGGCAGCTATTACCTGTTCGGCAGGCGCCGCCAATGTTTCAAACTTTTCGGACGTCCGTCCGTCGGACTGGTATCACGATGCGGTCAACTATGTTTGCGAAAACGGGCTGATGAATGGTACATCGGATACGGCGTTCAGCCCGAACGCAACTACCAGCCGCGGCATGATCGTGACCATCCTGTACCGACTGGCAGGTTCACCTGATATGCCCGAAAGCAACTGGGGATACCCCTATGCAGACGTAGATACAAACGCCTATTACAGCGCGCCTGTCTACTGGGCGCGCATGAATGACCTCGTTACCGGGTACAGCGATACGCAGTTCGGCCCGAATGATCACCCGCGAGCAGCTTACGGCCATCCTGTACCGCTACGCGGACCACCTTGGCCTTGATACAGATACCGGCTTTATACCAGATAAATACTATGATTTCTCGGACTATCAATCAGTTTCCCGTTACGCAACAAACGCCATGAGCTGGTGCGTCAACAAGGGCATTGTCAGCGGCTCGGACGGAAAGTTAAATCCGCACGGGACAGCTACTCGTGCCGAAGTCGCAACAATGCTGATGAACGCGGAAAACATCTTGACGCAAATGAACCGACGGAGCCGGAAACACCGGTTTCACCAGACGGACAGCCTGTGCCGGATGATACCGACAACGAAACCGCAGACGATAACCAGACCGTAACAGATGAAATCAGTCTACGCCCTATCGGCAAATCTGCGGTAGACGAGTACGGCGGCTATTGGGATTATGACCTGTCCAATGCCACCTTTGACGCCATCAACGACCTGCGCGAAGAAAAACGGTTTGCCACGTCTGACTTACTGTTGAAAGTACAGGAATGGGCGGACACTCGTTCCCGCGAAATCTGGATTGTTGACGAACGAGACGGGATATTTCTCATACAAGACCGGATGGCTCGGTGTTCGCATCCGTTGGTTATGGATGCAATGCTGAAAATGCACTCATAGGTTTAATTACAACCAATGCGCAGGAAAACTTAAACAAATGGTATGGCGCACAAGGTCATCGAGAAAAATATGCTCAACACCCGTTCAAAAACTACTGCTGTCTCTGCCTATGTCCAAGGTGAGAAAGTGTACGCTTTGCAGCTTTTTGATAAACTAACAATAACAGAATTAAATAATCGGTAAGCAAATCCCTCGTTTCACAACGAAACGAGGGATTGCCTTTTCCTATAAAATTGTTAAATCCAATACTCATTCCCGTCTGTGTCAAGCACATAATCGTGTTCGTGCGAGACTTCAGTAATCAGGTCCTCAGAAGAACCACTATCCGTGAAATATTGGATATGGCCGCTGTAAGCCGAGGTATCCGGGTCGGTATCCCGTCCGGTAAGCTGGCAAATCAGCTTGGCAAAATTCAGGCGGGACACATCACCGCTGAGCCCTGCATTCGTGCCAGTGATATACTTCACAAGCGTATTAAGCTGTTCCGAGGTAGCCCAGATTCGCAGATAGCCTTTTTCCGAAACCTCATAATTGATTTCGTAATCAACATCTTCGGTCATTTTCGTTGTGTCGAATACGCTTGCGGGCAGCACACCGATAGAGACAAAATATTTTGCTTCTTCGGGGATGCTGAACTCGTAGTCCGGCACCGTCACCGTGCCACGGTCCAGCCACGTGTTCCCGCCGTTGGAAATCAGACGATATGCTACGATGCACGCTTCTTGCAGTGAAATACGGTCTGCGGGTCGCCACATATTTTCGTCATAACCATTATAAAGCTGATAATGAATATCAGTTATCAAATCAGCAACTGAGCTGATAATTTCAACTTCCGGCGACTTTCCGATAGCATTGCCGTTATCGCCCTCTCCGGTCGCATAGTTGACGTAGGTCTTGCCGCCTGCATCGTTCTTAAAGCGGACGGTAAGCAAAATTTTATGCGATTGGCCGGGTGCAATGTCACCCAATTCCAGAGTGAATGCCTTGCCTGAAAAACTCCATTTATTACTTAGGACTCCGTTCACATAAACATTGTTTTGCAAAACAGGCGTTACCACAGAGGTATCCAGCGTATCTTTCAGCACGACGTTTTCCCCCACATTATATCACTGTGATTTCCAACAATAACCGTAAATGTTGCCGTTCTGGATACTTCGTCGGCATCCTTACTTACATCAACCACCGTCTTATCCACATCTTTTGTGACATAGAAGCCGGTGGCATCATTAGGGTTTTGCGGCTCAACCTCCGGTACGGTTACGCCGTCATCTGTTGCCGTGCCGATGCCGTTATCGCCGGTCACATCCACGCTGTTTTGAAGGGTCGTACCGGCCGCTGTGTCAAGTACCTGCACATCAAAGGAGATTACTACGCTTTCGCCTGCAGCCAAATCACCCACCAGCACGGACAGCGCGTTACCGTTCAGCTTATGCAGCGCCACCTTACCATCCAGATACACGTTGCCGATCAACTTCACGCCAGCCGGAAGCGTGTCGTATGCCACGACGTTTTTCCACGGCGCAGTAGCCTTATCGCCATTTTTGACCGTGATCTCATAGGTGAACATATCGCCAATATCAGCTTTGGTCACGCTCGCGGACTTAGTTACAATCGGGTCGGCTTCGCCCTTGTTGATCTGCACGCCTGCATCCGGAAGCGGCGTTTGCTCGTTGCCATCCGTCAGAATAGCCGTATTGACGATAAATTCGCCCTGCATACCCTCGTCTACCGTCACATCAAAGGTGTACACCACCTGCGTATCCGGTGCGATTGCGTAAGGCGTGAGCGTCAGCGTGCGTGAAGATGAATCGTAGGAATATTCCGTCGTTGCCTGACCGTCTTTCTGGACGTTGCCTGTGAAAGTCACACCATCCGGCAGAGCATCGGTCACGGTAACGCCGGTCCAGTCCGCCGTTGCCATTGCGCTATTTTCCAGCGTGATCGTGTAGGTGATTGTATCACCCACGCGCGCGGTCATTTTATTGGCTGACTTTGCACCCGCACGGCCGTCCGGCGTGCCGTTCTCGATGGTGACGCCGTCATCCGTGTCCTCCGTATCCGGCGCATTGCTGCCGGAAGCGACCGCCGTGTTCTCAATCATCATGCCGTAGGCATCACTGTTCACCAGCACATCAAACGAAATAGTTTTCGTCTGGCCGGGGGCGATCGCATCCAGCGGAACAGAAAGGGTTCGGTTTTCATTGTCATACTGATATACCGTTGAGTAGCCGTCCACTGTGACGTTGCCGCGGAAAGGTCAGGCCATCCGGGATAGCATCCCGCATCACCGTGTCGCGGATATTTACCTCTGCACCCGCACCATTGGAGACTTGTACCGTGTAGGTCAGAGTATCACCGACACGAGCAGAAGATTTATCAACACTCTTGTTGATGGACAGGTCGGTCATACCGTCTGCAACGACAACGCCGTCGTCCTTGTCCTGTACCGGCTCGGTGTTGTCCGAAGTCAGGGGTGGCAAGGTTCTGAATCGTCGTATTGTAGGCATCTTCGTTGACGGTCGCCACAAAGGAAACCGTGCGGCTGGTATCCGGCTCAATGCTGCCGACGTTTACCGTCAGCAGGCGGGTATTTTCATCATAGGTGAAATCACTCGTGCCGCTGCCGTCCAGCATGACCGAGCCGTACTCGAACGTCAGGCCAGCAGGGATAACATCAGTAACGGCCGCATTTTCTACGGGTACAGTCGCGGTCTCGCTGTTAGAGAGCGTCAGAATATAGGTGATCTTGTCGCCGACCTTGGCAGAGGACTTGTCCGCCGACTTCTCAATGCTGGGGCGGGCTTTACCGTCACCGATGGCAACACCGTCGTCTGTGCCCTCGGTGTCCGAAATATTGTCACCGGACATGACCGCAGTGTTGTAAACTGTTTTGCCGTAGGCCGATTCATTGACGGTCGCTGCAAAAAGTAACCGTCGTTTTTGTATTCGGTGCAATTCTGTCCAGCGGCACGGTCAGGGTACGGGTCTCGTTATCGAATGAATAACCTGTACTTACACCGTCTACCTGCACGCTGCCGTCCACAAAAATCCAGTTCCGCCGGGATAATGTCGGTCATGGAAGCGTTTTCGATTTCATAAACGGCACCCTCTGCGTTGCCGAGCGTGACGGTATAGGTGATCTTATCGCCGACCTCGGCGGAAGGCTTGTCCGCACGTTTTTTCCACATAGGGCGCGGTGTCGCCCTTGTTGATATAAACACCGTCGTCTGTGTCCTCATACTTGCCGGTTTCGCTACCGCTTTCATCCTTAACGATACCGTTTGCGCCCTCGGCGACTGCGGTGTTGTAGATCGTCTGGTTGTACATATCGCTGTTCACGGTTGCTTTGAAAGTGACTGAAACCGTCTGACCTGCGGCAATGTCGCCCAGAGGGACAGAAAGCAATCCGTTTTCAAACGAGTGCTTTGCCGCCTTGCTTTCTACGTACACGCTGCCATCCGCGAAAGTCAAGCCGTCCGGAATTTCGTCGGTGAGGACGACTTCTTTCCACGCGGAAGAAGCTGCTTCATCATTCGTCAGCTTCACCGTATAGGTCAGGGTATCGCCTACATTGGCGGTTTTGGCGTTCGCCGTCTTTTCAATGGACGGGATCGCATCACCGTTCGTGTACTGATAAACGATCGTGCGGATATAGCCGCGGTACTCGTATGCCGGATGACCTTGGGTGAACTTTCTTCCTTGCCCGCTGTGGTGACAGTTTCAGCAAGTTCCTTGCCGTTCTGGTCTATGAATTTTTCAACGATGATGTTGTAAATACCGTCATTGTAGCTGAGGCCGTGCCATTCTTCCGCGCTGTGCGGAATGCTGGCTTCTATCAGATCGCAGTAACCCCAGTGATTCTCAACCAGATCATTGTACGGACATTCGATGCCCAGCTCTTTCAGCTTGTCCAGCGTGACGTTACGGTTAATCATACCGTTTACCAGCCGCACGACCTCGGCACGGCTGATCGGCTCATCCGGCCGGAAACTGCCGTCCGGGTAGCCCCTCTACCCAGCCAGCGTTTGCGGCTGCATTGATATAGCTGTACGCCCAATGGCCGTTGGGAACGTCGTCAAAGAGATTGCCGCCCTCGTAGTCCAAATTGGCGAACCGCGCCGCCATGACGGCAAACTCCGCGCGGGTGACGGGCGCATCCGGCGAGAATTTGTGTTCATCCGTGCCGTCTACAATTCCAATGTTATACAGCGTTTCGACTTCTTTGTAGAACCAGTAATCCGTCTTGACGTCCTCGAACGTGCCGTTTGACATGCGGCGCTCAAACTCTGGATACTCGCCGTCATAGAGACGGTAAAAGACCGTAGTTGCTTCTGCACGGGTCATGGAAGCATCCGGCCGCACGCTTTCGTCCGGGTAGCCGACAATATAAGTCAGATCCTTATGGGAGTAGACGTACTCGACGTTTTCCGTGTAATCGACGTAGGTGTAGTTCTCGATTTCCTGCGGCTGCCGTTCCTCATGTGTTACGCTATATATCTCTTGCTCGGCAATCTCCTTGCCGTTTTCCGCGTCGATATACTTTGCCGTTACTTCGGCAAGCGTGCTGGTGCTGTCCGACGCGGCAAAGGCCGTGGCCGGAAACGCCGACGCAGACAAGAGCAATGCCAGCCCCATCGACGTAAGCCGCTTGAGCCGTTTCTTCAAAAAAATCCATTTCCTCATCCCTCCATCTCAAACTTATTTCCAAACCGATACTGCATGGATTAACCATGCACCGAGTAGCACACTGGAACCACCCCCTTGAAATTTGGCGTGTATATAATAAAACCGCGCGGGAATCCGCACGGTACATACCTGGGCTCTATCCGTCAAAGCCCTCAATCTTCATTTGTCCCTCGATATTCCGGTCCTGCATCCACCAGCGGAATATATCCTCGCCAGTTGTCCCAGCACGCCATGTGCTGTCGAGCTTGCCGCGTGCAACACGTTCTTCGAGCATTCGCTCAAAGGCACGGATGTAGGCGCGCTGATACGTGGGATACCGGCCGAACTCAAACAGACGCATTCGACGTCCTGCCATCGGGCAACCCACACAACCGACCCTATGGAAGCCGCACGAATACAGCGGATTTATCGGTATTCTCTCAGCATGGATATACGACCACACATCATAGTCCGACCAATCCACAATGGGATTGCAGACCCGCTTCGCCTGCAATTTGCAGCTCTCGAACAAAAAGGCGGGTATCTGCATTATCGTTGTTGATAATGACCTTTTTGCTGAGATCGTGCGGCATACTCTCGTAAATGCCGCGTTTGGTACGGCGGCTGGCGCTTTCCGCCCAGCGGACACCCGTCGTAATCATGCGGCCAGCGCCGCCGCTTTCTTTCAGCACCGAACAGCAGTATCTTACTGTTCTTGTGGGCGGCATCAGCTTTTGCGGTATAAGCATCCACATATTGACCGGTACGCCCTTTGTAAGTCGGGTAATTGACAGTACATTTCACACCGGCGAGCTCCAAACGCCGGAACTGCTCGCGCACGTGGTATACAGTCTCCGGTGCATCCACGCTGGTATGGTTGTGCATGACCTCATAGCGGATACCGGAAGTGGCGGCAAGGTACAGGCATATATCGCTGTCTTTTCCCGCCACTCACTGTAATAATCAATGGCTTACCGTAATAGGCTTCGCTCATTTCCGCTGCCAACCGCAGACGGGCGATTGCTCTATGTTCTAAATCCATCCGTCAGCCCCAAACTGCACATCACACTTTCATCAATCTTATTCAATGTCTCTTTATCCATTACACCGACAAAATTCCCCAGTCGTGCTTTATCTACTGTCCGTATCTGTTCTAACAACACAACCGAATATTGCGGCAAGCCCTGCACAGACGGGCACATGAGTAACAAGATGCTTGTCCCGATGCAAATTGCTTGTAAGCGGCGCTACAATCACCGTAGGCGAGTATTTGTTTCCAATATCATTTTGCAAAATTACAACAGGACGCACGCCGTCCTGTTCTGAACCAATAACAGGACTGAGATCAGCCCAAAACACATCACCACCTTTATACATTTATTTCACTCCCACTCCAAACACTGAACTTTTGGAATTAAAAAAACTTTCCCGTATCGTAGATACCGTCCTGCCAAAGAACGAAGCACATACCTGATATTCTGCTACAATGAACCGGTCGTCCGGATGGACAAAGATAACAGTAGCAGGTACGGTCTTACGGCAACTGGTTTTTGCCCAGATACAATCTATGATTGCGGGCCGCACTAATACACGTTCGCCAACCTCGTATTTATGTTTCTTTGGTTGGATTTCCCAATCTGGCATTTCATTCACATCCTGTCTGCTTGTTGTGATGTACGCGCGACAGACAGTAATCTCCCGTCTGCCGCAAAACCTTAAAACACTTTAGACACATCCTTTCCTGCTGCCAAGCCTATTTGTTCTCAACGCCCCGGCTTGTGGGGAAGCAGACAGATGATCGCTGGCGAACGATTCCATAGGCCGTTTTACCTCTGCGTGGTTCTCACATCAGCCGCCCCCATTGCTTGTGTCTGTGGCTGGGCGGAAGTCTCATTATCTGTCTGCGTGTCGTCGCTTTACGGGTGCCGCCCCGTATTTCGTACCGTCATGGTTTACCGCTCTGCCGGACTTGTCCGGCGTCCCCGCGCATGGGTACCGCAGCTCGGCGCAAACAGTTTTGTATCTGCTGCCTGTATATTCAATTTTCAAGGTGCATATGTAATCCGCTTTCCTTTTTCAAAAAGTACATTTTATTGGTCTTTCCTTTTGGTATAATCACCCTGAACAGCGATGCCAAGTATTTCGCATATCGCATCCACGATTTTCGGCGTCGCAAGCTGTCCGGTTTCGATTTTGCGAAGATAGGAGCGGTCAAAATATAACCCTGTGTGCCGCTTGACTTCTTCGATCAGCCAGCCTTTGCTTTGCTCAAGAGCAATAAGCCGATGGTTAATTTTTTTTTACCAAACGAGCAAAGTTCCCTTTTTTTCATGGTCAACTACTTCCTTTCTATTGACATTTACATAAAAGTGTAATATTATATATTTGTTCTGTAAATTACGTTTTAGCGAAATCTATGAGTGAATTATATTATTCTGTCGCGTAAAGTGTCAACGTGTAAAATTTCGTTTTTACGTAATTTTGGCATATACTACAAATGGACGGGTGATTTTTATGTCAGGAGTTGTACAACAAAATAGCTGCATTGTGCGCGGAAAAAGGAATTACAGTTACAGAGCTATGCAGGCAATGTAAAATAAGCCGTGCATCGCTGTCCGATCTCAAAGTGGGACGAAAGAAAAACCTTTCTACTAAAAACCTTTCAAAAATTGCCGATTACCTAAATGTGCCGATTGAATTTTTACTTAACATGGAGCAAAAAGAAACGCCCGTCCTGACAAGGCGGGACGAGCGTGACATAGCAAAAAGACTGGATATGATTTTAGGTGATCTTGGCGACGCCGAAGCAAGCCTGATGTTTGATGGTGAGCCAATCGACGATGAAACGCGGGAACTCCTGCGCATTAGCCTGCAAAACCAGCTTGAAATTTCCAAACGGATTGCCAAGCAAAAAGTTTACTCCAAAAAGTACCGGAAATGAAATAGAGGTGCTGCATATTGTCAATAAAGCATAAGGTCGATATGTTATGCCGAAAATGTGATACCAGAGACCCGTTCACAATCGCTGCAAAACTCGGTATTCGAGTTCTCCACGAACCCCTTGGAAGTATCAGAGGATATTACAGCCGCACACACAGAATCAAGTTCATACATATCAATCAAGACCTTTCAAAAGAGCGACAGCGGCAAGTATGCGCGCACGAATTAGGACATGCAATCTTACACCCGAAAGCAATACACCATTTCTGAGAGCAAACACGCTCTATTCTGTAAACAAGCTGGAAACAGAAGCGAACCGTTTTATGGCGCTGCTGTTGCATCCAGCAACTGAGATTCAGGACTATGCTCAATGCGGCTATACTCTTTATCAAATAGCCGATATATGCGGACTAACGCCGGAATTAGTAGAATACATTATAACCACTTATAACAGAAATGATGCCGCCTCATCTTGAAGCGGCATTATCTTTATGATATTTTTGCTATCAGTTTAATATGCATCCATCCTGTAAATGGATAACTTGATTACAGACTGACATTATATCTTCTTGATGATGGGAAGTTAAAATGATTAATTTTCCCTGTTCTTTGTATTGAAGTAATATACTTCGCAAAATATCTACCGACTCTGCATCAAGCGCATTGAATGGTTCGTCAAGAAGAAGTAAGGAAGGATCCTCCATAATTGCTTGAATAATTCCTAATTTTTGTTTCATTCCCAAAGAATATTTTTTACAATCTGCTTGGAGTTGAAATTTAATCCGAATTTATCCATATAATGCTTAATATCATCATAAGATATTATGTTTCTTATCTCTGCAAGTAATTTTAAATTCTCTAACCCGCTAAGATATGGTAATAGTTCAGGCTTTTCAATAATGATTCCTATATCAGGCGGGAAAGATATATCTTTATTCAAAACTTTGCCATCTACAGTAATAGTACCACGATTTAAACAGATTAGCCCTGCTATAGCTCGTAGAAGCATTGTCTTTCCACTACCATTTTGTCCAACAATCCCATAAATATTTCCACTTTTAAACTCAAAATTTATATTATTAATTACAAATCTGTGATCAAGTATTTTTGTAGCATCTTGTAATTTAATAAGCATAATATCCTCTTTCCAACACTATTATCATTTAAAGGACATCCATATTTTTGGACGATTTTCTTCCAAGATAATATGTAACACTTATCCAGCCGGCGATAACTAAATAACTTATTATAGTATCTCTAAATAACCAGCTAAAAATCAAATATATATTAATTGGGAAAAACTTATTTAATAGTGGAACAATCGAAAAAATTTCTGCAGTAAAAAAAAAAAATATAGACTACAATATATGATGCTGCCATATATTTTTTCTTGCATTTTACTTTTATAATTAAAGATATATTTATAAATATAATAAATCCACAAATACATCTTGCAAATTCTCTAATTAACCCCCAAAAGGATATTGCATAAATTTTTCCGAAAATAATCTGAGTAATGAAAATGATAGAAAGCATCCAAATAATGGTATAAATTATTGCAAACCAATACTGCTGATCACGCAACAAAGTAAATGAATGTAACTTATTTTTTGTACGTACCATAATAACTGGACTGATAGAAGAATCTATTATGACAGCACCAAGCACAAATGCAGGCATAATAAGCATAACAAATGTTTTGTCTGAGAAAATGTTTTTGAACCACAAATCTTGCGTATCAGCAAAAAAAGAAATACATAATAACGGGAATATAAAGTAAAGGAATCCCACCCAAATAAAATATTTACTTTTTGTGACTAAATAGAATCATATTATATCCCTATTTCTTCTATAAGCAATCGTAAATAATAATATTTCGAGAATAAAATATCCACTTAAAACCAATAGTATGTCCTTAAGCTGCGCAGCTCCTTCGTAACACGAATTCAACGGCTGCAAAAAAAATTTCGTAAGACAAAACGTTTAGGTAGTAAAAAGTCACTTCCATAAGTTATTAATAGGCATAAAATAGAGGGAACGAAAAAAAGCCACATATATGTTTGGAAATCTAAATATCATATGTATAATAACAGTTAAAGCCGCCAATACAGACAGTGCCAGGGAATTTAAAAATGCGAAAAAAACTGCTGATAAAACAGGTGAAATTTCGTAAAAAAAATTTGCTGCAGAATGTTCAATAGGAATAAACATCCGATAGACATCTGTCATGATCGAATTTTGTGGAAATATGGAAAATGTTATTAAAATATTTATAGAAAAAGAGACAATTGAGTTTACCATTGTAACAAGAAACACAGATATAACCTTGGAAGTCAAATATATTGCTCTACCTTGTTTAACAATGTTATATATTTTGAAAGAGGTTTTCTGATCATAAAATAGAATAAAACCAGTCGATAATACAGGAAGAAGTAAAAACAGTGCATGATAAACTTTAAATCCAATGCCACCGGGAAAGTTGAAAAGCCAATACTGGTAAGCGTTGATTCCATAGTATGAAGCAAACATAGAATCAAGCGTTAAAAAACGAGAATATAAAGGGATCTACAATTGCTAAAAAAACAGCACACCCAAAACTATCCTTACAGTAATTGAATTATATAACCTTTTGATATCTATTCTTAAGCAACTCATATTAACCTCATAAATAACCTTGGGAAGTCGCCATATAAGCACTCCCCAAGGTATCTTCATATAATATGTTATACAATACGTTTAACTTAAATTCATAATAGCAATACGCTTAGTATGGAGACCACCTACCCTCAATTGGATAAGTGGTAGAGGTAACGCTATTATTATCAATATTCAGTGTGACTTCAGTTTGAATAGACGGTTTGTTAGTATAATTCACATTATTAATTATTCCATTTGCGGTAATGGGGTGATTGGGAGATGAAGCATTTACCCCCCAACCGGTTTCAGTCCAAACATTTACAGAACCTAATCCGGATCGCGATGATTTGCAAGACACAGCAAAATAGTTGTTTGTATATGCCTTTTTTAACTGTTGAAACTTCCACATCACCAGTATCCGCCGGAAGCTCACCGGTATAATCATGCCAATTATCACGAGGCTCTATCTGCGTTTCAAACGCAGCGGCTGAAACTCCCAATGCAAGGACACAGATCAGTAATAAACCAACCATTCTTTTTTACATTTACTATACATACTTCACCCTTCTTTCTCGATTAGATAGTAAATCTTCCTAAAGTATATTCTTCTATCACCCCTTTGTAAAAAACTGTTTTATATGATGTAATTTGATAATCCAATTATATATAAATGCAAATTATTAAGCAATACTAAATATTGACGAAACTGAAATGATGTGATAGTATAATTTCAACAAACATGTTTGGTGGCACCATGAAAAAGGAAAAAGCAAATCTACCAAGGATACTGGCCACTCCTTTGCAGATTACTTCAAACGCGCATTGAATCCCTTGCTCGTGCTTTTGTTGCTATCTGAGCAACCAATGTATGTCTATGAGATGATGCGAGAGATATCTAAACGCAGTGATGGCAGATATACTATTTCTCTGCTCTATCCTGTAATCCAACGCCTGTTATCTCAAGGGTATGTGTGCGAAGGCCAAAAAGCGATTTCAGACGATAACCGTGTCCGCCAGTATTACGAAATCACTTCCGATGGGATATCGTATTTGCGACAGATAGAGGCCGTTTATGCTGAAATGTCTAAAGCGATACAGCAAATTCATCAAACACCGGAGGTGGCAACGCATGATGGAGGATAAGATTGTGCGTCAATATGTACGTGCAGTTTCCCGCAAACTAATCTGTTCTAAAGCAACACGCTCCAAGTTATTGAACGGATTGAAACAGGAATTATCGGCTTATTCGGAATTGTCATACAACGAACTATGTGCAAAAGTTGGTAATCCTGAGCAGATTGCAGAACAACTGCTGGAAAGCGTTGACGAGACTGAAATTGCTGTTAGCAAGCGCAAGCATCGATTTGTCATTACTCTCGTAATAGGCATTTTAATCGTATTGTTACTATTGCTGGCTGCATATTACATACATGCACAGCAAGTTATACGCGGAGATTTCTATTTTACTCGTTCTAACACAGAAAGCGACGGGCAACTTATTTCTGATGAAATGTTAGAAAATTAGGGAGGCTTCATTTTGAAAAAGCGTATTTGTTCCATAGTTTTAGCAGTTCTTATGCTTGTATGTTTTACAATTCCAGCCTTTGCTGCTGATGTTTCCAACACCACAATTATTGATTGTGGAGACGGCTATTACCTGAAAGTAACGCTAACTGAGTATGTTCCCGAAGGCAGCAACCAGAGCCATTTATCAGAAAACCGCAACATCTAAAGCTGATGCTTATCATGGAAACACCTATATCGGCACGTTCTATTTGAATGGAACATTTCAGTATGATACTGTAACTTCTAAGGCAACGGCCGATAGCTGGTCCGCTTCCTCCTCGTATGGTTATTCCGGCGATTCGTCGCGGTCGGGGAACAAAGTATCCGGCTACTGCACTTTCAATTATGCAGGCGGGAAAAAACTCACTATGTCTATAACCTGTGATAAGAACGGTAAAATCAGCTATGACTGATAAAAACCATCCGCCCATTGGACGGATGGTTTTTCTAATATTAACAACTGATTTTCCAATTCCCCTCAACCTGCCGCAGATGCAACGTAAACTGCGACACCTGCGTCATACCCGTCCGCTGGTCAAGATACTGCACCGCCACATTCGCCGTCACAGCATCGCCGTTCTTGGTAAAGACCGGATTCACCAGCCCCGCAAACACATAGCTGTCGTTCCCAATCACCGGCAGCGCACCACCGCTGACATAATAAGAAAGCTCCTGTTCCGTCGCCGTTGGGTACAGCGTGAAAAACGTGGTCAAAAACTCTGTGATCTCCGTAGTTTCTTCCGCGGATACCGTACCGTCCGGCTCGGCAGTTTCAGGAACGTAGCCGGACTTTTGGGGCTTGCCCGTGATTGTAGGGCTCTGGATGATGACCATATCGCCCGCATCGTCCACATACACGGAAACCTCATAAACAGACGTTATAACACTGCTTTCCTCCCCGTTTATGACATTTTTGCGACACAGAATAGACAATTTTATACACTTTATCCCCAATTTCTTCCACAGACCAAATCTGCACATCTTCCACTTTAGAAGATACCGGCACATCACTGCGCACCGTGTCCACGTTCAGGGTCAGCAGCTCGTCCGTGAGATAATATTTCAGATTTTCCGTGCGCTGCTCTATTGAAGCCGCAGACTGTTCCCATGAGTAATACACCTTGGCGAAATTGGTCACAAAGCTCTCTATTGCATTCGTGTCCGTGACTTCCTCCTGCACTACCGTCGTTTCATGGACGGTATGCGTATCCACCGCTGTAAAATCCTTATACACCGCGAAAGCAAACGCGCAGATAAGCAGCGCCCACAGCGCGATCACCACCGGCCGCCGCGTCCCAATGCTGAGGACACGCGGTTTTTTTCTGTTTCTCCTGACTTTTGTTTCTATTCTGGAACATATCATTTTCCTGCCTTTCGTCATTCATTGTCCTACCCGTCCGGCACAGACCAGATGCGCCTGCCAATAGGCGCTGGTCAAATCTGCAAACCCGATCGGGTTTCCTGCGTGGTACATCCGGTTATCGCCCACATAAATCCCAACGTGCGTGATATAATCGCCGCAGTTATACGTCCCCTGAAAGAACACCAGATCGCCCGGCTTTGCATCCTCAAACGGGATGTGCTGGGCCGCGTCATACTGCGCCTGCGCGGTGCGCGGCAGCGTGATACCCGCCACGCCATAACACCATTGCGTCAGGCCGGAGCAGTCAAAGGATGTTGTCGGGGACGCACCGCCGTAGACATATTCCCAGCCCTGGTATTTCAGTGCTTCATTCATGATCGCATTTACGGTCTCGTTATCAAACTGTGCGGCATACAAATACTCCGATACCAGCCGGACATAGAACATATTGCCGTAGTTGTAGCGCCAGCCGCCGTTTTCCGCGATGGATATTTCATTCTTGTAGGTAACACGCACCCCGCCGGACTTTTTCTCTGCAAACGCCTGCGCCAGTTCGAAGCTGTACTTGCCGCCGTGCGACGCTACATAATCCAGAAACCCGCCGCCGTAGTTGTACGCCTGTATCACGCTGTCCAGATCGCAGCCGAGCCGGTCCGCCTTGGCAAGCAGCTCCGAGAAATACTCACAGCCCTGCCGGATTGAGCTTTCTGTATCCAGAGAATTTGGCGGCAGGCCCATAGATTCTGACGACTGCATCACGTCCTCCAGCGTACCGCCGGATTCCACCTGCATGATCGCAAGCAGGACATCGACGTACTCGGAAATGCCGTACTGCGCCGCGTACCGCTCCACCATCGGCCTCAGGTGCGCCAGCACCTCGGCAGACAGGTTTGCGCCGCCATAGTAAATGCCGCCCCTGCCGCCGTCCTCGTCTGATGCAAACAGGAGGGCAACCAACAGGAGCAGGCAGAAAAAGGCGGCAAACAGCCCCTGCAAGGGGCAGCGCAAGATATTTCAGTTTCATCTGCCGCCGCCCCCGTCCTTCGTGCTGTCTGTACGGCTGGTATTGCTATCCCCCCTGTTTTTCGGAGAGGAAGCATTTTTCCGCTGTGCCTTTCCCGCCTTCCCTTTTTGCGGAAGCCCGCTTTGATACAACCGAACCCTTCACCGCAGGCCGCGAAACCGCCGGTTTGTCCTGTTCCCGCGCGGCATGGTTTTCCTGCATAGGCATAACAGGCTTGCCCTCTGCGTCCTGCCGCACAGCCGGACGGTTTACTGCATCCGTCCTCCGGATCCCGACATGGACGGGCTGCTTTTGCCGCTTCTGTCTGCGGCGCGGCCTGTTGGACTGTACTTACCGGCTGTGCTGCCAGCGGACGCTTGTGCGGCGCTGGATTGCTTGACGCATTACCTGTAGATGATACGAGTTTCGGCGCTGCCACCGCTGCCGGACGCTCATGCGGCTGTGTCTCTGTACTGTGTACCGGGCTGACAGGGCGCTCCTGCTGTGGCGGGGCAGGCTGTTTTGCCGCTGTCCGCTGCCCTTCCTCCTGCACCGGCTTTGCCGCTGGAGCTGCTACGGCCGGCCTTGCGTGTATGGACGACTGCTCCGCCTGTTTCATATTTTTCCTATCCGAAATATCATAGTTGTGAGAAACCGGGACTGCCATCGGGCGCGCATTGCTTTCTGTCGCCCTGTGCGCACTGTCCGGCGCTGCACTATCCGAATCTGCTGCCTGCCGCGGCATATCCGTTTCGGACTGTCCGGATACTTGCCGCGCTGCGCCAAGCAGATAAACCGCAGGGGCATCCGGTCTGCGGTTCTCTGCATCAGCCGAAACGGCTTTATCCGCATAGCCCTCTGTATGGGATACCCCACCAGACGTAATCTCCTTTGCAGATGTTTCCGGTAAACTGTGTACAGCACCCGGCTGTGAGGCCCCGCTGCTTCCACCGTTCGGCCGGTTACTGCGGTACCGGTATGCTCCCCCTGATGCGCTGCTGGAACGGCTGTTCTGCGCACTGCCGCCATCATTCGGTCTGCTGGCCGTCGCCGCGCGCATGGTACGGTTGAGCCTGTGAAGCTGATGGTGCAGGAACATCCGCGGGCGGTGCATGATATACCTGCCCATGCCGCGGGCACCGTCGTCATGGAGGGAGAATATGCTGAGCAGGTCGCCCAGCTTGAAATAGATCCCCGCGAACACGACCACCTGCAAAAACGCAATGATAAAAAACGGATAGCCGCTTGCAATGCGGTACAGCATCGTGGAAATGCTGAAAGCCACCGTGATGACAAGCGTAATACCCGCCCGCGCCAGGATCGTATTGAACAGCTTGATTACCGCGCGCCTGCTGCTGCCCTCGAACGTCGGCGCCATGCTGAGCACAAAACGACACCGGCAGGAACATCGCATAGATGATGAAAAGCACCTGCGAGAAGATCATCATGCCGGTAAGCAGGAACACGAACACCGAAATGCCGATATTAAACAGGAACAGGAAAAACACTGTGCCGAGCCGGTTCACCGTTTTCGTAACCGTGAGGTTTGTATTCCCGTTGTCCTCGATCTCGGCCTTGACTGCGTTTTCCCGATCCTCGCCATTGTTTTCACTGGGGCTCGCGGATAGGATGTTATCAATGCGTTCTTCGCCTACCGCGTCCGTGTCCGTATCGCCGAATTGCAGAAGCAGCCACGGCTGCTTTACCTGGATGGAAAACAGGCTGTCCCGTATCAAATCCACACTGTCCGCGCCGCTGTTCTCCGCGTCCGGCAGGACGATCTTTGTCCCAACCGAAAGGCTCGCTGTGCTGACGTCCTCGGAAAACTCGTTCAGGCGCTTCACACAGTCCGGCGCATAGGCGATCAGCGCACCGGACAGCACGAAGATCATCACCATGTTCATCACCGCGCGTACGGCCTTTGTGGGTTCCCTTTTTATCAGACCAACATAAGCCACATACGCGCCAACAATCAGGATAATCAGCAGGAGGAATCCGCATAAAACCCATCCGAAGAAAGTCCGCTGGGCGAAATGCCTGCGATAGACTGAATGTTCCGGCCGATCTCGTCCGCCGCATCTGAAATAAAATCCAGCCCGTATGCTTCCTGCACCAGATAGCCGGATGCGTTGGAAAGATACAGGTTGATCGTCCAGATAAAGTTGGTGATGCAGTACAGGCCGTACATGACCTGCTTGCCGATGCCGTCTATCCAGTTCCACGGCAGCCAATCCCACCGTTGTCAACGTAGAAGTCAAGCTGGTAATTTTCCAGCGGGTAGCGGCTGTACTCGTGCGCCGCATCCACACTATCATCCACCAGCCCCACCGCGCCCGCAGACGGGCAAAAAGCAGTAAACAGCAAAACAGCGATTGCCGTTATCATCAGCAAGGCAACCGCTGTACGCTTTATCTGTCTGAAATTATATCTCCCGTACGTCATACTGCCACCCCGGCTTTCATCGGCGGCTTTGTGTCAAACCCATGCAGGAAATCCGCAAACACCGGATGGAACTGCACGACGCCCACATGCCCGTATAAGTCCTGCATCAGACATTGTCCGTTTTCGAGGTTCCGCAGCCGCTTCTGGTTACCCTCGTCCTCAGGGTCAAGGCCGAAAAAAATTCCAGCGTCTTTTTGATCTCCACAATGTCCGTACTGCGGAACGCGAATTTCAGACCGATATTGTTTTTCAGACTTTCGTCCGCGAGGTCTGCCGCGTTCTGCGTGACGAAATACACCGCTGCATTCATGGCGCGGCCTGCACGTACCAGCTTGTTTGCCAGCGTCTTGCCCTGCGCCACGTTCAGGAACGACCATGCTTCATCCAAATCCACGATCTTGAACACGCTCCTGTCCGTATGGATGAAATCCAGCGCAAAGGTGCTGATAACAATGAGCATGGCGACAGACAAAAAGCTCCATCGTCGTAAATTCCTCAAACGAAGTACCCTTGTCCGGCAGCACCAGATCGGCCACCTGTATGATATTGAGCTGCTTTTCAAGGCTGATGGACTTTTTGATGTTCCCATCCGAAAACAGCAGGTGCGCAAAGTCGTAGTCCGTGAAGCTCTCAATATGGTCTGCGATACTCACCGCAAGCGGTCAACCCTCTTTGCGTAATTCCTCAATGACACAGAACAGGCCGCGCCGTTTGCTGTTCGTGACCGTGCTCACCGCCCGCCGCAGGATGGGGAAGTGGTTGCCATCCCGCGAGGAAATGCCGGTTAAAAACGTGAGAATATCTATCGCAAGACTTTCCGCGTCCTTGGGGCGGCGCATGATGACATAGGGGTCCAGCATCCCACGGTTGCGCTCGTCCGAGGTCAGGTTGACAATATTGATCTCGTCCGCGATCTCAGGGAAATCACGCTTCCAGTTCCCGCGCTCCGCTTTCGGGTCTACGATCAGCGCCCGCGCGCCGTACAGCACCGCGTAATACACCAGCAGGTTATTGGCAAAGCTCTTGCCGCCGCCGAGCGAGCCGAGGAACGCCGCAGACAGCGCGTTTGTGACCGAGCCTTTCACGCCCTGGCTGGCCAACGCGGGCTGCAAATACACATTCCGGCCGGTGTCCACGCCATAGGCAAGATAGATACCGTCCTTTTCCCCGAGCATCTGCGCCGCGCCGAAACCGAGACCCGCAAAGGAAATCACTCGTAACATACTGGATATAGTCGTTCATATACCGCTTACTTGCCGGGATAAACTCATGGTGCAGGCCGATCATATCACCCACCGGGCGCACCAGCTTGACGTTCATATCGTCGTAGAAATCCCGTACCGCATTGCACCGCCGCTTGAGTTCTTCCTCGTCCGGCGCGGTGACGCGCACCACATAGGACAGCTTGTACATGGCTTCCTTGCTTTGCCCCAGTTCGGTTTCCAGCTCATTCACACTGTCCAGTGCTTCCGCAATTGATGTGCTGGTCTCGTCCCCGCTTTCCCACGCATGGTTGTCCAAATCCTTTAATTCCTTTTTCTTATTGCGGACAGTGGACAGGGCTTTCTTGTTGGTGATGATCTCAACATTCATGCTGGTATCGACGGGGAACGTGAATTGCTGCTGCTGCGCCCGTATTCTTCCATCAGGCAGCGCGTGGGCTTGATCAGGTCGTACCGCTTGACAAGCGTTTCACCCTTTAATTTCTTTTTGGGCAAATGAAATTCATAGTCCTCATACGCGGTGCCGCTTTTCCCGTACAGGTGTTCCAGCAGATAGCCGAAATCATCCTTATCCAACCGCCGCACCTTAAACCGGCGCGAAATCTTGCTTTCCAGCAGCTTTTCCATCTTCTGATAGCGCAGTATTTCATCATTCGGCATGGATGCGAAATCACCCATCAGGGTATGGTTCACATCCCGCAGGAAACCGGAAAAGATATTTGCCGCCTGACGGCCGATATTCCCGCTGTCCTGCTCGTTCAGCAGCAGCTTGAAGCCGATATAGAACCGGTAGTCCACCTGATTTTCCCCGATCATGGAGACAAGGGCTTCCGTCTGTCCGTCTATGCGGCGCAGCGCCGCTTCCGCAGGTTGCCGGAAGCATACGCCTTGGAACGCTCCTGCGCCGCACGGATGCTCGATTCCGTGCTGATCTGCAGGGCGTGTCTCTTGCCGTCCCTGTTCTGGGCGATAAGCTGACGGAACGCATCGTGTACCGCTTCTTTCTGTTCCACACTTAAAAACGAGTAGTTGTATGGGATAAGCTCATAGTATGCGAAGCATTCCCCGTCATGGTTCCAGACAAGGTTGTTTTCGATATATTTAATCGGATACTGCATCTATTATCACGCTCCTAACCGCCGTAATGGGCTGTCCTGTTTTCTCCTTTGCGGAATTTTACTGCCTTGCCTGCAAAGGTCTGTTTAGGGCGCAGCAGGTAGGCCGTATACGACTTGACAAAGCTGAACGGCTTCTTGCC
>VOFF01001066.1_pt1 | contig 43004 bp, 61 predicted proteins | sample 5384061 | NCBI WGS metagenome assembly VOFF01 (sample SAMN12384725, study PRJNA508395) | human gut metagenome | isolation source: healthy gut E | host: Homo sapiens | reverse complement strand
ATGCTTCCAATTTATGGTCTTTCATTATATTGTTGATTAATCTTTTTACGAGTATACCAACGCCTGTATAAGCACTGACCGAAGGAGAAACCTGCAAATATTTGAACAGTGTAAAAGTAGCACTGATAGGAATGTTTATGGTTCATCGCATTCTCCCATCCAAGATTCCGGTCTTGAACAAACGGTCGTCTTTTGTTCTGATACTGTTTGTCAGACGTCCCGTATAGCTGATGGAAATCTTTCATACCAACGCTCGGCTCCGGCGCAGCCTTTACGCTTGAAAGGGAAAAAGACGGCTCAACGTAATATTAAGGTCGGGCAGCGTCACGGCGATAGAAGAGTCACGCATAGTCTGCGCAATATTGGTAGTTCGGATAAGGTCAGACCGATATCGGGAAAACTACGGAATAACTAATACTTGATGTTTTTGGTATTTTGAGTCAACAACTGCGAATTATAAAGGTTGTTGATATTGGAACGTTCGTAACTACTGGTCGAGAAGTTCACACTGGCAGAGAATGTGGTATTCGGACTAGCCTTAGCATCCTGTCGGTGGTTCCATACCACCTTGGAAAGTCCTTAGCAACTGTATAGTCCGGCATCCCTTTGTCTCCGTGTCTTAGTGACCTGATAGTCCGCCTGCAAGGTACCGGAATATTTATATCGTTTATTATAGTTTGTCAACCCGGAGCAATCTCCATGAACCTTTCGTGAATATATCTCCTGTGAGTTTCAAGTCCATGATGTCGCTCATAGCAAAGTAATACCCTCCTTCTGCCAGACCGAAACCACGACTGGAGTCATCCATATAAGTCGGCATAATGAAACCGGAAGAGTAACTGCTGGAGAATGGGAAGAAGAAGAACGGCACAGCCAACGGCAGAGGCACATCTTCCACAACCAGATAGGCAGGTCCTGTCACTACATTCTTTTTTAGGGCGCACCTTGCTCTCGTCAGCTGCATATAGAAGTGGGGATGATCGTGATGATCGCAGGTTGTATAACGCCCATGCTCCATGAAAATTTCATCATTGGCCCCTTTCTTCGCCTTGCTTCCGGTCACATATCCTTCTCCTGCTGGGTGACGATATCAGTAATTCCCGCTTTCTTGGTTTTGAAGTTATATCGGATTGTTTCCGTATCATACGAGGTATCACCTTCTTTAAATACCGGGTTTACCTTTTTTGTTCCACGGTAGTATCCTTTGATACCATAAGCATGTACTATCCAGATTCATCGAAATAACTTCCGCAGCCAGTTCGATGTTCTGATAATTCACTTTTCCGCTACCATAAAGTGTAGCGGCTCCTCCCAATGTAAAGACAGTGGAGTCGTTGGATTCATAAACAACCGGTGCATCGAGTGGTTGCTTCTTCTTAGGGTGCTATAGAATCAATGCGTACCGTAACCGTATCTGCTTTCAACGAATCATTTCCCTGAAGGGAATCCGTTTTCGCAGTATTGGAGGCAATCATCCCTCTTCTTCGACGTTGAGACGTAGCCTCATCGGGAAGCATCAGCAAGACAATCAGCAATATGAATGATATAATTATTTTTTTGCTCTCAATGGCGCCATTAACTAATAGTTTACGCTTGAAGTGGCAAAAGTACACAATCTTCATCAATAATGCGTGAGAATCTCTGTTATTTAATTATTTTTTAGTGCTATAAAAATAGAACACCACCCATCGAAACGGTTTAGCCCTTCTTCACCATATTTTGCAATACTTTTTCGGGCTTTTTCCACTGTCTTTCTCTTCATCAAGATGAGTTTTGGAAAAGAATTTATCGGCAAAACAGATTATTTGCTCTTCCAGAGTGACGGGCAGCATTTCACGATGAGGAACAGGAAGTTGCTGGGCAATGATATCCTCCAACGAAAGCCCGGCTCCCGTATGGCGTTCGCACACCAATGCGTGTTGGGGAAAACCTTCCGCCCGCAAGATTTCGGCTCCCAAATATCCGTGAGCGATATAAGGATGAGTGCCAAAGCACTGAATAGTTGGAGCGTCGGTCTGAAAAATACCAATATCATGCAACAGAGCGGCTTCTTTTTACAAAACTCCGGTTTAAACGCAATTCGGGATGAGCATCCAGCATTTTCATTGCTTTTCCGGACACGGCCAAACTATGTATTACTAATATTTGTCTCTGCTGGGTATTCTCCGGATAATACTTATCAATGATTTCGTATGGATTCATGTGCTTTATTTTTTGCTCTCTTGATGAGAAATTAATATTTTTGTGCAATATTACAAAAAAATTACCGATATGCAAACTAGAGTTTCCTTCATTCTTATATTTTTTTGTTCATTATGTTGTTGCCAATGCGTGTAAACAGTCAAATTGTCACGGGAGCAGAACAGATGGATCAATATCTGCCGTTGCTGAAAGGAAAACGCATCGGAATGGTGGTCAATCACACTTCTGTTGTAGGAAGAAAGCAGGTTCATCTTCTCGATACCTTATTAAAGAGAGACGTCCGGGTGGTCAAGGTATTTGCTCCCGAACATGGTTTCCGTGGTAACGCAGATGCGGGTGAAACAGTGAAAGACGGAAAAGATTCCCGCACCGGCATTCCTATCGTATCGCTTTATGGTGACAACAAAAAGCCGTCTGCTGCCCAACTAAAAGATGTCGATTTGATTGTATTCGACATTCAGGATGTAGGGGCACGCTTTTATACCTATATAAGCACGATGTATTATGTGATGGAAGCTTGCGCAGAGAACAAGAAAGAAATGGTTGTACTGGATCGCCCCAATCCGTGCGACTATGTGGATGGTCCGATACTCAAACCTGCTTACCGGAGCTTTGTCGGCATGCTTCCCATTCCTGTACTCCACGGATGTACTATCGGCGAACTGGCACAGATGATAAACGGGGGAAGGATGGATTGCCAACAAGAAAAATCCTTGTTCATTAAAGGTAATTCCAATGACCGGGTGGAAACATGGAGAGCCTTATTCACTCCCCATCAAACCGTCGCCCAACCTCCCGAACGATCAGTCTATCCGATTGTATGCTTCACTCTGTCCTTTTGAAGCTACCCGCGTCAGCGTGGGACGGGGACAACTTTCCCTTTCCAGGTATTAGGCGCACCTAATAAAAATACGGAAGTTTCACTTTTTACTCCCGCTCCTTACCCGGTTTTGACAAAAATCCGATGCACAAAGGTATCACCTGTTATGGGGAAGATCTCCGGAATGTAACCGATGTAAATGGATTTACGCTTCGCTACTTCTTGAACTTTTATCGCTTATCCGGCGAAAACGCAGCTTTCTTCTCCCCCTTCTGTGCCCGTGGTTTGATTTGCTGATGGGAACTGACAGCGTACGCAAAGCTATCCTCAAAGGAGAATCGGAAGAGGCTATCCGGAATAGTTGGCAAAAGGAATTACAGGATTACAAAGGAGATCAGAAAAAAATATCTTCTCTATGAGTAAAAAACTAGTATCATACTCTCATTCATTTTCATAAACCACTTATAATTAAAGAATAAGTATGATAGATAACTATTATTTCCGGCATCTATCATACTTAGACCATCAAAAACGGGGTATCTATCATACTTGATTAATCCACGCTCTCTCCTGAAGTTTCATTTTTTCCCGTTCATCACCAACTTGCAATGCACTTTTTGCATTAAGTGGAGATATAACAGGGCGTTTTAGCTGACTTTCCAATTGCTTGCGAGCAACTCTTGCCACATTCCATCTTTTGCCACTTCGGCATTTTCAGCAAAACCGGATGGGTTTCTCTCTTTGGACAAATCCGTAGTAGCCGTTTCAGCAAGCATATTAAGGATCAGTTCAGTGTTCGTCATATTGTCACGGAGATTTTCTTTCTTCAATCCTTTAAACTGCTTATATTCTTTTGCCGACTTTTCAGCCCATGTCTGATAAATTATATCCGTTAATGCAGCAAACTGAACGCCCTCTTGCATCCCATTTCTTTTCCATTCATCAGTAAGTTCCTTCCGTACTTCAATTGATTTCAATCGTTGATTAATCCAATTGTCCGAGTAACCTAAAGATTTATATTCCATCATCGCCCGATTTATAGTCAGTTCGGGGTCCTGCATTTCATCCAGACGCTCTTTGGCGACTTGAGCCATCCACATCTTAAAGGGTTCCGCTTTGGGCGAGGGAATAGACTGAATTAGACGGAAAAGTTGTTGGGTTGTAGCTACATCTGTCTTATACAGTTTGCCGTCAGAAGAGGGGTAATTTCAGTTGGTCAATTTGTCACCAACTCACTGCCTCTGTTTTGAGACGCTGTTTCAACTTATTCCAATACTTGCGCCCATCAACACTTTCTGTTAGCAACACTTACCACATCCACAATGGAAAATACCATTCCTCCTTTTGGTCATCCCAAACAGCACGGATCTTCTTATCTTCAAATACTTTTATAGCATCTTTTTAGTCATAGCATTATATATATATATGATGTAAATAATAAATAAATAACAAATTCTATTCTACCTCCAAAGGTACAACATGATAATACGTACCATACGTTTTCCGTTTAGATTTCACTCCGAGCCGCTGCAAGATACGCCCGAAATAAGATGCCTGCCTGGCGGAAAATGTCATCTTACTCGCTTTCTGAATCCGGCGCAAAATATCAATAGCCAGTAGCCATTCCCCTTCTTCCTCTTCTTCCGCCCTACGATAATAAACCATAAATAACTGTTCGATGGCAGGAGATTGTTCAAACTCCCGGTTGTTTTCCGTCATGATAGCCTCTTCTTCGGAGTCAAACCAATAACGTTCATTGTGATAAAGCAACTCCAACGCCTGTGCATAAAGCTGTTCATAATCAATAGGACGCGACACATCTATAGCTCCCGTCATGTAAATACCGATAAAACGGCGACTACCGGAAGTATCCGTCAGCAAATCCCGATGATTGCTCGTGGCAATGAACGATGCATACCGGCGAAGCTCTTCCACTGCCGAAGCATTCGGACGACGTGTGTTCACCACCGGCTTTTGCAGAATATGTTTCAGAAAAGCCTGTTGGGTAGGGCTAATCTGGTCGAATTCATCCATATTGATAAGCAGAAAGCGATTCAGATACAACTCCGCGTCCCGTTTCCGACTGAAATCAATGCTATCCGTATAGTACGCCTGTAAAGCAGGAGGAAGAAGCATTCTGCAAAAAGTCGATTTCCGATATGCCTGCGGGCCAATCAGCAAAGGTGACGTACTGTTGGCGTGTTTCTTATCCATTCCCCTCCAATGGGCAACCATATTCAAAAACCACCGACGGAACAACGGCGCCCAATGTGGATTATCATCCCAGGAACACGGTTGGCCAGTTCCAAAATCCGGTCTTTACCATCCCAGTGAGGCAGATGATACAAAAAAAATCCTCCACCGGCTGATAAACAGGCACATGGTCGGAATCCAAATAGCGGATTACGTCCCTATCCCACATTTTCACCCCTTCATACATCGCATTCATCGTGATACTCGCCAGCACCCGCTTGTCCACCGGACGAAAATAGAAATTAAAACTATTCCGTTCGCGATATTCCACTTCCGTGGTCAGCGTATTGTATCGAAATTCATAACGGCGCTTCATAAATTCGTCCATCTGCATGGCGAAAAGCTGTTCGGCCGTCAGACTGCTCTTCTTGCCGAATCCCTTGGCGGAACGGTAGACACTTTTCACAGTTTCGCGAATCAGTAACTCGTCCGAAGGGAGCCGGTAGTGCGCCTTTGTCCACCGCACAGTATCTTCTTCGGGGATACCTGCCCGAAAACAATGCTCCGCCAAACACACTAGTAGCGGTTGCAGATCGTCTCCCCTCCCGATATCCGTCCAGTTCTTCGAGCGCCCTGTTGAATGCAGCGGAGAAAAGCACCGACAATGCTTCATAATTTTCATATCCGGGGGCCATTCGCTGCAAAGGAGAATCAGTTTCCCGCGTTCGTTTGATAAAAGTCGTTTCGGACGGAAGACTGACGGGCTGCTTCATATAAATGGGCATTGCTTTCGGATTGAAATAAAGTTCAGGATCATACGTCAGCCGGCAATATTGTTCGAGCGACGGTTCTTTCAGTTCGATATCAAAAAGGCAGTTGTGGCTGATAATATTTCACAGCCGTCTGATAAGCATGCGCGTGAAAAAGTTCCGCTTGCTCGCGTAAAGTTGGCAAGCGGTCGTCCGGGATAGGTGAACCGCACCCATATCTTTACTGATTTGCCGGAAGATCCGGTAAAAAGCAAGGTATGTTTGCGGAAGCTCTTTGACCAGTTCCTTTATCTCGTCGGCTTCCGCTCTTCCTGAAAGATTGTTGACTTCCATCATCACTATGCCGTTATATTCATTCAAGGTCATTACCCCTTCTTTACGGACAAAAGCTGCGGCAGGCATCACTTTGGGAACTTTACGCACCTCTTCAATCGAATTTCCCGGAAGAGTATACCGCAAGACTTCCCTCATCTTTGAGACGGGCTGCGCCTTGACTTCCGTTTTCATCTGCTCCAAAAAGGAGCTCCATTTTCAACGTCCGTAAGGTTTTTACCTTGCCATCGTCTCTGACTAATGTTATTCTCATCTTTTTATTATTATTTCCAGTAAAAGGAAAGCTGCACTACAGCCATACAAAGATACAACATGCTCTTCGCCCAAACAAATTTCACTGCTTTTATTTGCTACGCCACACGACTTTATTTTATAGAAATAATGCTTACTAAATTTGCGAATAAAGGCAGGATAATGTATCTTTGCAGGCAGTAAGACTTCAGCCCGCATAAGTGTGCCGTACAGCCCACCTATGCGGGCTGTATAGTTACATTTGTGGGCTGTAGAGCCCACAAATGTGCCAAGAAAAGCCACTGATTCCAGTTGATTATCCAGGCTACAATTGTAGGTTATCTTACTGCAAGACAATCATTAAAATGCCTTTTAAAAAGGCGTTTTAGCCACATTAACCCATAATAGAAAAGACATGTACGCAAAGTATGATTTTTCGCAAAAAAGCCGTCTTCGAAAGAAGACGAAGACGAACAGCCGTTGTATCCCCGCATCGTATCGAACGGAACCATCGACTTTCAACAAATTGTAAAGAGATCGCTCAAGCTTCCAGCTTTACGCCGGCAGATATTGAAGGAGTTCAACTGGCTATTGAAAATAAAATATCCGAATATTTAGTCAGCGGACATCACGTTCAGTAGGGGGAACCTTGGATATTTTTCAGCCAAGCTGAAAGCACGTCCGGTGATGGATGCCAAAGAGATACATGCACAGTCCATTTATTTCGATAATGTAAATTTTCGTCCATCATCTTCTTTCCGAAAGAAGGTTCGCGGATTTGTGGAAAAGCGAAGTCGGGATTTGCACATTCCGCCGAAGTTCCGGTGGAAGAACGTCGCCGCAGGTTGGAGAAGTTTCTGGATGAACGACCGATGATACGACGCAAAGAGTATACGCAACTGACGGGACTACTAAAGAACAAAGCGCTGAATGAATTGAACGGATGGGTAAAGGAAGGAGTACTTGACACCATTGGAAGCGGCAGTCATAAAATTTATATGCGAGTTAATACCATGAAAGATTAAACAGTAAAAACAGTGGAATAAGAATGATAGATACCCATATTTCATGAAGAAAGTATGATAGATACAAAATTTCAGAGACATCTATCATTCTTATTCATCAGATTATAACTATATTAGCAAAAAGAATGAGAGTTATGATAGTTATTTTCTACTCTAAGAACAATCAGTTAATAACAAAACAATGAAAGATAAAACACAAAAAAGCTTCAGGGGAATAGCCCGGACATTACTTCTTGTTTTCTGTTATGCCTTTGGTAGTCATACTTTTTTGCATTGGCTTTAGAGCACGAACAAACAGTAGAAACTTATAAAGTAACAGATGTCCCCAATCCGCGTAATGAAAGCTCTTCCAATTGGGTTAGCAATCCGAATCGATATTGGATGAAAGTTATGTGTGGAGATAAATAATATGTTGTCACAGTTAGAAGATTCATTGAGTATTGAAGTGGCGATTGTTGCGCTCTCTTCTATCGGAAGATATTCCGGCAGAGTTTGCCCACAAGCTTTTTGAGCACTGGGGCATCGGAAAGAAAGCGGACGACAACGGATTACTGATTCTTTTAGTACTCGATCAACGTAAAGTCACTTTCACCGCAACCGGATACGGTTTAGAAGGAGTACTTCCCGACGCTTTATGCTTTTCGCATTCAACAGAATAAAATGGTTCCGTGGTTTAGAAAAAACGACTTTGACAGAGGAATGACAGAGGGAGTCCGGGCTGTAACATTGGTGCTTTATGGAAGCGACTATGAACCAGTTTCTCAAAGCACTTCTGATAATTACTGGAAAAGTGCCGGCAATACGTTGTGGAATTTTCTGGCAAATCAGTCGCCTATGCTTTGGATATTCTTGATACTGGTAAATGTTCTCACTTATCGCATGAAGGTAAATAAAAGCTCGCCCCAAAGACGGTTCAGCATTAGCAGCAATCAAAGTCCTGACACTTTACAGCCCACTTGGATGTCTTGTGTTGTTTTTTCCGGTCTGGCCTGCACTTATTGCGGCATCCTTATGGTATAAGTTCTACCAAAAACAACGTGTTATTTTGCAGAGTAAGACCTGCGACTCTTGCAAAGCTGTGGCTTTTTACAACTTTTATCCAATGAGCTTGCAACCCTTTATTATCTGCTTCCGAACAAATGGAACACAAACTAGGTTCTGCCATCCACCGTATTTATCAATGTACTTCCTGCGGCTGGATATTGCGGTATAAATCTGTCGTCGGAAGCGAATATAAGATGTGTAATCAATGCCATACCATTGCTTCCAAGCGTATCAGTCCGTGGAAAACAGTTAAAGAAGCCACATATTCCGATGCCGGATTGGAGGTTGCCGACTATCTTTGCTTAATGTGCGGAGATAAAAAAAGCAGACAACACAGAAGATTCCCCGCAAGACACCCCCAAATAGTGACAGTCCTAGTAATAGTCACAGTAGCAGTAGCAGCAGTAGTAGTAGCGGCAGCAGTAGCAGTAGCGGCAGTTTTGGTGGTGGACGTAGCGGTGGCGGTGGAGCGTCAAGTAGTTTTTAAGATCGGCTATTCATTTGAAGAAGTCGACTAACCAAACAAAGACGTGGAAACACATCTCACCTGAATATTTTCATAGAAAAAATGGTTATCCACCTTTATTCTAACTATTTTTGCATAGATAACCGAACATAAAAAAAGTGAAATGAATATTGAAGAATTTAGAGAATACTGCCTGTCTTTTAAGGGAGTCCATGAGAAGATGCCGTTTCCCAATGTGCCCGACAAATATAGCCGTGACGTTCTATGCTTTTATGTAGCGGACAAATGGTTCTGTTTCGTTAACATTGAGATTTTCGATTTTTGTTGTATCAAATGCAACCCTGACGAATCCGGAGAACTGCAGACTGAATATACCGGCATAAGACCAGGATGGCACATGAACAAGAAATATTGGATCAGTGTTTATTTCAACCAAGATGTACCTGATGAGAAAATCAAAGAGCTTGTAAGCAACTCCTACGATATTGTAGTTAAAAAGTTTGACAAAAGAAAGAACGGGAAATGCTATAAATAAAGGGAGGATTCAAAAAACCTCCCAAATGTAAATCTTGTATTTTTGTTTTCTTTCCAAAAACAGTGAAATTATAATTTACACCACTATTCCTGTAAAACACAATCTCCCAACTATCACTATATAGTACAGCCGGCACGATCGTATAGGGATAAAATTCATCCTGCCAGGATCCGTATATTTTTTCTTTATGTTTCTGCTGGCTTTTTGCTGGACAGCATGCTATCTAGTTGTTCGGCCATAGGTACCCAATTCTGCAATAGCACCTGTAATTCCAATAATTGCCCGGAGAACGGAGCAGAAGCGTCCCCTTCTATCAAAACAAGAGTTTCTACCGAGTAAAAAGGCAATTGCACTGCACCACTCCAAAGGTAACATTTATCTCGCCACCAATCACAAACCTTACAGGTAAAGATGCCCAAACCTTCCACTTTATACTCTCTCTTAGTTCCAAACAACTCGTTTATCAGTGTCTTGAATACTTTCATTACTTTTTCCCATCGTTTTCTTTTTTTTTTTTTTTTTTTTTTTTTTTAGTATGCACTAACAATGTTACTATGATTTCTGGAATCTTACCGCTTGCTATGTGGGTGTGTTTGTGTGCATATTGTTCAATTTTAAGTTTTTATTCTTCGTAATAAGTAAAGATACGCTCGACATAAGGTTTTAATATACGACCGAGCCCCCGTGCCAAAATCAACATAATCTTTGAAATTCTTTGTTTCAATCCAGTTACCATTCGCATCACAGCCGTAGTCTTGGAAGTCTTTGTAGAGTATTTCAAATCCTGGCCGCTCGTCAATCGGCCGTCCTTGTTCATCGTATTTCTCTTGCACGATACTATTACGAACAACGGTTTTCAGTTTACCGTTCGGATAATATTCACGTTTACACCGGACTCTAACTCTTTATTACCTTCATCGTCAATCCTATATTTTTTTCACAACGCGATTACTATCACTGTATTCATAGATGAAATGCGTTTCCGGCCTATCACGACTCAGCAAATCATACACTTGGGTCTGCGCCAACAAGCCATTTGTATCATACTCATAGACTGTTTTTCCCGATAATTCCCCTATATTATAATATTCCCTCTTCTCTACCAACAAATCATGTTCGTTATAATCATATTCGGTCATAGCCGGTTTGTAAATCGTGCCGTCAATCTGTTTGGTTCGAATAAGATTTCCCCTGACGTCATAAGTATTTATCTCCCCCATGGGAATCACTATACACAATTTCCAACAGTTTCCCGTCAGTATTATACTTACTGACAATCGTACTGTTAGTTTTCGGAAAGCTAAGTGTAGATGTATGTCCCCAAGTCTCATAGGTATAATCGGTCTTTCGGATAATATTTTCTTGTTTATCGTACTCGTTGCATTGAGCAAGATTGCCGTCGATATTGAAATGAAAATGGTAGTGATGTATTCCGTCCTCTTCCCATTTCTTGCCTTTTTTTTTGAATTTCGTCGAAAAGAAAGACGATATATTTTCCGGACGATAATAATAGATATCCAACGTTTTGACTTTTCCGTTCAACCCCATCCTGCTTTTGTCGTTATTGACAGAATCTATTGTCGGGGGAATGTATTTCAAAGGAGATTGTCGGCAACCTGCAAATATCGATATAATCAAACTTCCTAAAATAACAAGGACTACAACGGCTTTATTTTTCATGTTTTTCTTTGTGTGTTACAATGTTTCGACGCAAAGATAACAAAACAAGAACCAGTTCTAAAATATAACTGACGTAAAAAAGATTACTTTCGTGTTATTATAATATCATCAAAGCAGAGTTCCAATGACTGATTATCGGGTTTATACTCTGTCCAATCTTTCGGATCGCCACTTTCGTTGTCTATCATTAAATGATAATAAGAGAAGCCAGAGCGTTGATCAGGCAATCTATGAATCTTATAGCTCCCTACAGTTGCCAACTCATTATCTTCAACGACTTTCAGCCAGCCTAAAGCCTTGTCTAACTGTTGAAGATGAGATAACTTATCCTGCTCGCCTTGTTTTAAAGCGTCAACTGTTTTTGTTCTTTCGTTTTGTAATAACTCTATTATATCTTTCATGCTTTCCACTCGGTTAGTATTGAATTAAAATCTTCAAGCATCAAGTCGAAGTCATAATCCAGCTTCTTCTTTTTTAGCTTGTCAGTTACGTGGTTTAAAGCAAACAGAATATATTCACTTAGCTTTAACTTCTGTTCGGGATGACTTAATTCACTGAATTCTTTTTTCAAGGTTTAGTCCGATTCTAATTTTCCCGGTATCTGCCCTGAATGGTCCAAATTCAAAACGATTCCGAAGATAATATCCATTCTGTTCAATTTCTTTCTTAGTAAACATTGTGAGCAGTATCGGATAGAAATCTTTTTGTTTCAATTTCAACTTTTCATCCGCAATGACATAGTTCGTTTTACAATGTGCATGGTCATAATAGCTATATGAACAATTTATTATAATTTGATTGATAGCCCGCCCGTATTTTTCAGGGCATCCTTCTATCCAACTTTCATCTTTGTCAACGCTCCGATTACTACCTTGGGTTGCAGTTCCAATTTCCCGTCAAACCGGATTTTTAGGAATCCAGTTTCTCGATTACCTACCTTTCCTTTATCTCATATTCCCAAAAATACGGATTGCTTTTTGATTCCGGGTCGTCAGGACTGAAAACAATAACTTGTCCTTCCCTGCTCCATAGTAAAACCGTTGACTCTTTTTCGACCAAATGGCATCGACAAAACGAGTTTCAATTTATTTTTGAAAAACAAGTTTAGTCCGTTTTGGATATATAGACAAAAACAATTCTCCGGCAAACTAAACTTGTGTTTATAATAACTTTTTCAACTTATCTATGACATATCTTCCAATGCAGAGAACTTTGAATGATTTAGGCAACAGATATTTGATGTTTTAATTAGAATGTCCCTTTTTTACACCTAATATCTATCTAAGAAATCTTACTTTTGTTTGATAATTAAAACAGAATGGAGAAAATTCAAGTAATACAACCTACCAAATTGCTCGCTCCTTATATAAAAACAGCAATATTGGCTTTTAAGGATAGATGATGTAAAGCAAGGCTTTCAACGTTCTATCCCGGCAGGTTGTGTAGCACTTGTTTTTCATAAAGGGAACAAAATTATTTCTTCTTTTTCATAAGGAAACGCAGCCACATTACAAATAGGGTAAATTTCAATAATGGATTGTTTTGATGAAAAAAACTCTTCAATATTTAGACTTACTGACATAGAGCTGTCATAGAAGACGCTATCTTTGTATCAAAAAGTATTCAACTTAATATTATAGAATATGAAAAGATTATTTTTATGCTCATCATTTGCTGATGTTGCTAATCTATTTGTCGATTGTGCCAAAGAAGATTTGCAAGGGAAAATTATAGCTTTTATACCAACTGCAAGCCTTACAGAACCAATACGATTCTATGTAAAAAAGGGAAAAGGCTTTAGAAGAAGCAGGAATGATTGTTGAAGAAGTCGAGATTACCCAACTGCCCAAAAGAGGAAATATCTTCTATATTACATAAATGCGATTATATCTACATAACAGGTGGAAATACATTTTTCCTTTTGCAAGAGTTAAAAAGGAAAAAGGTGTTGATAAAATTATATCTAAACAAGTGAAATTGGGTAAACTGTATATTGGGGAATCTGCCGGAGCAATAATAGCCTCTCCCGATGCAGAATATATGAGAAGTGTGAATTTTGATCCAATAGAAAAGGCTCCTGAATTGAAAGACTGTACTTCTTTAGATTTGGTCGATTTTTATACGATTCCCCATTATGGAAATTTTCCATTCAAGAAAAAAAGGTGAAAAAGATAGTTCAACTATATAATGAGAAGTTGCAGCTTATTCCTATAAGTAATAAACAAGCTGTTATTATTGAAGATTCAAATATTCAAATTAAAGATGCAAAATGAATAGAATAGACCGTATTTCTGCTATATTGATTCAGTTACAATCGCACTCGTTAGTGAAAAGCACAGCAAATTTCAGAACGTTTTAATATAAGCATTCGCACTGTATATCGAGATATAAGAACATTGGAAGAGGCAGGCATTCCTATCATAGGAAATCCCGGTATTGGTTATTCACTTGCAGAAGGATTCAAATTATCTCCTCTAATGTTTACTCAAAAAGAGGCTTTGTCCTTTTTTGATTGGAGAGAAATTAGTACATGAACTAACTGATTCAAATAGCAACGAACATTATAAGTCTGGAATAGAAAAGATTAGGTCTGTCATGCGTTTTGCAGACAAAAATATGTTAGAAACAATGGAAAAGTGCATGTCTGTATTGGATACTTATAAATCATCTACCTATAAACCTGATATTCTTTTTACTTATTTTTACAAAGTATATACCAAAAAAGAAATTATTGAAATATCTTATTTGGGAAGTAATGCGTTAAGTGTTTCAGAACGAAAGATTGAAGCTGTTGGAATTTTCTTTTCGAGAACTAACTGGTATCTAATAGGCTTTTATCTTCCCAAAGAAATCTATCTTACATTTCGGATAGATAGAATTCAAAAATGCACATTCTTAATGAATTACAATCACGGGAACATCCTCCTTTGGAAAAATTCATACGCGAGTTTTACGATAAAGAAAAAAATTACATGAAATCGTTATAAGAATAGAAAGAATAAAACCTCCATAATGAATGATGATAAATATTATTACGGATTAACATCTGAGAAAGAGATAGGGGATATGTTTGAACTTCATTTTCTAACATTTTCAATCAGTAAGTTTGCACATTGGTATCTGTCTTTTGCAGATAGTGCAACTATAATAAGACCAGATTCTTTAAAATATGAAGTTAAAAATATTATCAATAACATTTCTATTTGATTGCTGTCAAATAGTATTTTTAATCGACTCAATGAAAAAAATATTCGACCAAAGATTTTTCCGCTTATTGTCGGAATATTCACAACGTAAAGTTTCTGCATCGGAGTTTACAGAAGCTATTGAGGAATTGGCTACTCATGTAGCCGATTTTGGTATCAACGAACAAGATTACAACGTATTACTGCGTTACTTCTCTTTTGGCTTACACCGTCTTAAATCGTATCGTGTACGGTTTGAGCAAGAAAAAAATGCCCTATTTGCATTTAATTGATGAAGCGATAGGACTTTTAAACACTGAAATTCGCCTTATTGAATGGCGTATCAAGTACCCGGAACAGCTACAGCAACGTACAACAAACAAGTCCTTTCCCCTCTATATCTCGCTAACAAAACAACCCTTATCAACATCATGGAAATGGTAAGCGGTCTGTTCCTCTCCAAAGACATCGTGTATCAGAACGGCAAGCCCGCCTACTTGGTGGACTTGGCGAAAGCCTTTGAATGGCTGTTTAACATCAAGATAGGTGACTGTTATCAAAAGCATGAGGACGTGATAAAACGCAAGCCGGGCAAATTGACCGGGTTTCTTAATGGACTGGCTGAACTTATCAAAGAGGAACATGACAAGAAAGGATACAAATAATCAGTGACTTACAATTTATTTATAGGGGATTCCATTAGTTCCCCCGTAATTTCTTTGCACCTGTTTTCTGAACTTTGCTTCATCAATCGATTGACAAACCATAATGTATAATCAGAAAAATGAAGCAATCATGTATATAGACAATGACGATTTCAGCATATGGATGCAGAAGCTGTACGCCAAACTGGAAGAACTCTGCAAGGATGTACGGGTACTGCGTAATGCCGACAGGGTGCTGCCCGAAGATGACAACCTGCTGGATAATCAGGACTTGTGCCTGCTCTTCAAGGTGAGTATCAAGACCCTGCAACGCTACCGGGCTATCGGTGCGCTGCCATACTTCACAATCAGCGGAAAAGTGTATTACAAAGCTTCCGATGTCCGGGAGTTCATCAAGGAGCGGTTCAGCGTTACCACACTGCGCCAGTTCGAGAAAGAACACTGCACGAAGAAAAAAGTGAATCTGAAAAGCCGGAACGGTGAATGTACTTCATCTGTTCCGACTTTCCCTGCTTATGGTTTACCCAACTTATCGGCTTCTTTCTTTAGCTGTTCGGCTTGCTCGTTCAACAGCCTTGCACGTTCCAATGCTTCCGCCTGTTTCTGGCTGCGATATTCAAAATCTATCACTGAATCGGTCAAACTTCGGATAAAACCGTTATCCCGTTGCCACTTGAACTTGTTTTCCAGCATATCAAAAAGTTTCCCCGTCTGCCTGTCCTTGCATCAGCAAATAGCGGTATTTCATATCGTTGTCCTGCAACTGCTGCATACGTTCAGCCAAACGGACATTCAAGAATATGGAAACGGAACAGACGACCAGCACTGCCGAAAAAACAAACAATCCCGGACGAATCCAAGAAGCGACCTTGTTGTAAATCCGTTGATAGAACGGCAAGGGGGCAACTTCCTCTTTATCCGTCTTGCAAGAGCCCAAAGTATCAATCATTACCTTGAAACAACGGTAGGTTTCCAATGTTATTTTCTTGGTGTCCTCTATGTTCTTCTGCTGACCTTGCATCCTGCTCCTTATGTCGTCAAGTTGGCTTTGAATAACCCGCAACTTTTCTTCGGGAACAGCCGAATTACTGTGCAGTTCCGACAACGCTTGTTCGATTGCTCCCCAGCCGTTCGAGAGTTTCCTCCCGGCTGGCTGGCGTTACCTGCGCTTCCAGCTTCTCTTTCATTTCCGTAACCATAGAGAGAAGCCCCTCTAAAATCAAGTTGTCTTCCATGTCTTTACTATTTAAGTTGTTTTTTCTTTTTCTTCTTCTTTCTCAAATTAAAGTTCGGCTCTTCATCCACTGGGGAGAAGAAGCAGAAAACAGACCGAGCGAACCAGTTATCAACGGACTGTCAGCCTTGTCCGGTGCAGGTGCTTGTTCCCGAACGGGTGCGAAAGTTGTTTGCCGTTGGCTTTCGGCAACATTCATTCCTGCATCCCCGAAATATCTATCCAGTTTGGAAAAACTGAAACTGCGGTCTATCTCCGAGCCTTTGAACGTGTATTCTCCTTTGGAAAAGGATATGCCCTGTATTTCATCGGTCTGTCCCTTTCGTTTGAACCGGACGGTAATACCCTTTTCTGCTAACCGCTCCTGTAACTGCCGCCAGTTCTTGGACTTCCCGATTTCATTCTTTACAGCCGTGTAAATCTCGTATTTCGACTTGTCCGGCTCTTTCAAGCGGTGCTGCTTCACCTGTTCTTTTCCCCCAGCGAAATAAAGCCCATGTTTGGTTTTCAGCTTCTTGCATACCTGCTCGTTACGGTACATATCGTTCCTGTCCGAAATGGTCTTGCCGTTGTTGTCTATGCGGTTGAACACGATATGCACATGTGGGTGTTCCCGGTCTTGATGGCGCACGATGATATACTGCGTATCGGTGATTTTCATTTCACGCATATACTCCTGCGCAAGCTGTACCATCTTCTCATCTGTCAATTTGGGCGCATCCACTGCCGAATAACTTAACGCAATATGTCCGACAGGCTTTTTCAAGTCGGGATTCATCCCGGTCTGCATACAGAAGCTGCGGATTATATCTCCCGGCTTTCAGTCAGAACCCCGTCCGCATGAAGCAAAACCGCCTGCTCCTTGCCAAGCACATAGTTCACACAGCCCTTAAACCCGCTTCCCTTTTTTATTTTTCCAATCATCTGACAAATGGTTTATGATTTCAATAATCCAGTTTTTGAGCTTCACCAGTTCCACCGCCACCAGTGCGAAACCTCCGGCATTCGCCCGGTGCGCCAACTGGTTGATGTTGTTGGCTTCCCCTGCCAGTTTGCGGATGGTGTCCGCATCCTGCCTGTTCAGCCGGGGTATGACCTCTACCGAAACAACCGCCTGCCTTACATACTCACTGACACGTAACCCAGCTTCCCCGGCTCGCTTTCTGATGGCGTAATACTGCAACTCGGTCAGTTTCGTACTGACAACCCGTTGCTGCTTCTCTATCCGTTTCTTTGCCGGACGTCCCCCCGGCTTGTCCTTTATACTCGTCATGGTTTTTTACGTTTGAATGGTGTCTTAAAAATTGCGACCAACGGGAGAAATTTTCTTTGCGGTGAGCAAAGCAAGGTAGTTTCGGTTTACCGAAACATAACCTTGCTCTCCAAATAACCCGCCAGCCGTTGGTAGTCCTGCCGGATTAAATGCCCCTGCCTCTCTTTTTTGTCTTGGGGCGGCACGTTGTCCGGTTTCCTGCTTCGTTTCCTGCACTTGGCTGGCTGCGTTTTTCTGTTCCTGCTTCCTGCCGCACAGATAATCGTTCAAGTCCGAATATCCCCTATAATTGTGCGAGAAGTCACGCACACGGTAGGGTATTCAATTCGATAGCCCGTGTCGCTTCATATCCAGCCTTGTCATTGTCAAGCATACAGTGGATGCGTTCATACGGGTACAGCACGTCAATGGCTTTCGGCACGTTGACAGTCGAATTAAGAATGACATAGTCCTGTCTGTCAAGGTCGGGCATGGTCGGGCAGTTCTTCATCCGGAGCGTGAGGAAAGAAAGATAGTCCATAAACCCCTCGAACACCAAACACTTCTCCCTCGGCTCTCCCTGCTGCCGTATATGGGTGATGTCTTTCGGGGCGATGCAGCCTTTGAAAAAGGAATTGCGAACCTCGTAACCTCCTGCCATGTTCGGGAAACCGATAGCAAAGAACGGTCTGCCGTTATTGGTAAAATGAAGTTCCTTACATTCTCTTTTTGCCAGTTCGACATTGATACCCCGTCCCTGCAAGTAACGGAGCAATGCCGGATGGGTAAGGTCACGGACTTCCAAATGCTGGAAGCTCGGTTCTGTCCTACGCTGGGGAAAAGAAAAAACTGACCGGGCGGACGTGCGGTGTCTGTTCCGCTATCCGGTTTAAAAGGTATGGCAGGCTGTCGGAACAATAGAGTTCCTTTGCCAGTGCGATGATGTTACCGCCCTTGCCTGCGCCAAAGTCATACCAAAGGTTGCGGTCAGTGTTCACCTTGAAAGACGGTTCGTGTTCCTCCCTTAACGGTGATTTGTACCATAAACCGTTACCCTGCTGCTTGACAGGAGAGTAACCTAAACTGTGCAGATAGTCTGCGATGGGTATTTGTTTCACATCTTCGATGTTCATAACATTTTCTTTTTTGGGGATAAAAAAATAGTTGAAAAGTGCGCCAGTCCTGTTTAGTCCGTTATATATACACCCGTACCATACTAAACCTGCCTGTTCCGATACAGGGGAAATAGTAAGTCCGTTCCTCTTGTATATACACCCGGACTAAACCAAACTGACTTTTAATAATGGAAATCGGGATTATAGCGGTAGCCCTTGCCCTCTTTCACAATCATGCGCTTGTTCACAAGAAACTTGTTAAGCGACACAAGAACATTGCGTCCACGCTCGTAACCGATACTCGCATAACCCTGTTTCAATGCCGCTATGACATTGGAATAGCCTTGTACCACCTGCTTGCCGAAACCGTTCTCCAACGCTTCCCGGTGTTGCCGTTCAGTCAGTTCCGCAAGCGAAAAGTTCCTGTCCTGCTTAGGTTGTTGGAATACATAATCATCCACGATTTCGGGTAAAGCGTTGTCATTGATACGGAATGCGAACGGGTCAAATTCCCGGTCACGTATGTGCATCGCCTTTACCTCGCTTATGTTGCCGTCCTGCTGGCTTTTCGTGATTTGCAGGACGGTTTCGGCCTTGTTGTTCAACTCCGTGCCCAGATGTCCGCGCGTATTGTCGTCGCCCTTGTTCAGATGCAACACCGTATGGATGTGGATGCGCCGCTCGTCCGTCCACTGCATCAAGAGGTTGATGAGGTCGGTCGCCTCGCCCGGACTGTTGATGTCATACATCAAATCACGGATTCCGTCAATAACGACCCCACCGGGCATATTTTCAAGCATATAGCCGATAATCTGTTTCCGCTTGTCGGGGTGGCTGCTCCCGCAGCACGATGAAAACAAAATGGCCCTGTCCTTGTCGGTAGGCCAGTCCGGCAGAATCGGCAAAATACGCTCCATGACCTTATGGCAATGGAAGCGGCTCTGCTCCGTATCGACGTAGAGGATTTTCCGCCGTTCGGGGGCGGCATATGCCGAATACTTCAACACCTCGTCATTCTTCAACGCTGCCGCCACGATCGCGCAGACATTGAACGTCTTCTTTGCTCTTTGCCTTGCCCGTAGAAGCGCTGAAATTCCCCAAAGTCCCGATGACCGAATCACCGACCCGCAAAATTACGGGAGGAGCCGCGAACTCGTCAGTTACCAACAGACGGGCAGATTGCCATGAAGAGGACGAAGCCGCCGGAACCGAATCGGAATTTCGTTGCGCGCTCATCGCTACTTCTTCTTCGAAGAATGTCCGAGAACATATTGTTGTGCCTCGGCTTCGATCTGCGCCTGCGTCTTGACGGGATTGCGACGCAACCACGCTTCCAGTTCCGCACGCTCGAAATAGAGCATCTTGCCCTGCGGCTTGTAGTGCGGAATCAGATTGCCCGACGTCAGTTTGTAGAGGTAGCTTTTCGAGAGGTTCAGAAAACGGCTGGCCTCCTCGAAGCTCAGCACGTTTTTGGTGTGGAACACCTGCTTTTCGAGTTCTGCAACCCGCTTCTCAATACTTTTTCCATATAACAAAAGATTTGCGTTAGAACAATATGGAGTGCATGCCCTCCGTGTCTTGTAACCGTTACGGGGGCAAATGTATTGACGATAAGCTTGATAGTGAATTAAGCTATGTTTGAGGTATTAACCTATTCTTAAAGTTTTTTCAGTTGTTTGATATAATTGCTGATGGTTACATAATCTTTTTCATGTTCCACCCCTTTTACATAATTGGCGGCTGTGGCTAAATCACCTTGATTCAGATATTTATCTTTCTTTATATTCTTCGTAACAAACAACTTATTCTTTGCTATAACAGATTGCCAGTTAGGTGTTATCAAACCACGATTGCTTAATTCCGAAAAAAAGAAAAGCTACCTGCCTGTTGTTATTAGACCTAAATATAACTTTTTGGGCTTACAGGAAAGTATTGCTTTCAAATCTTCAAAAAGTCATAGGAGCATTGAAAATTTCCACTTCATTGATACAATCCACCAACAATGCTATTTGTCTGTCGTTTAAAATAGACTTAAACGGATTTTCTGTTTCAGCAATATGGGAGATAATTTTAGGCTCTTGGCATTTATCTTGAATTGGTTGCGGCTCTTTCTGTTGTGGCTGCATTTCCGCTTGCACCTTACTTTTTTCTTTCTTTTTTCGCAAGTACGCAGAATATTTTTCAATACAACAGTTTTAACTATTACAGAAAAATAAGGCAGTTCTTCATCATAAACCGTATTATCTTGCTCATACCGGGAATAATCAAATGAAAGAGGATTAAACGACATGTATTTTCTTTTCTCATCGGATTTCAAGGATTCATAAAAACCGCTTTCCCAAAAGAAATCAGATACAGAATAAAAATATTGAATATCATTCAACACAGAATAACGAATATATAACTGCACCAACTCATCAGCGGTACGAACATATTCTTGCTGTTCCAGTTTATCAGCCTGTTCTGCGTCGAAATATAAGGACTTAGAGGCAATATTATCTATCATAACTTGGCTGGCATGATTGATACAGCGATTGAATATACCTTGTATATGGTCGAATTTTATTTTCAGTTCTTCTTCTGTCATAATAATCTATGTTTCAGTTAGTAGAAACAAAGATATATTTTTCCGGCTAAACAAAGACAAAAAAAGAAAAAGTACGGTAACTGTGATATAACCATACTTTCTTTTTAAATCAGTCCGTCAAATTCGGTATCAAACTTATAGCTTCTTCTTTTTTCTTATCGACAATCTTCGCATAAATTTGAGTTGTGGCAATATTTTTATGTCCTAACAATTTGCTAACTGTGTACAAGTCAGCCCCCAATGTAAGCATCATGGTAGCATGGGTATGCCGGGCAACATGAAACGAGATATGCTTAATAATCCCTGCGTCTTTCGCCCATTTTTTGAAGTATTTTATTTATAGTTCCCTCATGCGTCAAAGGAAAAATCAAATCATCGCCTTTTGCTTCATTTTGTTGCGGCAACCACTTTAACGCTTCATCGGATATAGGCAGATAAAGCGGTTCTTTTGTTTTCTGCATCTTTATTTCAATTCTTATTCTTTCACCGCTTTTCTGCAAATCGTTCCACTTCAATTTTCTTATATCGCTTACACGCAGCCCACACAAACAACTGAAAAAAGAAAGGCTTGTTTCATTATCTCATACTTGCACTCTGTCCCGATAAGCCGCTTCAATTCCTCTATTGTCAAATACTCCCTGCGGCTGACTTCCGCTTTTACCTTACTGGCAAAATCAAACTCTTTCGTTGGATTGACCGTAATAATCCCCTCTTTATAGGCTCTATTTATAGCGGTACGCAGCACCCCATAGTAAGCAATAACGGAATTATTACTTAATACACCCCCAGCCTTTAACAAACCAAACTTGCTTGCTTTCTTCGCTTGTTTCAAGAAATCCACAAAGCTATTCAAGAAGTCCTTATCTATATCACGAAAAGCGATATAATCCCCTCTGAACAATTTTAGTTCACGAATGGTATTACCAACAGTCTTTTCATAGTTCAAGCTGCCACGTTCTTTAGATTGGCTTCTCATGTTCATTAAATAATCAATCACATTCGCTTTTGACTTGTTGGTGTTCTGAAAACCGTGTGCATCATTTTGCAACTCTACTATCCGCTTGCTTTGAATAGCTTTTGCAAGAGCCAACGTAGCTTCGTTCTTCGCCTTATCCTCTCTTGTCTTTTCGGGTATAAGGTATAATTTCAAAAATTCATATTGCCGTTTACCGCCAACATAATTTTCTTTTCTAATAACATCACCTGTATAGTAGTCCAAATAAATAGACTGGTTGCCATTGGCAAGCTGCTTGAATCTAATCCTTACAGGTTCTTTCAATTTAACTTCTTGTTTTTTCTTCGCCATAATTATGTTCTTATTTTGTTACCGATACAAATATAGCGATTTGTTTTGTTACTTCAATGAATACGGGTAACAAAATAGTAACAAAATAAAGGCATTTATTAGACTAAACAAGAAAACAAGGAAAATAAAGGAAATTACACTCAATAAACATAAAATACTAAATACCAATATCTTATGTTCAATATTTTATCTCATTTTTTCTCTTTTTCCACAACTGCCAACTGTTAATAATATTTTGCCACAGGACATACGAACCGGGAGCAACGGAAGACAATGGATTCAAATAAGTATGTGCCATCAAATAGCCAGAATCGTATTCTTTTGTCCCAACGCCTGCCCGCCACTGATACGGTCATTATAAATTGAGCCGATTGTCTTCCCCAAAAAGAACTGCAAACAGCAGGCAATCAGCGCTCCGACAGCAATCATGATTTCCGTAAAACCATCCGCAGGATCATTGAGCAAGGAATACAATGTCTGCGCTGTTACGATAGCTAAAGACACAGCCCACAAATAAAAAGCAAGTTCATGATAGCCCAATAACTTCTGATGTACTTTTGGCAAACACTTACTCAACAACCAGGCAGCCAAAAAGGACAAATCAACAATGGAAATACCTTACCTAAAATAACAAGAAACGCCTCCCAAAAAGTGACATCAGGATGCACCTCCACCAAAGGAAAAAGAATAGGCACAGCAATAGCCGCACCGATATTTGCTATCAATGTATAAGTAGTCAGACTGGCTGCACTCCCACCCAACTTGGAAGTAATCACCGCAGCGGCCGTAGCCGTAGGACAAATAATACAAACCATCACTCCCTCTGCTACTATTTTATCAAAGCGATAAAGCAACAAATAAGCAGCCAACGCTCCGCCAATCTGAATCAATAACAACCACATATGGAGAGGTTTAGGCTTCAAATCACAAGGAGATACCTTACAGAAGGTCAATAGCAACATCGTAAAAATAAGATAGGGAGTCAGAAAAGAGAGGCAGATAAATAACGGATAACCCATAGCACCCACCAACATAGCAATAGGTAATGTCCAATTCTTCAAAAACTTAAGCATCATCGTACATTTTAACTTCGGAACACAAAGTAACGGAGATTTCAGGAAAAAAGCTATCATTAAACCGAAAAAAACACAAAACTTAATGGCAAATAATGAGTTTTCTATAAATTTCTACTACATTTGCACCGTATTATAGATATGAAACTGAATAGACCGTACATATTATACATATTCATTTGCCTCTGGCTACTTTTTCTACCCTCATGTACTAATCACTTATGGGGGAAGGATTTTGTAGTAGTTATCGATGCAGGACATGGCGGACATGATCCGGGCGCCATCGGCAAAATCTCGAAAGAGAAAAATATCAATCTGAACGTTGCCCTGAAAGTGGGAAATCTGATTAAAAGGAATTGCGACGACGTCAAAGTGATTTACACTCGTAGCAAAGATGTATTCATCCCTTTGGACCGACGCGCAGAAACTGCGAACAACGCGAAGGCTGATCTCTTTCATTTCCATTCACACCAACGCACTGGCTAACAATCGTACCGCAAAAGGTGCTTCAACCTGGACACTGGGTTTGGCCAAATCAGACGCTAATCTGGAAGTTGCCAAGCGAGAGAACTCCGTAATCCTCTACGAAAGTGACTACAAAACAAGATATGCCGGTTTCAACCCGAACTCTGCCGAGTCATATATTATATTTGAATTCATGCAAGATAAATATATGGAGCAGAGTGTACACCTCGGCTTCGCTGATGCAGAAACAATTTCGCCAAACTTGTAGAAGGGCAGACCGTGGAGTGCATCAAGCCGGATTCCTTGTCTTAAAAAGCGAGCGCCATGCCAAGTATCCTGGTAGAACTAGGATTTATTTCTACGCCCGAAGAGGAGCGTTATCTGAATTCTGAAGAAGGGGCCGGCACCATGGCAAAAAAAGGCATCTACCGTGCTTTCTTAAATTATAAGAGAGAACATGAACTGCGCCTAACGGGAGTCAGCAAAACGATCGTCCCAACCGAACAGGAAGAAGAACAATGCCCCGGCAATTGCCCAAAAGGAATACCGAAAGCGTGAACACAGCTCCCCAACAGGAAAAGCTATTGGCCGAAGCAAAACAAAACCTGCCGCGACAGCCAAAACAGCACCGAAAAACGCCCAATTGTAGTAGAGAGCGCAACCAATGACAGCGAAATAACGTTTAAGATACAGATACTCACTTCTTCGAAGCCTCTCGACAAAAATGACAAACGACTAAAAGGACTCAAAGATGTAGAGTATTACAAGGAAGGAGGACTGTACAAATATACGTATGGAGCTTCCGCCGATTATAATAAGGTGTTGCGTACGAAGCGCACCATTACGGCACAATTCAAAGACGCCTTTATCATCGCTTTCCGGAACGGCGAGAAAATGAACGTCAATGAAGCGATTGCCGAATTCAAGAAAAGAAGAAATAAATAAAAAATAAAATGAAGTACATTACAAAAGAAGTCAGAATAGGAATTGCAGGTATCGTTGCACTATGTGTGCTTATATACGGAATTAACTGGCTGAAAGGTATACACATGTTTCAACCTTCCAGCTATTTCTATGCCAAATTTCAAAACGTAAACGGACTAACCAAATCGAGCCCTGTATTTGCAGATGGTGTTCGTGTAGGTATTGTGCGCGACATCGAATATGATTATGTAAATCCCGGAAATGTGATTGTCGAAGTGGAACTGGACACGGAACTGCGGATTCCCAAAGGAAAGGTAGTGCAGAGCTTGTATCCGAACTGATGGGAGGCGTACGCATGAATATCCTTCTGGCCAACAACCCACGTGAAAAAAATATGCTATAGGAGACACGATTCCCCGGAACACTGAACAACGGAATGATGGAAAGCGCGGCGAAACTGATCCCAAAGGTAGAAGAAATGCTTCCGAAACTGGATTCTATCCTCATCTCTCTGAACAATATATTAGGAGACAAAGAGCATCCCTGCCACCCTGCACTCGATAGAGAAGACAACCGCCAACCTCGGCAGTAGTCAGTTCGCAGGTAAAAGGGCTGATGAGTAATGACATACCTCAACTCACCAGTAAACTGAACACCATCGGAGACAACTTCGTTGTCATCAGCGGAAATTTGAAAAGAAGTAGACTATGCAGCCACTTTCAAAAAATAGACGAAACGCTGGCTAACGTAAAAATACTTACAGAAAAATTAAACAGCAAAGATAACACTATCGGACTACTCTTCAACGACCCGACTTTATACAATAATCTGAATGCAACAACTGAAAAATGCAGCCAGCTTATTGGAAGACCTGAAAGTACACCCGAAACGGTACGTTCACTTTCTCTTTATTCGGAAAGAAAGATAAGTAGCAAATTATCGTTATATAGATTTTATCTAAATAACGAAGGGCTTTCAAAAGAAAGTAGATTGCTCTTCAAATGTCTATCTACAGACCGAAATAATATTCCCGTACAAACAGGTACGGGAAAGAGAAAAGAGCTAAAATAATATGATAAACAACTAACATACAGATACTTATAATTTTGCAAGAGAGGGTAAACAGACAGTGTTCCGACAACAAACGCATAAGTCATTGAAAGTAAACACATTATTGTTAGCATGAAAAAAACAAGAAAAAAATAGATTTGTTTTTTTCGAATAAGATTGCCAATTTTGCAAACGTAGAAGTTTTGCTTAATTAATAAATGTATTAAAAGTTACTATGATTGAATCAAATCATGTCGTACTTTGGAACCGCTGTCTCGAAGTGATTAAAGACAATGTTCCAGATACGACATATAATACTTGGTTTGCTCCGATTGTTCCGTTGAAATATGAGGACAAAACTTTGTATTTACAGATTCCCAGCCAGTTTTTCTATGAAATACTGGAAGAGAGATTCGTAGATTTATACGTAAGACATTGTATAAAGGTATTGGCGAAGGAACCAAGTTGATGTACAATGTCATGGTCGACAAGACTTCGATTCCGAATCAAACCGTGAATCTCGAAGCAAGCAATCGTTCTACGGCTGTTACTCCCAAAAGCATAATCGGAGGAAACAAGGCTCCCAGCTTTCTGAAAGCCCCGGCTGTTCAGGATTTGGACCCGCACTTGAATCCGAATTACAATTTCGAGAACTTTATAGAAGGATACAGCAACAAACTTTCAAGAAGTGTAGCGGAAGCGGTAGCGCAAAATCCGGCAGGGACTGCCTTCAACCCATTATTCCTTTATGGAGCATCCGGAGTAGGAAAGACGCACCTGGCAAACGCAATAGGCACGAAAATCAAAGAAATTTATCCAGAGAAAAGAGTATTGTACGTTTCGGCACATTTGTTCCAGGTACAATATACGGATTCTGTACGCAATAACACGACCAACGACTTTATTAACTTTTACCAGACGATTGATGTATTAATCATTGATGATATTCAGGAGTTTGCCGGTGTCACCAAGACTCAAAACAACTTCTTCCATATCTTCAATCACTTACATCAAAACGGAAAGCAGCTTATCCTGACTTCTGACCGTGCTCCCGTATTGCTGCAAGGTATGGAAGAACGACTCATGACCCGTTTCAAATGGGGCATGGTAGCTGAGCTTGAAAAGCCGACAGTAGAACTTCGCAAAAATATTCTACGCAACAAGATACACCGCGACGGATTACAATTCCCGCCGGAAGTGATCGATTATATTGCCGAAAATGTAAATGAGAGTGTGCGTGATCTGGAAGGTATCGTTATCGCTATTATGGCTCGTTCCACTATTTTCAACAAAGAAATAGATTTGGTTTGGCACAACACATTGTACATGGCGTGGTTCATAACGAAACAAAAGCGGTTACCATCGATGATATCCTCAAAGTGGTATGCAAGCATTTTGATCTGGAACCGTCTGCCATACATACAAAATCCAGAAAAAGGGAAGTCGTTCAAGGCACGACAGATCGCCATGTATCTGGCTAAAAACCACACAGACTTTTCAACTTCTAAGATAGGTAAGTTTATCGGTAACAAAAGACCATGCAACGGTACTTCACGCCTGCAAAACCGTAAAAGGACAATTGGAGGTGGACAAAAAGCTTTAGTGCAGAAGTACAGGAAATAGAATCGTTACTGAAAAAGAGAAACTGAAATTAAGTATTAAGTATTACCGTTGCTTTTTATACAAATCGCATGATAAAGTCCATCCGCATGGATAATACTTAATACTTGATACTTAATACTTATTATAAGAATCCTTGCTGACGAAGTACTTTCAATAGATTTTCGGACATAAATTCGTTATCTTTCTTTGTATAACGTACGTCCGTAAATACTTGAGCCAATGTTTCTTTTTTATTTTCTTCGATAAACTGCTTGTTTTCCGGCAATGATTCTTTGTAGGCATAGAGTTTATCTATTTCTTCCGGTGTATAGTCGTGATATTTTTTCATCGTGCACGGCAGCTTCCAGAGGTAAACGATCTACCTGTACCGGAGTACCATCCGGATAGCCTACTGTGATAGTCGTGATAGGAATACACCAGTTCAGGGGAGTTGGAGGGTATCAATAATCATTTGTGGATTATAAGTAGTAGTTCCCAAATAACAAATGCCGAGTCCTGCTTCTTCCGCCAGTGTACAAAAAGTCTGCGCAACAAGCAAAGTATCCATAGACGCATTCATAAAAGACATTAAATTATCGTAGCCCGGAACTGCGTTTCGCTGCTCACACCATCTACTAAAACGACGGAAATCAGCACAAAAAGTCAGTACAACTGGAGCATTTTTTACCATCGGCTGATTAAAATGAGCGGGAGAAAGTTTCTCTTTCATCTCCGCATCACGAGTCACAATAACACTATAAAGTTGCATCCCTCCCATCGTAGAAGCACGGAAAGAGGTTTCGAGCAAATCATTTAACAAACTCGGATTTATATCTTTAGGCAGATATTTCCGGATAGTTCTTCTGTTTTTACGGTTTCAAACATATCTTTTTTCCGCAAAGATATAAAAAGAAAAAAATATTCCACCACACTAGCAGAATAGAATAGTTTTCTTTTTGGAAAACTTTAAAGCCTTTGAACAAAATTTCAAATTTTCATCTGTTTATCAAAGCACTTAGCATAAACAAATGGAAAACTTGCAACCTGTTAATAAATTAATTCATTTTTATTTTGATAGATGAAAAAACATTCTTAGCTTTGCAACCACATTTGTTAGTGATAAGTAAACTTCTACATATTACTTATTAAAAACGAGATTTAACACAAATTGAATCGTGGAAAAACAGATTTATTCTTACGACGAAGCCTATGAAGAATCTTTACGATATTTTCAAGGCGACGAGCTTGCTGCAAGGGTTTGGGTAAACAAGTATGCAGTAAAGGATTCTTTCGGAAACATCTATGAAAAATCCCCGGAAGACATGCATTGGAGAATTGCAAATGAAGTGGCACGCGTAGAATCGAAGTATCCGAATGCGTTGACAGCAAAAGAACTGTATGATTTACTGGATCACTTCAAGTACATCGTTCCACAGGGAAGCCCGATGACAGGTATCGGTAATGACTATCAGGTTGCTTCACTATCCAACTGCTTCGTAATCGGAGTAGACGGTGCAGCAGACTCTTATGGCGCTATTATCAAAATAGACGAAGAGCAGGTACAGCTAATGAAAAGACGCGGAGGAGTAGGTCACGACTTATCACACATCCGTCCGAAAGGTTCTCCCGTTAAAAACTCGGCGTTGACTTCTACCGGTCTTGTTCCGTTCATGGAACGATATTCGAATTCTACTCGTGAAGTAGCTCAAGACGGACGTCGCGGTGCATTGATGTTGAGTGTGTCTATCAAGCATCCGGATTCGGAAGCTTTCATTGATGCCAAGATGACCGAAGGCAAAGTAACCGGAGCAAACGTTTCCGTCAAGTTGGACGACGCTTTCATGCAGGCTGCCGTATGAAGGGAAAAGCCGTTATGTACAGCAATATCCGATCGACTCTGCCCAACCTACATTCACCAAGGAAATCGACGCTTCTACCTTGTGGAAGAAGATCGTTCACAATGCATGGAAATCGGCAGAACCGGGCGTATTGTTCTGGGATACGATTATCCGTGAATCTGTGCCTGATTGCTATGCAGACCTAGGTTACAGAACAGTATCTACCAACCCATGCGGTGAAATCCCTCTGTGCCCGTATGATTCCTGCCGTTTGTTGGCTATCAATCTTTATTCCTATGTAGTAAATCCGTTCAAACCGGATGCCTACTTCGACTTTGATTTATTCCACAAACATGTAGCTTGGCTCAGCGCATTATGGACGACATCATTGATCTGGAATTGGAGAAGATAGAACGTATCATAGACAAGATTGACGCTGACCCCGAAAGCGAAGATGTGAGACATACGGAACGTGCATTGTGGGACAAGATTTATAAGAAGAGCGGACAAGGACGCCGCACCGGTGTAGGTATCACTGCCGAAGGTGATATGCTTGCTGCACTGGGATTGCGTTACGGTACGGAAGAAGCTACGGAATTCTCTGAAAAAAGTACACAAGACAGTAGCTCTCGGTGCCTATCGTTCTTCAGTGGAAATGGCCAAAAGAACGCGGTGCCTTCGAAATATACAATAGCGAACGTGAACAGAACAATCCGTTCATCCAACGCTTGGCAGAAGCCGCCGACCCGGAGCTATATGAAGAAATGAAAAAATACGGACGACGCAATATTGCCTGCCTTACCATAGCTCCAACCGGAACAACCAGTTTGATGACGCAGACCACTTCGGGTATCGAGCCTGTATTCCTGCCTGTTTACAAACGTAGAAGAAAAGTGAATCCGAATGATACGAACGTACATGTTGACTTTGTCGACGAGACAGGTGGACGCATTCGAAGAATACATCGTATTCCACCACAAGTTCGTGACTTGGATGGAAGCTAACGGATACGATCCCGCCAGACGTTATACTCAGGAAGAGATTGATGAATTGGTAGCCAAGTCACCTTATTATAAAGCTACTTCCAATGATGTAGACTGGTTGATGAAAGTGAAGATGCAGGGACGTATCCAGAAATGGGTGGACCACTCTATCAGTGTGACCATCAATCTTCCGAACGATGTGGATGAAGACCTGGTAAACCGCCTGTATGTGGAGGCATGGAAATCCGGCTGTAAAGGTTGTACCGTATATCGCGACGGTTCACGCTCCGGAGTGCTGATCTCTACGAAATCGGATAAAGACAAGAAAGAAGGACTTCCTCCTTGCAAACCGCCTACGGTAGTGGAGACACGCCCAAGAGTATTGGAAGCTGACGTGGTCCGTTTCCAGAACAACAAAGAAAAGTGGGTGGCCTTCGTAGGACTGCTGGACGGACATCCTTACGAGATATTCACCGGTTTGCAGGATGACGATGAAGGTATCTTGCTGCCGAAGAGCGTAACTACCGGACGTATCATCAAGAATGTAGACGAAGACGGAACCAAGCGTTATGACTTCCAGTTCGAAAACAAACGCGGATACAAGACGACCATTGAAGGATTGTCTGAGAAGTTCAACAAAGAATACTGGAACTATGCGAAGCTGATCTCCGGCGTACTCCGTTACCGGATGCCGATTGAACAGGTGATCAAACTGGTAGGTTCTCTGCAACTGAACAGTGAAAGTATCAACACTTGGAAAAACGGTGTACAGCGTGCATTGAAGAAATACGTACAAGACGGAACCGAAGCCAAAGGCAAGAAGTGTCCGAACTGCGGCAATGAAACTTTAGTTTATCAGGAAGGCTGTCTGATTTGTACTACTTGCGGGGCTTCCAGATGTGGATAATAATCCTACGTATGTTAATTAATATATAAACAAAAGATTAAAAAGGAGTCCGAAACGGCTCCTTTTATTTTTTATCCAAAAAAATGTCTTATACTTGCAGTGTCTTACATATACAATCAAAATCTAATATATATGATTCTATCATTTAATATTGAATACCGCACCAATTGGGGAGAAGAAGTAAGGATTTCTGGCTTATTTCCGGAATCAATTCCTTTACACACCACCGATGGTATCTATTGGACGGCAGAACTTGAGCTTGAAGTCCCTCAAGAAGGGATGACTATCAATTATAGCTATCAGATAGAGCAAAACGGAATAGTTATCCGCAAGGAATGGGACAGTTTTTCGAGATCTATTTTCTTATCAGGTAGTTCCAGGAAGATATACAGAATCAATGATTGCTGGAAAAATATTCCGGAACAACTGTATCTTTATAGTTCTGCTTTTACAGAAGCCTTACTGGCACATCCTGAAAAAGAGAATATCCCGCAAAGATATAAGAAGGGACTGGTTATCAAGGCCTACGCCCCACGTATCAACAAAGATTATTGTCTGGCAATTTGTGGCAACCAGAAATCATTAGGTCACTGGGACCCGGAGAAAGCGGTATTGATGAGTGACACCAATTTCCCGGAATGGCAGATAGAACTGGACGCCAGCAAACTAAAATATCCGCTGGAATATAAATTCATCCTCTACAACAAACAGGAAAAGAAAGCAGACTGCTGGGAGAAAAACCCTAACCGCTATCTGGCAGACCCGGAACTGAAAACCAACGAAACGCTCGTGATTTCCGACCGATATGTTTATTTCGACATTCCCGCATGGAAAGGGGCAGGAATCGCTATACCCGTATTTTCTTTAAAATCAGAGAAAAAGTTTCGGAGTAGGTGATTTCGGCGACTTGAAACGTATGGTCGACTGGGCAGTAAATACTCGCCAGAAAGTTATTCAGATTTTACCGGTCAACGACACTACCATGACTCATGCATGGACGGACTCTTATCCTTATAACAGCATTTCTATTTATGCTTTCCATCCGATGTATGCGGATATCAGGCAAATGGGAACTCTGAAAGATAAAAAGAAGCGGCATCGAAATTCAGCAAGAAACAAAAGGAACTGAACAGCCTCCCTGCTATTGACTACGAAGCGGTCAACCAAACTAAATGGGAGTTTTTAACTTACTGTTCCGACAGGAAGGAGAAAAGGTATTGGCTTCCAAAGGTTTCAAAGATTTCTTTGAAACGAACAAGGAATGGCTGCAACCTTATGCAGTCTTTAGTTATCTGCGCGACGCCTACAAAACGCCCAATTTCCGCCAATGGCCGCGACACTCTGTTTACCAAGCGGAAGATATAGAAAAAATGTGCCAACCGAGAACGGCAGATTATCCTCATATCTCGTTGTATTATTATATCCAGTATCATCTGCATCTACAGTTGTTGTCTGCAACCGAATATGCCCGCCAACACGGTGTTGTATTAAAGGGGGATATTCCGATCGGTATCAGCCGCAATAGTGTGGAAGCATGGACAGAACCGCATTACTTCAATCTCGACGGACAAGCGGGTGCTCCGCCCGATGATTTCTCGATCAACGGGCAAAACTGGGGATTCCCCACATACAACTGGGATGTCATGGAAAAAGACGGATACCGCTGGTGGATGAAGCGTTTTTCAGAAAATGGCGGAATACTTCGATGCATACCGGATCGATCATATCCTCGGGTTCTTCCGTATTTGGGAAATACCAATGCACGCTGTACACGGATTGTTAGGTCAGTTTGATCCTTCTTTGCCGATGAGCCGGGAAGAAATCGAAAGTTATGGTCTAACGTTCCGCGATGAATATCTGCTACCATTCATCCATGAATCTTTCCTCGGACAGTTGTTCGGACCGCATACCCATTTAGTCAAACAGGATTTCCTTGAATCGGTTGATGACTCCGGACTTTATCGGATGAAACCGGGATTCGAAACACAACGGGAGGTAGAACAATTCTTTATCGGTAGAAATGATGAAGATAGTGTCTGGATTCGGGAAGGGCTTTATTCATTAATCAGCAACGTCTTATTTGTTGCGGATAAGAAAGAGGAAGGTAAATACCACCCGCGCATCGGTGTGCAACGGGATTTCGTATTCCGGTCGCTGAACGAAGAAGAGAAAAATGCGTTTAACAGACTATACGACCAGTATTATTATCACCGGCACAACGAGTTCTGGTATCAACAGGCTATGAAGAAGTTGCCACAACTGACACAATCGACACGCATGCTGGTTTGCGGAGAAGATTTAGGAATGATTCCTGCGTGTGTCGTCGGTGATGAATGATATCCGGATTCTTAGTCTGGAAATTCAGCGGATGCCTAAGAATCCGATGCATGAGTTCGGGCATTTAAATGAGTATCCGTACCGTCTGTCTGCACAATCTCCACTCACGATATGTCTACGTTGCGTGGCTGGTGGGAAGAAGATTATCAACAGACCCAACGTTACTATAATGCAACGTTAGGGACATTATGGAGTTGCACCGACAACTGCCACCCCGGAGTTGTGCGAGGAAATCGTACGCAACCATCTCAACAGTAATTCCATTCTCTGTATCTTGTCTTTCCAGATTGGTTATCGATAGACGGTAAATGGAGAAATCCGAATGTGGCGGAAGAGCGAATTAATGTTCCATCCAATCCACGAAACTACTGGAGATACCGGATGCATCTCACTCTGGAACAGTTGATGAAAGCAAAAACACTTAATGATAAGATTAGCGAATTGATTAAATACACAGGAAGAGATCTGAATAAATAGAATAAAAGGATACAAGTAACTTTCAAAAAGGATATTTTCCGGACACTACCGACGCGGATAACACTAGATTAAGAACGCTAAAAATCTATGTGATCCGCGTCATTCGTTTTTCAAGGATATATTGATAACAGAGGTAAAATAAGGAGTTTCAAAAACATAGTCAACCATTTTTTTTCGCAATAATATCATTACTATATATCATACTTTTTCGCTTTTCGCATCATTCGTTTATTTTTTCAATGTTCCTCTTTTTTATTCCGATTTATAAAGTATCTTTGCGCCGAAAAGAGAAATTAAAAGAGATAATGGAAGGCAACCAGAGCAGACGTATCGATTTTGTGGACTTAACCAAAGGAGTCTGCATTATCCTTGTGGTAATGGCACACGTTGGAGGGGCCTTCGAACAACTGGATACGAATTCGATGTTATCCTGTTTCCGCATGCCGCTTTACTTCTTTATCTCGGGAGTGTTTTTCAAATCATACGAAGGCCTGTTCGGATTCATCCTACGAAAAATAAACAAATTGATTATTCCTTTTCTTTTCTTCTATCTAAGTGCATTTCTAATGAAATACATTGTTTGGAAGATTGCTCCAGGGTGTTTTCAACTGCCTGTGTCGTGGAATGAACTCTTGGTTGTATTTCATGGACACGACCTTATCAAGTTCAATCCACCGATCTGGTTTCTACTCGCATTATTCAATTGCAACATCCTGTTTTATCTAATTCACTTTCTGCGCGAAAAGCATCTGCCTGTCATGTTCGCTGTGACAATCCTGATTGGTTGCGCAGGATTTTATCTCGGAAAATTACAGATAGAGTTACCCCCTGTATATAGATGTTTCCATGACTGCCCTCCCTTCTATGTGGCCGGTTTCTGGATCCGACGGTATAATTTCTTTCTATATCCCAGCCATCGTTTCGACAAACTGATACCGGTTTTTATTGTATTGGCACTGGTGGTAATGTACTTTACCGCTACCACATTGGGTATGCGTACCAACAATTATGCGGGAAATATTTTTCAAGTATATATCGCTGCGTTTGCAGGAATATTTATGATTATGTTACTTTGCAAAAAAGTGAAAAGATAAAGGTTGTTTCTTACTTGGGACGATATTCAATCATCACCTTGAGTATTCATGGCCCGATACTTCATTTTTTAGGTCCATTAGTCAGCCGTTATATTCACAATAGTTGGGCACAAGCAAGCGCACTTCTGCTTATAACATTAAGCATCTGCCTTCTGCTCACACCCGTCTTTCTTAAAGTGATTCCACAAATGGTTGCACAGAAAGACCTGTTAAAAAGTCAAACAAGATCACACTAAAAAAGACAGTATATGAAGATAAACAGTAGCTATATCCTTTTGAAGGAAATTCGTTGTTACGCCTATCATGGAGTCGCACCGCAAGAAAATCTGATTGGAAATGAATATCTCATTGACCTGAAACTGAAAGTGGATATCAGCAAAGCTGCCCGGACAGATGAGGTTGCCGACACCGTCAACTATGCTGAAGTACATCAGGTGATAGAAAACGAAATGGCTATTCCCTCAAAATTACTGGAGCATGTCAGCGGACGGATTATACAAAAACTCTTTGACCAATTCCCCTGTATTGAAGAAATCGAACTCCGGCTTTCCAAACGAAACCCACCGATGGAGCAGATATAGAGTCCGCAGGAATTGAGCTACACTGCAGCAGGAAATAAGATAATCACAGCTAGAAATGAAACATAAATGACGAAATGCAGATAATACGATATTAATAAAGTAATCCGTATCATCTGCATTCCTTTTTTTAAGCAAGATCTTTTCTCAATTGCTTCTATTTTCACAGCCGTAAACTACCGGCTTATTTTCTCTTCTTTTTTCTTCTATTTACCGATTCGACAGCTTCCGTCACCACAGGTTTATCCTGGAAACGTTTTGTATAGCTGGAATAGTCCGGATGAATGCGTTCGTAATCAGGATCCATAAATAACGGACTGGAAATAATATGGTCCGCCGTAGAACGGTTACAACAGAAAACAATATTTTCTACACCGGCCAAACGGGTTAATGCTTTTACATCCGTGTCATGTGGCTGCAATGTCATGGGGTCCGTGAAGAAGAAGAGATAATCAATCTGCCCATCCACAATACGTGATCCCATCTGTTGATCACCACCTAACGGACCTGATTTTAAAATCGTAAAATCCCACTCTTCATCAGGATGTTTCTCCTTCAATGCTTCCAATATCAAAGTACCCGTAGTACCTGTACAGTAGAATTTTATTACCCATCAACAGTTCCGAGTTCCACAGTACCCATTCGATGAGGTCTTTTTTCATTGCATCATGCGCTACCAGCCCGATGCCTCTTCTAACCTTTGATTTCATTTGCTATCCTTTTAAATCCGACAATTGAGAGAATCGTTTGCATCCCTCGCATAAAACTGCCACAAGATACTACTTTTTGTCCGTTCAGGTATCGGATTCAAAGTTTTTTTTCTCATATTCTCTTCACGGGATAAAGAAAACGACGGACATAATCGTTTATACTCTTTCCGCGCACGCATCACAGCACTAGCATTATCCCAGCGCCCTTGCAACAAGAAATTGAACGCCGCCACATAATCCAAACAAGTCCGAATACGCATCACTTTATTTAACTCCTCCTGCGGAAGATTCTTATAAAGCATGACAAGATTATTGCGGAAATTAAGAAAAGTCTTATGAGGATTCTCTTTTTTTAAGAGTAGCCCCCCCACATGATAGACAATGCTTTGAGGTATACAGACAATCTCACGATTCCGTGAACGGAGTCGCCAGCACAAATCTATTTCTTCCATGTGTGCAAAAAAGCGTCCATCCAACCCTCCGACATTCACATAATCAGCGCGCCGGATAAACAATGCTGCCCCCGTGGCCCAGAAAACAGGAATTACTGTATCATACTGACCTTCGTCTTTCTCAACAACTTCCATCACGCGCCCGCGACAGAAGGGATAGCCGTACTTATCAATAAATCCTCCGGCTGCTCCGGCATATTCAAAATACTCTTTTTGCCGCTGGCTTCATCTTCGGCTGACAGGCGGCTACCTCCGGATGCTTATCAAGATAAGCAATCATTGGTTCGAGCCAATGTTCCGTCACTTCAACATCGGAGTTCAGAAGTACCACATATTCCGCTTCGACCTGCTGCAAAGCCAGATTATATCCATCCGCAAAGCCATGATTCTGATCGAGCACAATGATTCTGACACAAGGAAATTCCTGTTGAAGCAAAGTAACGGAAGCGTCCGTAGAACCATTGTCAGCCACGCAGACCTCAATCCCCTCCCTTCCGAATACCGGACGACGGACGGAAGAAAAGTACGGAGCATATCACATCCGTTCCAATTTAAAATTACAACTGAAACTTTCATTATTATTCTTTTTTCTTGTTCAGCTCTTTCTCTTCTAATCGGTCAGCTTCTTCACGAGTCATTTTCCAACGTTTATGAGACCACAACCAATATGCCGGTTCTTTTTACGAATCGTCTGTTCTAATCTATGAGCAAACATTTCCGTGATTTCTCCTTCGCTTGTTTCTTTCGGTGTTTTTCCGTCATCAACTTGAACTCCGCTTCACAGTATCCTCTGCGCTTCTTACTAAGCTCACAATAGAAAACAGGGAAATTCATCATTTTGGCAATTCGCTCCGCACCATTCAGAAAAGCAGTTTCCTGTCCTAAAAAGGTAGTCCAATATTTATCATATCCACTGGGCCATTGATCAGTAATCAAACCGACTACCATCTTTTTTCCATCATGTTTGAGCTTAATAATTTCACGGGCTGTAGAATGTTTCGGAATATTATACCCCCCGAAACGAGAACGAATACGTTTAAACAACTCATCCAAATATTTATCCCTCAACGGTTTATAAACCTGTACCGGTACATCTCCCGGCTTCATGATCGCTCCCATCCCGATCAGCCATTCATAGTTGGCATAATGAGGAATCATCACTATAATTCCGCCATACTTCTCAGTCAGTTCCAGATATTGTTCCGTATTCTTATAGGTCATTCTCTCACAAAGTTCTTCGGCAGACATATGCAACAATTTCAAATCTTCAAGCATATAATCCGACAAATAGCGATAAAACTTGCGTTCTATCTGTAATCTCTCCGCATCAGTTTTTTCCGGAAATGATCTCAATAGATTTCCCCGAACTACTTTCCGACGATATTTTCCAACACGATACATCAGCAGATAATTTAAATCCGAAAGCATATATAAAACCCGGAACGGAAGAGCTGAAAACAGCCATTCCATTCCACTGTATACCAACCAATAGATAAGTTTTGATCTCATAACTTATATCAGAATTGTACCTTTAAGTGCTGTCATCTCCTCATTAAAATCTCCCAGACGTACATTAATTACCTGATTATCCAGCGAGTTATCACTTTCCCACTTCTACACGAATATAATTCTCCGTAAATCCATGCATCGGAGCACCAGCTTTCGATTTTTCCATCAATACCTCCATGGTCTGCCCGATATGACGGGCATAAAAAGCCTGCGTCTTTTCATCCGAAAGCGCCAGTAGCCGCTGGCTACGCTGATGTTTCTTCCGGAGAAACCACATATTCTATTTTTAAGGCTTGCGTTCCGGGACGTTCGGAATAGCTAAACACATGCAACTGTGTCACATCCAGACCATCAATAAACTGATAAGCCTGTTCAAAGTATTCGGATGTTTCTCCGCGGGTTCCCCACAATCACGTCCACTCCGATAAAAGCATCCGGCATCACCTCTTTTTATCTTCTTCACTTTCGAAGCAAAAAAGAGCAGTGTCGTAACGACGGCGCATTAACTGCAAAACTTCATCGCAACCTGATTGCAAAGGGATATGAAAATGAGGCATAAAACTGCGGGAATGAGACACAAACTCGATAATCTCATCAGTCAACAGATTGGGTTCTATGGAAGAGATACGATAACGTTCGATTCCCTCTACCTGATCCAATGCTTTTACCAGATCAAAGAAACTCTCTCCTGTTGTTTTACCGAAATCTCCGATATTCACTCCGGTCAGAACGATTTCTTTTCCTCCTTCGGCAGCAGCCTGTTCGGCCTGCTCCACCATAGAGGCAATGGTCCCGTTACGACTTCGCCCGCGGGCAAAAGGAATCGTGCAATATGAACAGAAGTAATCGCATCCATCCTGCACCTTCAAGAAGAAACGGTACGGTCTCCCCGCGAACACGAGGGAGAGAACGAACGGATATCTTTGGTGGTGGTAGTAAATGCCTCTCCTTCTTCATGCTTATGGAGGTCGCCGAGATATTGAAGTAATTCTCCCTTCTGTTCCGCTCCCAGCACTACATCTACTCCATCAATCTTTGCCACGTCGCCGGGCTTCAACTGTGCATAACAGCCGGTCACTACCACAAAAGCTCCAGGATGCTGCTTTACCAAACGGTGAATAGCCTGACGGCATTTCTTATCTGCCATCTCCGTCACCGAACAGGTATTTACCACACAGATATCTGCTTTTTCCCCTTTACGTGCAGTCCGGACTCCTGCCTCCCGCAGGATTTTTCCGATAGTTGAAGTCTCTGAAAAGTTCAATTTGCAGCCTAACGTATAATAAACGGCTGTCTTATTTTGAAATACAGTGGTATCTATCATAAGCTGTTATAAACACATTAACTTTGCAAAGTTACACATTATTATTAGTAAAACACTTTAGGATACGAAAGTTTATTCCTATTTTTGCACAATTCACTAAAAAACGTGCAATGATTAAAGAGAATTTCATTAAACTATACGAAAATAGTTTTCGTGAGAATTGGGATCTGCCTTGTTATACTGATTATGGAGAAGATACCCAATATACATACGGTGAGGTAGCTGAAAAAATCGCCCGTTTACATCTGTTATTCAAACATTGTAGCCTTCGCAGAGGGAGATAAGATTTCAGTTATCGGCAAAAATAACGCTCATTGGTGCATCGCCTATATGGCAACGATCACATACGGAGCGATCATTGTCCCTATCCTTCAAGATTTTACGCCTAATGACGTTCATCATATCGTCAATCATTCCGAATCTGTATTCCTGTTCACCAGTGACAGCATTTGGGAGAATCTGGAAGAGGAAAAAATTAACGGGACTACGGGGGAGTATTCTCATTGACTGATTTCCGGTGTCTTTATCAACGTGACGGGGAAACCATACAGAAGTTTCTGAAAAATACCGATAAAGAGATGCATGCTTTGTATCCGAAAGGATTTACCCGTGAAAATGTTCAGTACACCACTTTATCCAATGACAAGGTGATGCTGTTGAATTACACTTCCGGAACCACCGGTTTTAGTAAGGGTGTAATGCTGACAGGCAACAATCTTGCCGGCAATGTCACTTTCGGTATTCGTACCGAACTCCTTAAAAAGGGGATAAAGTGCTTTTTCTTTCCTTCCCCTCGCCCACGCATACGGTTGCGCATTCGACTTTCTGACAGCAACGGCTGTCGGCACCCATGTCACTTTTTGCTTGGAAAAACGCCTTCTCCTAAAATTATAATGAAAGCTTTTGAGGAAGTGAAACCTAACCTTATTATTACCGTCCCGTTAGTGATTGAAAAAGATATATAAGAATATTATCCAGCCACTCATTAATAAAAAAGGTATGAAGTGGGCACTCAATATCCTCTGCTCGACACCCAAATCTACAACCAGATACGTAAAAGACTGATTGATGCACTGGGAGGACGGTTTAAAGAGATCATTATCGGTGGCGCCGCTATGGACAAGGAAGTAGAAGAATTCTTCTACAAAATCAAATTCCCTTTTACGATCGGTTATGGAATGACAGAATGTGGTCCGCTTATCAGCTACGCCCCCTGGGATGAATTTGTACTAGGTTCCTCCGGAAAGATTCTAGATATAATGGAAGCACGTATCTATAAAGAAAACCCGGAAGCAGAAACCGGAGAAATCCAGGTTCGGGGAGAAAATGTGATGGTGGGCTACTACAAGAACCAGGAGGCAACGCAGGAAGTATTCACGCAGGACGGCTGGCTACGTACCGGCGACCTCGGTTCCATGGACAGCAACGGAAATATTTTCATCCGGGGACGACTCAAGACTATGATCTTAAGTTCTAGCGGACAGAATATCTTCCCCGAAGAATTGGAAACCAAACTCAACAACCTGCCATTTATTCTCGAAAGCCTCGTTATCGAACGCAATAAAAAAATTAGTGGCACTTGTTTATGCCGATTACGAAGCGTTGGATTCTCTCGGATTAAATAATCCGGATAACCTGAAAACAATCATGGATGAAAATCTTAAGAATCTGAACAGCAACGTAGCCGCTTATGAGAAAATCAGCAAGATCCAACTCTACCCTACTGAATTTGAAAAAACGCCCAAAAGAAGCATAAAAAGATACTTATATAACAGTATTGCTGTCGATTAGCATGTTCTAAAACATATAAAAAAGGGGAGAAAAGTGGCCAGTTACAAAAAAAAATATAAAAATAGTTGGCTTTTCGAGAACAACGTATTGAAAAAGTACATAACTTTGCAGCGTTTTAATAAAGCAATTGATTGTATTACGTTTTTAAAAAGCAAAGAAAATGAAAAAATTAGTTTTGATGGCCGTAGCTATCGTAGCAGTATCATTCGCATCATGTGGTAACAAAGCAGCTGACGCAGCAAAAGCAACTGCAGATTCTATCCGTATCGCTGACTCACTCGCAGCAGTAGAAGCAGCAGCTCTTGAAGCTGAACAAGCAGCAGCCGCAGCTGCAGATTCTTTTTGAATGCTGATAGCACTGCAACTGAAGCTGTAGCTGAATAATTCAGAAACAGCCTAGAGAGAATTGAAAGTCTGACATGCTAAAGCATGCACAGACTTTTTTTATGCCTTTATTTTTTGAGCAAGCCACACGTTATTTAGCGTATGAACTTTTCATAAAGGGAGCGTTCAATAAATAATCCAGACTTACTTCTACACTTTCCTCTACCGGAACACTATACTTTTCGATTTCAGCAACGAGATAATTAACGCCTGCAGTTTTTGCATTCTTAAAGATAGCGTCGAAACCAACCATTCCGCTCTGTCCGATTTCTCTGTGATCTTTGATATGGAACATTTTAAAGCGACCGGGGTATTTATTAAAATAATCGACCGGACTGTTTTGCCCGCGAACTACCCAATAAACATCCATTTGGAAGAAAACATATTCAGGATTGGTATGCTCTATCATGTAATCATACATCACTTTATCTCCTACCTTTCTGAAATTCATTAGCATGCTTATGGTATCCCGAACGACATCCCCTGCTGTTTGCAACGTTTGCCTATTTCATTGTAATAAGCACAATATGTATCCAACTCCTTAAGCGTCTTAGGTACATCCATCCACGGAGCTACAATATATTTCATACCGGCAGCTTTGTGATCGGCAATACATTGATCCCACCATTCAAGTGACTTTGAATAGTCGCCGGAAGCCAATTCTTCTTTAGACAATTGTCTTGTACAATGTGAAGACAAGACTTTTAATCCTGCCGATTCGACATCTTTCTTAAATTGTTGGGGAGTACGGTCATAAAATTTACCGTTGTTATAATTGGCTGCTTCAACACCGGTATATCCCATGTTTGCCAATTTCTTCAGAAGAGCAGTATAAGTGGGGGGTCACACTTACCATTTTTGTT
>VOFF01000754.1_pt1 | contig 44000 bp, 78 predicted proteins | sample 5384061 | NCBI WGS metagenome assembly VOFF01 (sample SAMN12384725, study PRJNA508395) | human gut metagenome | isolation source: healthy gut E | host: Homo sapiens | reverse complement strand
AGCAACTGCCAGGATGGCGTCCATTTCAAGGTTCAGACCAATGTTGTTGGCATCTGCGGAATAGATTCGGCTGGATGCTACGATTCCTGCAATACCTGCCAGTACACCACAGATTACATATGTAAGGAACTTAATCATTGTTGAATTAAGACCTACCAGTCTGGATGCTGTACCGTTGATACCTACACTTTCGATGTAAAGACCAAGTGCTGTTTTCTTTAATACAAGATATGTGATCACTACAACAATAATAGCAATAAAGATTGGTGTCGGAACCGGGCATTTTCCGATATATCCACCGTATACTTTATAAGAGCCTACACGGATATATGTAATCTGTCCGTCTGTGATCAGCTGTGCAATACCACGACCTGCTGTATACAGGATCAAGGTAGCTACCATCGGCTGGATGTTCAGCTTTGCTACAAGGAAACCATTGAATGCTCCACATAATGCAGATGCTGCAAGTGCTGCTAATATAGCAACGATAATTGGTGCTGCAAGTGAGTTAACAGATACCTCTCCACCTGAAAGGATCTGGCAGCATACAGCTGCTGCAACCGCCATAACTGCACCAACACTGATATCCTGTCCACCGGATGCTGCTGTAACCAGCGTCATACCTACGGCAAGGATTACTAATTCTGATGCACGGTTAATAACGTCTACGATATATCCGTACAAAACTCCGTTGTTAATTGATACTTTGAAGAAGCCCGGAGTAGTGATTACGTTAACCAAAAAGTACAGCTATGAGGCACACGATTGGCAGAAACAGTCTCATAGATGTAAGCTTTTTCCATCCTGACTTTGTATTACTCATTATCTCCACCTCCTGCGATTGCTTTCATAATGCCTTCCTGAGACAGTTCGTTTCCACTGATCTCTCCGACTTTCTTTCCGTCTCTTAATACACCCATTCTTGAGCATGTACGGAGCATTTCTTCTACTTCTGAAGAAATGAATGTAACTGCCATTCCCTGATCAGCAAGATCAAGAACCAGTTTCTGGATCTCTGTCTTTGTTCCGATATCAATACCACGTGTCGGCTCATCAAGAATCAGATAATCCGGATTTGTAAGCAGCCATCTTCCGATGATTACTTTCTGCTGGTTACCACCTGAAAGACTCTTAATCGGAGTTTCACGGCTTGCTGTCTTAATCTGCAGCATTTCGATATACTTATCAGCAGCATCCTCCATTTCTTTCTTGCTTAATGGATGGAACATACCTCTTTTTGCCTGTAAAGCAATAATGATATTCTCTCTTACTGACAGGTCAGCAATAATTCCATCTTTCTTACGGTCTTCTGGAAGATATGCCATACCAAGTTTCATGGCATCCAGTGGAGAATTGATCTTCACTTCTTTTCCGTTTACCTTTATTTTTCCGCTATCCGGTTTGTCTGCACCATAAATCGCACGAACCAGTTCTGAACGTCCGGAGCCAAGAAGTCCTGTAAGTCCAATTACTTCTCCTTTGTTAACAGTGAAGTTGAATGGACGGATGCTTCCTTTTCTTCCGATTCCTTCTGCTTCGATAACCGGAATAAATTCTTTCAGTTCTGCATGCTCGCCCTTGATATCAGCAAGATCATCGAAATCTTTACCCATCATCTTAGCAACCAGCATAACTCTTGGAAGGTCTTTTGTTGTATATTCTCCAACCAGTTCACCATTTCTGAGAACAGTGATACGGTCACAGACTGCATATACCTGCTCAAGGAAATGCGTAACAAAGATAATTCCAACTCCCTGAGCTTTCAAACGATTCATTAATACGAATAATTTTTCAACTTCATCATCATCCAGTGAAGATGTCGGTTCATCGAGAATCAGTACACGACAGTTCATATCAACCGCACGTGCGATAGCAATCATCTGCTGTTTAGCAAGTGAACACTCTTCCAGTTTGTCTGTAGCTTTTGCATCAATCTGCAGATCCTTTAACAGCTCTGTAGATTTCTTGTTCATTGTCTTCCAGTCGATAAGGCCTGCTTTTTCTTGGTTCACGTCCGATAAACAGATTTTCTGCAACTGTAAGGTTCGGACAAAGGTTGACTTCCTGATATACAGTACTGATTCCATTGTCCTGCGCATCCTGTGGAGATCTGTTAACGATTGGTGCGTCTTTTCCTTCCATTTTAATCTCTCCAGACTCAAATGGATGCACACCGGTAAGTACTTTGATCAAAGTAGACTTTCCTGCACCATTTTCTCCCATCAGAGCGTGGATTTCTCCTTTACGGAGAGTAAAATCAACATGTTGTAAGGCTTTGACACCTGGAAACGTCTTTGAGATATCTCTCATTGTTAATACAACATTATTTTCCATTTCTAATGTTCACCCGCTTTCTTTAATATCCAAAAGGGCATAGAAAGCGCGGCAGCATATCCGGCTTTTCATTCCGTTTATTCCGCCGCGCCATTTCACCTCTTTTTTATGTTACTATAAGTTCTGCCTGTTTTTAGTATGCACGTTTGTCAAGAATTTCCTGTGTAATCTTTGTTACATCATAATCTTTATCATCAACTTTCACACTCTTAACAGTGTCATCATATGCGAACATTTCTTCCTCTACATATGCTTTCTTGTCAACATCTTTGCCATCTTCCAGCTTCTTGATGATTTCTTCTACACGTGGTCCGTGTAATGGGTTACACTCTGTATCGCAGATGATCTTTCCAGATAATGTATCTGTCAGACCAGCGTTTGTTGTATCGAATGACATTACAAGGATGTCTCCATCCGGTCCTACTGTTTTACCAGCTGCTTCGATTGCATCGATTGCTCCGAATGCTTCGTTATCGTTCTCACAGTAAACTACGTTGATGTTATCATGCTGTTTCAGCATAGACTCCATACCTTCCTGTCCTTTAGCCTGTGTGAATTCACCTGTCTGCTGTGCTACGATGTTCCATCCATATTCTTTAGCAGCCTCTTCAAGACCTTCTGTACGTCCGATCTGAGCTGAAGCTCCGATTGTTCCCTGAATGTGAGCGATGTTAACTTCTTTCATTCCCTTAGCTTCTGCATAAGCGTTCAGCCATTCGCAAGCTTTCTGGCCTTCCATCTTGAAGTTAGATCCTACCCAGGCTGTGTAAAGGCTATCATCAGATACATCAACCATACGGTCTACGATGATTACATGAATATCAGCATCTTTAGCTTCCTGAAGAACTGTATCCCAACCTGTCTCTGTTACCGGAGCAAGTACGATGTAATCAACTTCCTGCTGGATGAAGTTGCGGATTGCTGTTAACTGGTTTTCCTGTTTCTGCTGTGCATCGTCGAAGATTAATTCATATCCATTCTCTTCGCTGAATGTGGATTTCATGGATTCTGTATTAGCTGTACGCCAGTCAGATTCTGCACCTACCTGTGAGAAACCAATTGTAATTTCATCACTTGAGCTTGATTTCGAGCTGTCAGACTTGCTGTCCCCACCTTTATTTCCGCATCCAACTGCTAATGATGCTACCATTGTAGCTGCCAGTAACGCTGTAATCACTTTTCTTTTCATTTTCATATCCTCCTCGGTTTTTCGATTTTCTTTGATTGTCCGTCTGTCAATCACTTGTTGACTATATATTACTGAATTTCAGACAAACAATAAACAGAAGATTCTTCTGAATTTTTAGAATTTCTTTTGAATCGTTTCACAAAAGTTGGTTTTTTTTACGAAAAAGGTTGGTTTTTGTGCTGCCATAGTAACCGTCGCTTTTGTACCATCATTTTCCACACTTTCCAGAGTTACTCCGTACCGTTCTCCGTAATAATAACGAATTCTCCGGTTTACATTTCCAATCCCAAATCCATCAATACTTTTATCTCCTTTTTTTTTTTCCAATACTTTCCTGAAGTTTTTCTAACACTTCTTTCGTCATACCTTTTCCATCATCTGTGACTGTAAATATCATATTTTCACCGTCCAGCCTTCCGGTGATCTTTATCATTCCGCCACCACGTTTATTTTTCAGGCCATGGTAGAGAGCATTTTCCACTAATGGCTGCAAAGTCAGCTTAGGGATCATGAATTCTCCCATATTTTTTCCCTCCATATCGATTTCATAACTCATAATATCCTGATATCTGAACTGTTGGATCTTCAGATAACTTTCTATATGTGACCGTTCTTCCCGTACTGTAATAAAATCCCGGCCTTTACTTAATGTTGTACGGAAGAAGTCTGAAAGATGCCGTAACCATTGACACAACTTCATCCTTACGGTTTTCTTCCGCCAGCCATACAATTGCATCCAGTGTGTTATACAGAAAATGAGGATTAATCTGCGCCTGCAAAAGTTTTGTTTCTGCAATGCGTAAATTTTTTTTGCTGCTGCTTGATATCTTCAACCAATCCACCAATTTCCTGAGTCATATCATTAAAACTTCTGGTAAGCACTGCAATCTCATCTGTATTCGATTCCTTCGTCTGTACCGTAAAAGCTCCTTCTGCCACCTGTTGTGTCATCCGGCATAATTTCTGTATTGGCTTTGTCACGCTTTTTGCCGCCTTCATTGTCAAAAACAAAGGCTAACACGATCGCCGCTACGGATATCCAGATACATATAACAAACGTTCTTGTATTTCTTGCATCCAGTTCTGCTTTTACATTCGTATAATTGGTAGTCTCTACATATATATAGTCCTGTATTCCTTTCTGGATCAATGATGTCAGCATATAAATATTTTCATCCAGGTAGTTCATTTTATCTTCATATGCTCCACCCGAATCAATAGCTGTCTCCAGTTCTTTTACACAGCCTTTCAAAGACTTCAAGCTGTTTTTCAATCGTTTGATCTGATTTCTGTTGCTGTCCACGGTTGCCATGTAAGATAACTTATCACAGGTTTCTTCAAGCTCGTCAATATATTTATAAGGATTGACCGTCAAAATACCATTTACAGTTGTCTCTCCGTCACCAAGTTCTTCCATATCTCTTTTTTTTTCCGATAACAGCCAGATACATACTGTAATCCATACGTTCTTTAAAAATCTCTTGCATACATATTGGCATACGAGACACTTTTTTTGTGATCTGTGCATATGCCGAAGTCGCATTTGTCAGCGAGGCCAGAAGATACGTCATTACCAGTATCATAGGAATAAATACAGCAAGAGAAATTCCTGCCAGTCTCTGATTTAACGAGACATTCCTGCGAATCTTTTTCATCCTTTACTCCTTTCCTCGTGCTCTAAATTCCTTCGGTGTACAATTTTGCGTTTTCTTAAATATATAACTGAAATAATGCGGATCCTTATATCCTACTTCATAGCCGATTTCCGAAGTCTTCATTGATGAACACATCAAAAGTTCTTTTGCCCTGTCCATTCGTATCTCTGTAAGATATTCCACAAATGTCTTTCCCATCTCTTTGCTGAAAATAGAACTGAAATAGCTTGGGCTCATCCCTACTTCTGCTGCTATCGTATTCAGGGAAATCTCATCCGCATATATGTTTTTTCTGATCTGATCTTTAGCAATTTCTATAATATCCGAATAACGTCTTCCGCTTATTGTGTCACGTACTCAATAATCTTTTTCAAAAAGCATTCTTATATAATTTTTAATTTCTTCCAATGTCTGAATCGTCTTCATACTATTCTTTAATTCTTCTGACTGAGCTTGCATTTCCCCTTCTATTCCCTCAATCTTTTTCACAGAAAGACATCATGACTATATATGCGTCCATAATTATATACTGACGCATTAATACAGATTTCAGATTTTTCCTCCGGTAATTCATTTATATACACATCTACAAACTCATCTATCTCGTCTTCTGCCCCATTATTCAAGAATTTTTTTCCAACATGGTCCTGGTCTTTTTCTATCTCTCCGAAGCTCGTAATTTCTATGTCATCCAGAGTATCTACACTCTGAGCCATCCGGATATCTTCTACGGATATGATCCGGTTAAGCTCCATTGTAAAATCTCGCCGCCAATGCGTTCTGCCCCCTGAACGATTCTTCGAGCTCCCTGAGTCTGGCTACCGGCTGTCCAATTCCTCCAAAATAAGCAATTGTCGAATAATTCTTCATAATTTCTTCCAGATCTTTTGACAGCTCTTTTTTACTCTTTCTGACATTTGTTCTTCATTATCAGCCATTAAAAAAAATGCCCAGCCTTCTACGCCACGCTGAAATTCAAATACATATTCCAGTCTTTCTGTTAATTTCTCAATTGCATATTCTGCTTCTCCCAATAGTTCTCCGGATTTTCGATTTTCTTCCCCTAAGGTAAAACGGAATAAAAGCAGGTTATACATCCCGGCGCTCAAATTCATTTCATATTTTTTTTCCCGGTTTCCAGTGCATCTGCCATTGACAGATTACCTGCTATCATCTGTTCGAAGAATTTCTGTTTCTCATGCTCAGTATTCTCCCGCATTTCTTCCATATACTTACGAACCAGGTCTTTATCTTCTTTTTTTCACGACGGATAGATTCACTCACCCCCATTTAAAGCTTCCAGTAATTTGCCGGAAGATATCGGTTTTAAAAGGTACTCTGTTACCCCCAGACGTATTGCCTCTTTGGCATAGTCGAATTCATCATACCCACTCAAAATCAGGATTTTAATATTCGGAAGTTCCTTTTTTACCAGTTTACAAAGTTCCAGTCCATCCATGAACGGCATACGGATATCTGTAATCAGAATATCCGGTTTTTCTTTTATAATCATGGGATAAGCCAGTTCTCCGTCACTTGCCTCTCCACAGAATATGTACCCTTCTTTTTCCCAGTCAATACTGTTTTTAATTCCTCTTCGTATAACCATTTCATCTTCTACAAGAAATACTTTTATCTCATTCATACTAATACACCCTCTCTTTCACTATTTTATCTGTAACTACCGTCACACTCCATTTTGCTTTTTCAATTTCAATCGTTGAAATTGATTTATTCTGAGTATATATTTTGTCTCCGATATAATATTCCTTATTGACATCTCTTTTTTTGTATTCCAGCTGCTTAATTATCTTTTCGATCTTCTTTCCAAAATCCGGATTACATTCTACGTCTACGGCAATCTTTCCGTTTTGTACTTCTGCGAGCCCTTCTCTTGTTGCGTCAAACGATATTATCTGAATCCCATCCGTTCCAACTTTTTTCCCGGCCTGTTCGATCGCGTTGATCGCACCAAGCGCTTCACTGTCATTCTCGCAATACACCATATCGATATCCTTATATTTCTTCAGATATTCTTCCATAACTTCATGGCTTTTTGCCTGTGTGAACGCTCCTGTCTGCTGTTCAAGAATGTTCCATCCATTCTTCTTTGCGGCTTCTTCCAGCGCTTTTTGTTCTTCCGATCTGGGCCGTTGCACCTTCTGTTCCCATAACATGCACAATATTCAATGTTTTCTTTTTTATTTATTTCCGCATATTGTTCCATCCAGCTGCAGGCTTTCTGTCCTTCCTGATAAAAATCAGCCCCCACCCAGGTCGTATACAAGCTGTCATCCTTTACCTTAACCTGTCTGTCTGCGATGATTACCGGGATTTTGGCCTTCTTTGCCTCTTTTTAATACTGTATCCCATCCAGTTTCTACTACCGGTGCAAGAACAATATAGTTCACATCCTGCTGTATAAAGCCACGAATCGCTTTAATCTGTTGTTCCTGTTGTTGCTGCGCATCTTTAAAGATCAGATCATATCCTCTTTTTTTGAAAAATGTAGTCTTTATAGAAATGGAATTTCCCGTCCTCCATTCAGATTCTGCTCCTACCTGTGAAAATCCTATAGATATTAATGGTGTCTCTTCATCTTTTTTCTCTGTTTTATTTATTACTTTGTTCGCGTTGGCCAGAACAATTCCTCCTGCAACTGCCAGAAATACAAGTCCTACCGCCGCGACAACTCTTGTCCAGTTTTTTTCTTCCATTCCCTGTTTCACTCATAAAAAAAAGTCCTCCTATAATATGTAAACAGCTAATGGCTTATACACTAATTATAGAAGAACTTCTTCATTACTTATATAATTTTATTTACGAAAATAGTTCGTTTTTTTTTTTGCGATTCTAAATATCCCCGCGTCTGTTTCTGGACGCTTTCAGTCGTGTCATGGCACGGGCCATAGAAGCCTGTGACAGATAATACTCCTGAATGCTCTGTTTCTGACGAAGCTGTTCTTCGGCACGTTCCTTTGCTTCCTCTGCACGCTTCACATCGATGTCTTCCGGACGCTCTGCCGTATTAACCAGTACAGAAGCACGGTTATTCACGATCTCTGCAAATCCCTTGGATACAACCGCTGTTACCCACTCACCGTCAGGCTTGCGGAAACGCAGTTCTCCGATCTCCACTGCGATGACCATGTTCTCATGATGAGCCAGAATACCTTTTTCTCCCCGTCGATCGTCGGGATGACCAGATACTCACATTTACCCTCGTAGAAGACCTTATCCGTAGATATAATTTTCAATGAAAATGTGCTCATACTAAGCCACTCCTTCTGCCTTCGCCTTAGCGATCACATCATCGATCGTACCTACATTGAAGAATGCATTTTCCGGATATTCGTCCATCTCACCGTCGATGATCGCTTTGAATCCACGAACAGTTTCTTTCAGTGGAACATATTTTCCAGGAACACCGGTAAATGTCTCAGCTACTGAGAATGGCTGTGACAGGAATTTCTGGATCTTTCTTGCACGGGCTACTGTCATCTTATCCTCTTCGGATAATTCTTCCATACCGAGGATTGCGATGATGTCCTGTAACTCTTTGTACTTCTGCAGGATCTCCTGTACCTTACGTGCTACCTGGTAGTGCTCCTCACCTACAACTGCAGGCTCCAGGATACGGGATGTAGAATCCAGTGGATCTACGGCTGGGTAGATACCCTGCTCAACGATCTTTCTGGAAAGTACGGTTGTTGCATCCAAATGCGAGAATGTTGTTGCAGGAGCCGGGTCCGTCAAGTCATCGGCTGGTACATATACGGCCTGCACTGATGTTACAGATCCGTTCTTTGTAGAAGCGATACGTTCCTGAAGCTCACCCATTTCGTTTGCCAGCGTCGGCTGATAACCTACGGCGGACGGCATACGTCCCAGCAGGGCCGATACCTCGGAACCCGCCTGTACGAAACGGAAGATATTGTCGATGAAGAGAAGCACGTTCTGATGCTCTACATCACGGAAATATTCTGCCATTGTAAGTCCTGTCTCAGCGACACGCATACGAGATCCAGGTGGTTCATTCATCTGTCCGAATACCAAAGCTGTCTTATCAAGTACACCTGACTCTTTCATCTCTGACCATAAGTCGTTACCTTCACGGGAACGCTCTCCGACACCGGTGAAGATGGAATATCCACCATGTTCTGTTGCGATGTTATGGATCAGCTCCTGGATCAGTACGGTCTTGCCTACACCGGCACCACCGAACAGACCGATCTTACCACCTTTCGCATAAGGTGTCAGAAGGTCAATGACCTTGATCCCTGTCTCTAATACTTCGACAGCCGGGCTCTGTTCTTCAAAGCTTGGTGCTTTTCTGTGGATAACCCATTCTTCGCTGTCATTAATTGGTTCTCCGTTATCGATCGTCTCTCCAAGTACATTGAACAGACGTCCCAGAGTCTTCTCACCTACCGGCACTTTGATACCAGCTCCGGTAGCGGTAACTTCCATTCCCTTCTGCAGACCTTCACTGGAAGCCAGCATGATACAACGTGCGATGTTGTTACCTACGTGCTGGGCTACTTCCATGACGCAACGTTTTCCGCCATTGTCTACTTCCAGGGCATCTTTGATAAATGGAAGTTCTTCTCTACTATTAAATTCTACGTCTACGACAGGTCCCATGACCTGTACGATTCTTCCTTTTGTCATATTACTGCTGCCCACTTTCTTTTTTATTATTTCGTGGTTATTATTTGTTCTGTATACAGTTCCGCCATTTGCGAACTTTGTATCTTACTTCCGTTTCTGCGCATTGGCTCCGCCGATGATCTCTGTCAGTTCCTGTGTGATGTCTGCCTGACGGACACGGTTATAAGTAATATTTAATTCGTTCAGCATATCTGTTGCACTGTCTGTTGCATTCTGCATTGCCTGCATTCTGGCATTATGCTCACTGCAGTAGGCCTCTACCAGGCATCCATATACGATACCGTTGATGTAGTTCGGAACAATGTTCGCCATCACACTGTGTGTAGATGGCCAGAACACCATATCTTCCTGATACAGTCCGGTTCCGACAAGAGCCGGCATATCTTCCGGAAGGAAGGTTGTCTTCTTCATAGGAAGAAGCTTCTGTTCCTCCGTCTCTGCTGTCATTGCATTGATCATACGTGTATATATGATGTGGATCTCGTCCAGATCTCCATTCCTGAACTGTTCTACCATCTCCGAAGAAATGACTCTCGATCTGTGTAATGTTGGATTCTGGACGGTATAACGGAACTGAGTATCCATCTCAATTCCTTCCCTCTTGGCAAAGTACTGTCCCGGCTTCTCCAAGTACGAATAATTTATGCTTTCCCGGTTTCTTTAACAGTTCTTCCGTTGCCTTGATCACGTTATGATTATATGCTCCTGCAAGTCCTTTATCTGCGGTGACAACGATATAGCCAATCTTTCTTTCCTCAGCCGGGATACTCTCACGGCCATCAAAGAACTGGCTGTGCATATCCGGCACATGCCGCAAAATTCTGGCGATCTCTGCCTGCATGGCATAGAAGAAAGGTTCTGTGTCAGCAAGCTTTTTCTTGGCCTGTTTCATCTTCGAAGAAGAGATCAGATACATGGCATTTGTTATCTTTCTCGTCTCTTCGATGCTGGCCATTCTTTCCTTAATCTCTTTTTGCATTTGCCATAGCTACACCCGCTTATCTTCTTTCCTTGAATTCCTTTGCTGCTGCAAGAATCTGCTCTTTCAGTTCATCATCCAGAACTTTCTTCTCATCGATCGCTTTGCCGATTTCTTTATGTTCTCTGTCGAAGAATGCAAGCATATCCATCTGGAATTCTTTGATCTTCTTTGTGTCAATATCAAGCATCAGTTTATTCGTAGCGACACAAAGAGTGATAACCTGCTCATGAAGACTTAACGGACGTCCCAGAGGCTGTTTCAAAAAGTTCTGTCAGACAACTTCCGTATTTCAGCTGATTCTTTGTTGCCTCGTCAAGGTCTGAACTGAACTGGGTAAATGATTCCATCTCTCGTGCCTGTGCCAGGTCGATACGAACACTACCACTGGCTTTCTTCATTGCTTTTGTCTGTGCTGCTCCACCTACACGGGATACGGATAAACCAACGTTTACCGCTGGACGCATACCGGCATTGAACAGGTCACTCTCCAGGAATGATCTGTCCATCTGTAATGGAAATTACGTTTGTAGGAATGTAAGCAGATACGTCGCCGGCCTGTGTCTCAATGATTGGAAGTGCTGTGATAGAACCTCCGCCTGCTTCTTCACTTAAGCGGCTGCTTCGCTCGAGCAGTCTTGAATGTAAGTAGAATACATCTCCAGGGTAAGCTTCACGTCCAGGTGAACGTCCAAGTAACAGAGAAATCGCACGGTATGCTACCGCATGTTTGGATAAGTCATCATATACGATTAACACATCTTTTCCCTGATGCATGAAATATTCTGCAAGTGCTGTTGCTGAATAAGGTACGATATACTGAAGCGGTGCACACTCACTGGCTGTTGAGCAGAATACCGTGGTGTAATCCAGTGCATCATGTGCTTTTAAGTCATTTACAAGTCTTGCTACGGTTGATGCTTTCTGTCCGATGGCTACATAGATACAGATGACATCTTTTCCCTTCTGGTTGATGATCGTATCGGTTGCAATGGATGTCTTACCTGTCTGTCTGTCACCGATGATCAACTCTCTCTGTCCACGTCCGATTGGGAACATGGAATCGATTGAAAGGATACCTGTCTCAAGCGGAACGCTTACCGACTTACGGTCAACGATTCCCGGTGCCTCATTCTCTACCGGACGATATCCGTCGGCTTTGATCTCACCTTTTCCGTCGATTGGTGCTCCAAGAGCATCTACGATTCTTCCGATATAGCCTTCACCTACCGGAATACCTGCTTTTTACCTGTACGGCACACTTTTTGTGCCCTGTTTGATCTCTGAATCATCTCCGAACAGGATACAGCTGATCTCATTTTCCTTGATATCCTGTACCATACCCTTAAGACCAGTCTCCAATGTGACGATCTCGCCATACATTGCGTGGTCGATTCCGTATACGGAGGCGATTCCATCACCAACAGAGATAACGGTACCAACTTCCTGATCTCTGCTTATTACATCATAATTCTTTATCTCTTCTTTTAATATAGAGATAATTTCATCTGAGCTGATTGCACTCAATTCCTTCACCTCCATGTTAATTCGTTAATTTCCGCTCTAAGCGGTTCAGACGGCCCTGCACACTGTAGTCATATTCTTTTCCGTCAACCTGCAGGATGAATACGCCGATCAGTGCCTTGTCTTCTGCCATAACCCATTTGATGTCTCCAGCACCGTATTTCTTCTTGATAAAGTCACCCATCTGTTTCTTTTGTTCTTCACTTGGAAGCGCTGTATAACGAAGATAGACTGTCTTAACTCCTGCTGCCTGATTCTGTAACTCTTCGTATGCCGCAAAGATCTGTTCTGCGATCGTCATCTTTTTCATGATCGCAGACAACCTTCAGAAATGTTCTCATTTCTTCTGAAAATACTTTATCAATGATATTGTGTTTTTGTCTCTTTTTGTGATCACTGGATTAACCAGTGCTGCTTTCAATTCCTGTGATTTTTTCCGAAAATATTCCCTGCCTCCAGGACAGCTTCTTTCGAAATACCAAGTTCATTCAGAACTTTCGCATACCGGAGGGCTGCCACCTGGCAGAATACCGGCTCTGCTTCTTTTCTATTCTTCGCTGTCATGGGAATCACCTGCATCTTTCAAAAACTGGTCATATGCATTCACGCCGCTTATGTTGTCAGCATTCTCAAGTAATATCTTCTTCGCAGCATCCATTGCCAGCCCTGCAACCTGTGCCTTCATATCATCGAAGGCCTGTTCTCTCTCCTGATTCAGGCTTTCTCTTGCTGTCTTCATAACCTTGTCTGCCTTTTCGTTAGCCTCGTTCAGGATCTGGTTGTATTCCTGTTTTGCATCCAGTTTCGCCTGTTCGATCATCTTTGTGGATTCTTCTTTTTTGCTCCATTCAGTGCATCTTCATACTGTTTCTTCAGAGCATGGGCTTTGTCCTGCTCTTCATTCGCGTGGCTGATTCCGTCTGCAATCATCTTTTCCCGCTTTTCCATAATGTCCATGACCGGGCGAAACAGGAATTTTCTGAGAATCAGATACAGAACGATCAGGTTGATGATCGTCAGTACCAGATTAAAATCTATTCTCAGCATATATCTCTACCTGCCTTTCCCTTCTTTTTAATCTGTTATCGTCAGCAAACATTATTTCAAAAGAAGGACGATCAGAAGTGCGATAATGAAACCGTAAATAGCGGTTGCCTCTGCAAGTGCACAACCAAGGATCAGGGAAGTTCTGATCTTTCCGTCTGCTTCCGGCTGTCTTGCGATAGCATCTACTGCTTTGCTTGTTGCGATTCCGATACCAACACCGGCTCCGATACCTGTAAGTACTGCGATACCTGCTCCAATTGCGATAATTGTTCCACTCATAATTTGTTCTCCTTTTCTTGTCTTAAGTTTTCTTATACTAAATGTTGTAAATGTCTGATTCGTCTTATTCCATCTCTTCTGTCATAAATAATGCAGTTAAGAATACGAATACATATGCCTGTAATAATCCGTCAAATATATCAAAATAAAAACTAAACGGTATCGGCACGATTAACGGAACGACCTCTTTGATCAGTTCCATGACTACAAATCCGCCTAACATATTACCAAACAGTCGCATACAAAGCGACAGCGGACGGATCACGATCTCCAGTATCATGATTGGTGCTACGATCGGCACTGGCTTTTTGCAAAATGTTTGCACCAGTGAACCAGACCATTTCTATGGATACCGGACCACTCGATCACGAACATACTCATAACGGCAAGTGCGATTGTTACGTTCATGTCCTTTGTCGGAGGCTTAAATCCTAACAGCCCGATGACATTTGATATTGCAAGATAAAGCGCTACCGTCATCAGATATGGAATATAGCCCTCTGTTTTCTTTTCCTATAATACCTTCAAAGAAATCCTGTGCCCAGCCGATCACTGATTCCAGCATAAGCTGTACCTTTCCCGGTTTCTCTATACTTAGATTCCTTACGAATACTATACTGAGAATAGTAAGAACCGCCATGATGATCCAAGTTACAACAACACCTTCGTCAACAGCGATTCCTCCAAATACCGGGATCGTAAATACGGTTTCACAGTTAAGTTCTTCTACAAGGCTTTCAACAAGCTTTTCCGTACTATCCCCTTCCTTCATAATTTTTTTTTGCTAGTTTACTGCTATTTTTTTTTTTTGAAAATGTCAATCGTTTTGTCCGCTGTCTATTTTTGCATAATTTTTCATTATTTTTTTTGTGTATTTTTACTTTTTTTATTTCTCTTAATTTTTTTATTTTTTTTCTCATCAAATTTCCACGTCAAAATGGTAGTTCCAATCTCCTTTTATTCTTTCACAAGGAAAATGCACAATTTTTATTTTTCATTTCCCGTCTTTTTCTACAAAACAGCGATTTCTTCAATTTTCTTCTTGAGAAAAATCCTCTCGTTTTTTTTCTCCGTAAAAATACGACATTTTTTTTCAAGATTGTCTATTGTCTTGGGCGCAAAAAAGTGTAACCGCTTTTATACTGTTACACTTCTTACTTTTCATTATTTTGTTGTATATCTCAATTTTATATGTACGCTCATTCAAAATTGATATATCCGCCCTGATCTTACTCTGTGATCAGACGGTACTGTAAATTCTCATATAAATTTTGTTTCCTTCCATAATATCAGCCGGAAGTAGTGCTCTTGCCATCACCTTGTTTTTCTTCCTGATCCTGTGCAAGCGCATCGACACGTCTGAGTTCTGCGTAATCACCATCAATCTTCTCGACTACATAAATACATGTTAACATAATTTTGCCTCCTTTTTTGTCTTATCATCCTGTCTTTTGTATAAGTTATTTTAATTATACTATTTTTTTTTTATTCAAAAAGTAAATTTTTCTGTATTGATTATTGCCAAGATTTATAATAATATATACTTATATAAATTCGTTATACACTACAATTAAAAGGAGCCTTGCAATGAACGAAGTGGATTTTTTCAAAAGTCGGGATTAAAAATGAAACAATTAAGGAGTGAGCGTGGAATCACTCAGGAACAGGTTGCCAAAGATCTGAACTGTACTGTTCCTTTTCGTCAGTAATGTCGAAAACAATCGAGCTAAAGCTTAAGTTTAAGAGTTCTTCTTTATTACTCTAAGCTCTGCAACGTATCCGTGGACACGATTCTGGATGCGGGAAGAGATCTTCCTCCTCTGGATGAAAAAGAGCACCAGTTAAATGACGAAGTGCTCAATGTATTCCGTGGTTTTTCAGTTGCGGAAAAAGAAAAGATCATCAAGATGTTACGCATCTGGCAGGAGAAATAATCTCCTGCTTTTTTATTTCTGCATAGCAATAATACATCTTCATGATCTTTCTTCTATATATAATATTTTTCATTGCATGATACTTTATATTCTCATCACCAGTATCAATAATCTTCAAGTACAACTTTTCCTTGTTTCTTACTTTCTTTCACATTAATAATCCTCTGATTCTGGCTTCCTCTGAACACCAGTGTTACATCCTTTAATGCTTCCTTAAACTCCCCGTCTACCAGCACATCGATATAAGACAGCATTTCGTCAGTTACATTCGTATGCACACAGCCTCCCGGGATCATATCCCGGTCAAAAAGATACCCACTGTAACACCAGATATCCTTCTTTGGATATGTTTCTCTTACTTTCTTACCAGTTCCACCTGATTCTCTGGCTCGAACGGTTCCCCACCGAGCAAAGAGAATCCTTGAATGAAGTTAGAATCCAGCGAATTCAATATTTCCGCTTCCGTCTCTTCTGTGTATGGCTGTCCATAGTTGAAATTCCAGGTCTCCTCATTAAAGCATCCTTTGCAATGATGTCTGCAGCCGGATACGAACAGGCTCACTCTCACTCCTGGTCCGTTTGCAATATCACACTCTTTTTATATTTCCGTAATTCATGATTTGTAAAGTCTCCTTTTTGATATCTATTAATTATATACTATTTTGATTCATGTTTAAACACGAAGAATAGACAAATTAGAAAAGGAGCATATCTTTCGATATACTCCTGCTATAATCTTTATCAACATCACAAGTTAATATAACCTGGACATATCTTCATTTATGTTACAGATGTAATACACGATCCTTGATCTCCTGGGTACGTCCCTGGTTCCAGAACTGGGTACCGATGTATCCACAGGTTCTTCTTGCCACGAATAACTTATCCTGATTGCGGTTACCGCAGTTCGGGCATTCCCAGATATCAGCTTGCCGTCGTCTTCTTTGATCTGGATCTCTCCGTCATAACCACAGCATTCACAGTAATCACTCTTTGTATTCAGCTCTGCATACATAATATTATTGTAAATATACTGCATAACCGAAAGTACCGCCGGAATATTATTCTGCATATTCGGTACTTCGATGTAACTGATCGCTCCTCCCGGTGAAAAGCTTCTGGAAATCTGCTTCGAATTTTAGTTTCTTGAATGCATCGATCGGCTCTGATACATGTACATGATAACTGTTCGTAATATAATTCTTATCGGTTACACCCTTGATGATTCCAAAACGTTTCTGCAGACATTTTGCAAATTTATATGTGGTAGATTCCATCGGTGTTCCGTATACAGAATAGCTGATATTTTCAGCTGCCCTCCATTCTGCACATTTATCATTTAATTTCTGCATTACCTGCATGGCAAATGGTCTTGCGTCCGGGTCTGTATGTGATTTACCAAGCATACGTACACACATCTCATAGAGACCTGCGTAACCAAGAGAAATGGTTGAATAGCCGTCAAACAACAATTTATCGATCGTCTCACCCTTCTTCAGTCTTGCAAGTGCACCGTTCTGCCACAGAATCGGAGCAACATCGGAAACCGTTCCGAGGAGACGTTCATGTCTGCATCTCAGTGCTTTGTGGCACAGTTCCAGTCTGTCTTCCAGGATAGCCCAGAATTTATCCATATTTCCCTCTGAAGAACATGCCACATCTACCAGATTGATCGTTACAACTCCCTGGTTAAAACGTCCATAGAACTTATGGCTGCCGTCCGGATTTCTCTGGCTGTCTTCTACCGTCAGGAACGAACGGCATCCCATACAAGGATATACTTCTCCATTCTTCATCTCTTTCATAATCTTGGCAGAGATGTAGTCCGGTACCATACGTTTTTTGCGGTACATTTTGCTGCCAGTTCTGTCAGATGCCAATATTTGGAATCTTCTGTAATATTATCTTCATCTAATACATAGATCAGTTTTGGGAATGCCGGTGTGATCCATACACCTTTTTCATTCTTTACACCCTGCATTCTCTGGATCATCACTTCTTCGATGATCATAGCCAGGTCATCACGGGTTCTTCCTTCTTCTACCTCATCCAGATACATGAACATCGTCACAAATGGTGCATGACCGTTACATGTCATTAATGTGATAAGCTGATACTGAATTGTCTGGATACCACTCTTTACTTCTTCTCTTAAACGGCGCTCTGTCACCTTATTGATAATTGTCTCATCTAAGCTCTCTCCGCATTCTTCACGCTCTGCGATTACATTTCTGCGGATCTTCTTACGGCTGATATCGACAAACGGTGCCAGATGTGCCAGTGTAAATGACTGTCCGCCGTACTGGTTACTTGCGACCTGTGCAACGATCTGTGTCGTTACATTACATGCTGTAAAGAAACTGTGCGGCTTCTCGATCATCGTCTCACTGATCACAGTGCCATTCTGGAGCATATCCTGCAGATTGATCAGGTCGCAGTTATGCTCACGCTGTGCGTAGTAATCGGAATCATGGAAATGAATGATTCCCGCTTCATGCGCACGTACAACCTCTTCCGGAAGAAGAACACGTTTTGACAAGTCCTTACTTACTTCTCCCGCCATATAATCACGCTGTGTAGAGTTGATCACAGGATTCTTGTTAGAGTTCTCCTGATTCACCTCTTCATTCATATGATCCAGAAGCGCAAGGATTCCGTTATCTGTTGTATTCGTCTTCCTCATCAATTCTCTTTTTATAGCGGTAACGCACATATTTCTGTGCGACTTCATAGCCGCGCAGTTCCATAATTCCGGTCTCTACCATATCCTGTATATCTTCTACATTGACAGCATGAGTGGATTCCTCAATTTTCTTTGCAACGTTGTCCGCCACTGCCATGATCTGATATTCATTCATCCGATGCAGTTTGTCGACGTCCTTGTTTGCACCCTTTGATCGCATTAATGATCTTCTCCAGATCGAAGGCTACCTCTTCGCCGTTTCTCTTAATTACGTTCGTCTTTATTTCTGCGTTCATGTTTATCCCTCTCTTGTTTTTTATTGCCGATGTAGTATGTGCTCACCCTCAAATACTACTAAATATTGTTTTTTTTAACATCATTTCCGCACAAGATATTGTGCAAGTAATATGATACTCTATAACAGGCAAAAATGGAAAGAGGTAATTTTGTTAAAATAAATGTTTGGAATACAGTCTAAATTTTGGTGATATTTTTTTACGAAATTTGTTGCATTTTTTGATTTTACAGTGGATAAAGCATGGCGATAAATTAAGAATACTTAATATTCTTTATATGACATTTAAAAATTGCTGGTATAGATATATAACTCTGTCCCAGCAATTTCTTCTTATAATTAATCAACTGATATTTTTCCGTTTTAATCTGGAAATTTCTAATTGAATTGATATTAAATTATCAACTTTTTTCATTTTTGTAACATTTGTTACAAACTATCTTCTACAAAAGCGCTATACTAATCACAACATAAGTTGTGCAGCAACAATCAACAACCAATTAAATTCTAATAAAAAGGAGATTTTAACTATGAAAAAAATATGTATGTGAACCATGTGGCTATGAATATGATCCGGCTGTAGGAGACCCGGATAACGGAATCGCACCGGGCACAGCCTTTGAAGATCTTCCGGATGACTGGGTATGTCCAATCTGTGGATTAGGAAAAAGAGGTATTTGTTGCAGAAGATTAATTACTCTTCTTCCTGCAGCCTTTCATAATCCGTGATCTCAATTACCTTACGGCCTACAAGACGGATGATACCTTTATCCTGTAAAGTAAGCAGCATACGCGACAGAGATGGTCTTGTAGTATTCAGATATACTGCCAGATCTTCCCTGTTCATATGCAGACGAACCCGGTAGTCCGGATCACAGTTTTCCAACAGGTACGCCGCTACACGCTGACGTAAGTTTCCACTGGTAAGAACCTCTATCTGACGGTTACATTTTTCCGCAAAAAGCTGAAGCATATTGAACACAACCTTACTGTGATGTACACAATTTCTTTCGCATCTTCCGCCAAAGAAATTCTGTGAAACCTCCAGAACCGACACTTCATTTTTTGCTTTTGCATAACCGGAGTAAGCAGACTGGCGCAGAAACATTTCTACTTCGCCAAACTCCTCACCCACCGTAACGTAACTGCTCCGGGTAATCTTACCATTCAGGTTGATACTGCCAAGCTCAACCTTTCCTTCCAATATGAAATATAATTTTAACGGCACATCACCCTGACGGAAAATATAGGTATCTTTCGGATATTTCTTTACTACAGCCTGTGAACAGACAAGACTTTTTTCCAGTTCTTCTTCTGTCAGGTTCTGAAATATCTGTATCTGTTGTAACTTCATAATCCAATCCTTTTCTCTGCTGATAAACATTTTCTACGATTCATTATAGACTATGCGGGACGAGGATTCAATGCGTATCAAAGACAGGAGGTTTCTCTATGAATATTACATTTGACGATAACTTAATTACAGGCAACAAGACCATCGATTCCCAGCATCAGGAACTGATCGACCGCATCCGGCAGTTCGTTGCAGCATGCGAATCCAGTGACAGTAAGATCAAAGCAATCAAAATGTTAGATTACCTTGATGAATATACAAATTTTCATTTTCAGGAAGAAGAAGATCTGCAGAAAAAAGTATCTTACCCGGAACTTGCCGCACATCATGCCAAACATGAAGAATTCAAGAAATCCATTCAGGAATTATATGATTATCTTAATGAAAACGAAGGACCTGATGATCAGTTTATCGAACAGGTAAAAGCGCAATGTTGTAGACTGGTTGTTCCAGCATATCAAGACTTTTGACCGGTCCGTAGCGGAATATATTCATTTGAAAGATAATTCTGATCGATTATAGTGATTCATAAAAATGCACAAAACGGACATGTTCTCATAACAATGTCCGTTTTTGTGATATACTTAATTTATTATATTTACAAAGGATTGGGGTACTTATGAATCAGAAACTTACCAAATACGCCTGGTTACTGCCATTTTTCTCCGGCATCTGCTGGGGTGCTGCCGGAATCTTTGTCCGTACACTGGAACACGATGGGCTCGACAACTTTTCCATCATTAGTTTCCGGATGTTGCTTGCAGCTCTGATCACCGGCATATGGATTCTATTCTATAACCGACATTTATTTTATGTACACCGGCGTGACTTCTGGCTTTTTATCGGAAGCGGCATGATCGGCATGACTGCCCTCAGTGTCTTTTTATAATATTTCCGTTACGAAAGGATCTCTTGCGCTTTCTTCCGTATTACTTGCCATGTCTCCGGTCTTTGTTCTGTTCCTGGCTGCTGTCTTCTTTCATGAACCAGTAACCAGACACAAATTGACCTGTGTAACACTCGCACTCATTGGCTGTGTACTGGTAAGCGGAGTACTGGAAAGCAATGGACTTTCCTGGAGCATAACAGGAATTCTCTGCGGAATTCTGGCAAGCTTTTTCTATGCTGTATATGGAATCATAAGCAAAAAAAAGTCACACAAAAAAAGGATATCATTTCCTGACGATTACTTTTTACGGCACACTCTTTTCCGGCATGACAATGCTGCCTTTCAGTAATATACACTCTTTAAGCGGTATGATTGTCTCAGGGCAAAGGACCACCTTTTTTATACTGATTATTCATGCGCTTGTATCATCCGTCCTGCCTTATGCACTATATTCTTTATCCATGCGCTATATGGAGGCCGGCAAGTCATCGATTCTCGCTTCCAGCGAACCTGCCGCCGCCATGTTATTCGGAGCGGTACTCTATGCCGAAACACCAGGTATTCTTTCCATCTGTGGACTTTGTTTTACAATTACTGCTGTAATATTATTAAATTATGAAAGGAATTGAACATATGGTACACCTGAACGACAATGCTATTGCCTATATGAATAAACGCGAATTCCGCAACATCATACTTTCCATCGAAACAATCACCAGTTGATGTGCCCCTCCGCGTCTGGAGATATCGGTAGGATTTACCGATAAAGAAAAAAGAGGACATGCTCGCACAGGGGTATGTCTGCGAGACCAGTCCTCTTGGAAATGTCTATTATCTGCCTGATGGGGTTACTGTAACCGGGGATATCAGCATCAATTATATGGAATATCCCTGGATTACATGCTTTGAGGTAAGCGGTCTGGCTGTTTCACGTTCTTGAGACAGCCAGGCTATGTATTACTCTTTTGCTTCCTCCATTTTTTGTATTTCTTGTTCTGATTGTTTTATCTGTTCATCCAACTGTCTTATCTGCCTATCGCTTTCTTTTATCTGTTCATCCAACTGTCCTATCTGCCTATCGCTTTCTTTTTATCTGTTCATCCAGTTGTCTTATTTGCTTATCACTTTCTTTTTATTTGTTTATTCCGTTGTCTTATCTGTTCCTCCAGTTGTCTTGACTGCTCATCTTTCTGTTTTATCTGCTCATCTAGTTGTTTTATCTGCTCATCTTTCTCTTCTATCTGCCTCCGCATATCTTCAATCATGAATTCTACTGTATTTCGATCTAATTCTAACAATTCTTCCGAAAACATCTACATCACCTCTTTCAACTGACTAGTTATTTTTTATAAGTATCTACAACAATTCTTTTGACATTTTTCATGCTATTTTTTATCCAATAGCTGCTGTAATCGTTGTATTTCTTTCCTCATTTCTAACATCTCCTCATCCTTCTTCTGACTCAACTGCTCTCTCTGGCAGTCTATCTCCTTCTGCATATCATCAATCATCAGCTTTACTGTATTCCTGTCTAACTCCAGCAATTCTTTCGAAAACATCTGCATCACCTCTTCGATATTCCGGCAGACATCATAAGCCTGTTCATACATTTCTTTAAAATCCGGATATTTCTCTATAATATCTATAATCGTCTCCGGATCATCCATGCAGAAAAACTGCAAGCCATGCTTCCAGCCGGTTTTCTATTTTTACACTTCTATTTTCATTTTGCTGATTCTTTTTGAATATGTCAAGAGGTATGAACAGATATTCTTGTAATAAATTTATATTTACTCCTGTATCAGATTTTTGCATAAAACGATGGATATAATTATTGGAAAATTTCTGGAATTCTGTTGGACTTTTTTCAAATAACACGATCGTATACACCTGCTTTGATATCTCTGTAAGAGAATCGTTTTCCTTTGATTCCTCTCACTCTCTTATACTGCCGAAGCAACAGATCTGCTGAGTAACAGGCACTTCTTTCTCCCGGAAAATAATATCCGATTTTCTGAATTTCCAGATTCGCAATACTTCCATCTTCCAGTTGCACCACCATATCTGTAATAAGAAGCGTAGATTCATCCGCTAATCTTGTCCCGTCATTTGGTAATACATCTACGATTCTCACTCTTTGTCCAAGAAGCAGTGTGAGTAATTCATTTACCCTCTCCGGTGTATTCTCCGGATTCAGAATTTCTTTTATCATGAAATCATACATGATTTTTATACCTTTCACTCCGGTACAAAAATCCAGAAATTCATTTTGATTTTCCTCTGTCCACTCATAAAATAAATTTTTTAATCTGCTTTTACTTTCAATCTCATTCAACACCTCCTCCCTTGTCCGAATCATCGGGAAATACTGTTGAAGTTTGTTTGTCATAGGCACGTCCTCCTGAATAGATTATAAAATTTTCGTGTTCTCTCAAGTCGGAAATATGTTTCAGACATTTTTAGGTGTGAAACGGTCGAAACTTGATGCCTTTTGGCCTAGAAATACTTAAGAGTTTGTAGAAGTCACTCTTTGAAGTGCATTCAGAATAGCATATTGTTCATATGATTACAAGATTAATTTTCGTAAAAAAAGCGGCAGAATTATCTTCCGCCGCATAGCCCATATCACCATCTATATATTATCTCATCTTAAAACTTCTCCATCTCCCCAATGATCGTTCTGTAAAATTCTTCTTCCGTGCCCTCTTTTCTCACATCATTCATCACATATCCGTCTTTCAGAAATATCACTCTCTTACACCGGCTTGCCATCTGTGGATCATGCGTTACCATCAGAAGGGTCTTCCCTAACTCCTCATTGATTTTCCGGAATTCCTCCGCAACAACTTTTCCGGATTTTGAGTCGAGGTTTCCCGTCGGCTCATCTGCAAATATGATACTCGGATCATTGATCAGCGCCCTGCAGATTGCCACTCTCTGCCGCTCACCGCCGGACAGTTCATAAGGATTCTTTTCCTGAAGATGTTCAATCCCAAACTGCTTTTCCAATGCTTCCGCTTTCTCTTCACATTCTTTCTGTTCCTTTTTATCCAGCAATACCGGAAGCATGATATTTTCTTTTACCGAAAGGCTGTCCATCAGATTAAAATCCTGGAATACAAATCCGATCTTTCTACGTCTGATATCCGTAAGTTCTTCTTTCCACAGCTCATTCGTATTCGCACCGTCAAAGATCACATCTCCGTCCGTCTGCTGATCCATAAATCCCAGGATCTTCAGAAGTGTTGTCTTTCCACAGCCGGATTTTCCCATAATTCCGACGTACTCTCCCTGTTCTACACCAAAGTTAATGCCTTTCAGTACCGAAATCGCATCCGCATCATCAATCTCCCCACCGGCTTTTGGAAATTTCTTGATCAGGTTATTTACCTTTAATATTTCTTTCATGCTTTCCTTCTACCTTTCTTATTGTATACTGCTCAATCACCTTTACACCGATGCCCTGCACTACAAGATATATAACTACAAAGATCAACAGATATCGCAGATAATGTACACAGTCAGCCTTCGTATATTCCCGCATGTTCCATATCTCCCCGGTTAACACCGGCACCATAACAACCGCAACTGCTGCCGGGATCCAGAAAAAGATTCCCGTCTCTGTCCGGATCAGCTTTTCTCTTTCTTTCGAGCTCATTCCAATACAGGTTAAGAAATGATTCCGCTTCTTCTTGTCCGTCATCTCAGATTCATATTTCAAGTAAATGACCAGAACGCTTCCCAGCAGAAATGCTCCCATGATAAATATATCTACTACCGTTGTCATAAAGCGTTCGCTTTCAATCTGTTCCATCGTTGTACGTTTGGAATAGCAGGATAATACATCCTTGTCAAATCTTTCATCCTCTTTATGTACCTTCCGAAAAGCCTGGAGCTCTTTTTTTCTATCTTCTGATAATCTACATTTTTCACATTCAAAAGGACAAGCTTTGTCGGCCAGTGATGGATCGTCACTCCTTCTTCTGCTTCACCCTCCTCAACCGGATCTCCGGTGATCCAATTATATTTCTTCCAGTCGTCCTGAACCTTTTCAAAATATTCATCCGAAAATACAACCAGATTCTCCTCACTTCCCTGCCGGAATGCACCTGTCAGGATATCCATCTTTTTCCCCCTTTACGGTTCGTGTCGGATAGATCTTTTTCCCGATCAAGAAATCCATAAGATTCTATCGGCTGTCCGATGTGCAGGTACGGCTCTTTTCTCGAATTCAGGTAATCCAGTGGATGTGCCTTCGTACTCTTGTCCTGTTGGTAAATAATATAGATTTCCTTTCCGTCAGCAGATAGATTCATTTTTTCACTTTTTTCTTTCCAAGCGCCTTATTCAGTTCTTTTTATACGTCGCCTCCGAGATGCCTATATGCTGTCCCTGCGGCATGATCACTGCTCTGGCATCATCCAACTTTTCCGAATTATCCACATTCGTCACGCGTACCATCGGATACTCCTGGAATTTCACGTCATATTTTTCCTGCAGCTGTTTCCAGAATGTCTCATCCGCTTCCGTTGCCATACATACAAAATCATACGGGAACAGTCCTTCCGGCTTTTGCACGATCTTCGCTGAGATCATATCTTTTCCAAATAAGAACAATATCAATACCGGTATAAGACTGATCACGTACACATAACGGAATGTACTCTTGAAACGGTAATAAAATGAATTATATGGGATCAACTTTGCATAATAACTCTTTTTTTATGCTTCCGCACTTTCAGGAACAATCCAAATCCAAACTTTTCCGCCAAATAAATGCCCAGGAAAATAAATAAAAGTATCCGTAACCCTTCGGCATTCTTCCGCATTCCGAAATTCACGATTCCAAATACCACAATGACCAGGCCAATTGTAAGCCACAGACCGATCCGTTTTTCCGGCATCTTCTCCTTTTCCACATCGCCCAGCTGCATTTTTTTTTAGTTCCCTGTACAGGAAGAAATCCCGCAGGATCATCAGTCCAATCCCGGATATTCCGATCAGGATAAGACTTGCGATCAAATATGTGAATCCTGTAATCTTCGCCGGCTGTGCTTCCACTCCGGATCTTGCCATGAAGATTCTGCGGATGATACACAGGATCACACTTCCGATGCAGGCTCCCCCGATCAGCATTCCCAGAATTCCAGCCACAATCTCTGCCCCAAGCACTTCATAAAGTGTAGACTTCCGCATTCCCAGAGTAGAAAATATACTGTAATTTCTCATCCGTTTTCTGAAATATGACAACAGATTCGTGATCATCAGCATCAGCGATGCGATCAGACTCACGATCAGGAATTCCAGCAGAATTGCCGTGATTCCATGCCCCGTCAGTATATTTCCTTCTTTATTGAATGGTGCCAGCATCTGTGCCATTCCGACTCCGGAAAATATCAGCGTCGCCGGAAGCAGGTTCATACTTACGTAAACAATAAAATCTCTTTTTGAACTTTTAAAATTCTTCCACAGGGCCGTATAGAATCCTTTCGGATACTTCCCCGAAAATTCCAGATGCTTTTTCTTTTCTTCTTTGTAATTTTTCTCTCTGGCTTTAACTTCTTCCTGTATCTTTTTCTCTTCCTGCCACGAATCAATCAGCTTCGCACCGATCAAATTGATCACCAGAAGCACTACCAGTAAAAATGGATACACCTGTGACAGCGGATCTGGAAATACTGCCCCATCTGCCCCAAGAAATGATATCATACATCCTGCGATCAGTGACATGATATCCAGAAGCAGTTTATGGTGATTGCTTAAAGCCAGTATCAGATTCACAATTCCTATCACCTGGATTACCAGTACCATTACCAGTTCACAGATGAACAGCATCAGTATCTGAACCATCATCTGTTCATCTGCACCGTCCAGTACTCCCAAAGGCTTCAGACTTTTCTTTATGTAACTCATCCCATCGCCCGAAGCAGCCAATTTTATCAGATATTCCGGCACATTGCATTTCCATGTCCCCATGTTCATCCACGGAAATAATAGCACTGCCTGGATGATCACCTGCATGATCAGCGTGAATATCTTCATTCGCTTTTCCGTCTTATTCATAACTTTTGCCTCTCATTTTTCATACACGCTTATTATCCGAGATCTAACGTCTCTCTCTTTATACGCTTACTATCCAAGATCTAACGTCTCTCTCTTTATACCTGCGCCACCACCGGCTTAAATCCTCCATTCCGACAACCATCACCGGTGCTCCTGCCGGGATCTCCGTTCCTTTCTCAGATCCCTGTACTCTTACTTTCATATGATGTCCACACAGATATCCTTTTCCCTTCCAGTTGATTTTGGTATCTGCCGTTCCGATCTCCCATAAAAGTCTGGTCTCTCTTCTGCTCTGCAAAAGATTCATAAATCCTCTCAGTACCATATTCAGCAGACATGCGATCAATACACAGCAGAGGATTCCTGCATATCCCTTCACCGGGAAGCTCGGAGCAAAACATAATGCCGAGATAAAAAGTACCAGCCCGCTGTTTGCAACGTAACATCCCTGCCCCCAGTCTCTTCCGACTGCATAGAATAAAGCTTTGCCCGTGTATTTCTCCCAGAAGCTCAATCCGATTCCATAGACAGCCAATCCGATTCCGATATTCCGGTGTATAACTGCCGGGATTTTATTCAAGCCAAGCGCCTCATTCCACAACCATAAAAAATGCGTTCGGATCTCTTGCGATAAGATAAGAAATGCACACACATACAATTGGTACACATCCCAGTGCCAGCATCCACAGAAACATATTGGAATCAAACACTTTATGATAGATCTTATCCATTGCTTCACCTGCTTCCTGCGGATCGCCCATCTGGCGGACTGCTTCTTCCTCTGCTTCAACTTCCGTCATCCCTGATTCCATTAATGCGGCTTTGCAGTCTTCTATATGCGCTTCATATTCATTTACAATCTCTTTTCTTACAGACGAATCGGTAATCTTCTTCCCAAGTTCTTTCAGATATTCTCTTTCCTTCATATCTAACACCCTCCTTTTCTGCCACCTTCACTGCCTTACCTGTGCTATACGGAATACTGGATCATGCTCGTAACTGCATTGGCATAAGCATTCCATTCTTCGATCATTTTCTCCAGATATTTCTTCCCGTTAGGTGTGATCCGGTAATACTTTCTGAGTTTCCCGTTCGCCTCCTGGTTATAACTTTCCAAATATCCGGACTGTACCATGCTGTGAAGCGGCGGATACAATGTTCCTACCTTTAATTCGAATACATTGTCCGATCTCTTTGAGAGTGTATCGATCATTTCATATCCGTACATATCCTTTTCTGAGATCAATTTGAGAATTAACATTGCGGTATTTCCTGAGACCATATTTTTTGTTTACTTTCATAGTGATTGCTCCTTTCTTATATTTACTTTCATTATATATCGACTTTCGATAGTTGAGTGTAAAAAAATTTGCTTTCTTCTTGGTTTTATTATATATCGTATCTCGATATATGTCAATATGCAAGAAAAAGAACCAGAAATGCAAACCTGCATTCCCAGTCCCTTTACCTTCTTCTTTCCTACAACAGCTCCGCAAACAATCGCAGGAACAACTGTCCCAGCCGCAGAGTCGCGCTTCGGCCGGACTTATACTTCTCCGTCACTTCCCTGCACTGTTCCAATGTCTGCTCCATATCCCGCCGGATATCCAGCACCGCATCACAATCTGCCATAAAACACCCATTTTCAAAATGATGATAAAGGCTCCGGTAATCCAGATTGATCGTGCCGCAAGTCGCCATGCAATCATCTGCCACGCTCATCTTCGCATGACAGAACCCCGGTGTCCACTCATAGATCCTTACACCATCCTGTACCAGATTGTGATAGAACGATCTGGTGATACTGTAGATCAGCTTCTTATCCGGGATTCCCGGTGTTATGATCCGCACATCTACGCCACGCCTGGCCGCCAGCGAAAGTGCATGTGTCATCTCATCCGTGATGATCAGATAAGGAGTCATGAACCAGCAGTATCTGTCCGCTTTGTTGACGATACTGATATAGACATCCTCTCCAACCTGGATTCCGTCTAACGGGCAGTCCGCATACGGCTGGATATATCCCGTCTGCTTTGCCTGATACGGATGCTGTACCAGATATTTTTTCTGTGCCTCTATATCCAGAACATCCACATCGGCCGGAGTCTTCCCGGATGCTTCCCACATTTCCAAAAATGCTGCCGTAAGCGAAGCCACCGCATCTCCTTCCAGCCGGATTCCCGTATCCTTCCATTCCCCGTATGGATGTGTATAGTTAAAATACTCATTTGCCAGGTTATAACCGCCTGTGTACCCAACCTTTCCGTCAATCACCGTAATCTTTCTGTGGTCACGGTTATTCAGGAACATATTAAGTCCCGGAAGCAGCGGATTGAATACCCGGCAGGCAATTCCTTTCGCTTCCAGTTTTCTCGCAAAGCTCAGATTTACGAATCCGATCGAGCCCATGTCATCATAGAACACCCGGACCTCTACTCCTGCTTTCACCCGTTCTTCCAGCACCGTCTGTATCCTGCTCCATGTATATTCATCCTCAATTGCATGATACTCCATGAAAATGAATTGCTCCGCCTTTGCAAGATCCGTAAGCTGCGCCTCCAGTCCTTTGACCGCTTCATCAAAATAAGTCACATCCGTATTCTGATACACCGGATAACACGCATTTCTTTCTATATAATTAGAAACATTTCCCGCCTTCGGATCTGACACATTCAGACGTTCCAGCACTTCCTTATTTTCCGGCAAAAGTGGCAGAAGCTTCTCATCAATCCTTTTTTGTAACGCATCCGCATCTTCCAGGTTCCACCGTTCATACCGATCATAAAATAAAGTGCTACTCCAAGGATCGGAAATGTCAGGATCAGGATGATCCACGGTGTCTTCATCGAGGAAGTCTCATTTCTTCCATATATTTTCAGAACCAGTATGACGGCAAATATTCTGGTCAGATTGTCTATGAATACCGCGTATTCAATCAGTCCCTTAAATATCCCAATCAGGAACACTACTTCCAGTAATATCAAAAGCACTGTGAACGCCAGCCGCTTCACACCATTCTGTGTCTTTTTTCTTTCCTTCCAGTGTATGACTGCTCATCTTCTCACTCTTTTCTTCTATCGTAAATTATGATTATACTAACACGAACATGTTTCCGTCACAAGACTTTATCCGGTATTTTTAAAATCCTCTCCGGAAATAATTTGCATATTTCCTTTCCACCTTTGTTTCTCTAATGATTTCCGTTTTATCCCCCCTAAAGCCCCAAAGCAAAATAAAATCACCATCCCCAGCAGCTCTAAGCCTCTAAAAACAGTGATTTGGCAGTGCGCGATCAGGGGTTCGAACCCTGGACACCCTGATTAAGAGTCAGGTGCTCTGCCAACTGAGCTAATCGCGCATTTTCAATTTTCTGTGTCACGCTTTCCGTAACGACAAGATTAATTATATAATAAGGTTTTTAAAAATGCAAGTACTTTTTTTATTTTTTTCATATTTTTTTCACAGCTTTCTCATATATTGATATGGGGGGTGAATTTATGAGCCATATTATCCATTATGTTACAACCAATTTCAAAAAAAATCTTTCATACTGTCTGTACAGAGATTATCTCCTGCATTCAAGGCACAGCTCTGCATTTTGTCCTGGTCGCTGCCTTTCTCGGAACACTGAATCATTTCCTGTATTTTTTTTATCCGGGCAGTCTCCAATCGTTGCACTTTTCTGCCCGGTTAATGAATCCGTGTGGGAACATTTGAAACTTTTATATTTTCCTTTTTTTTCGTAAGCATATGGGAATATCTGTCTCTGCATCCGGTTGTTTTTTACCGTTCTTTTTACTGTCGGTATCTGGGTGTGCTTCTCGGAATGTTTTTTACTGTTTCTGTTTTTTACACATATTCCGGGATTCTCGGCCGGAATTTCCTGATCTTAGACATCCTGCTTTTTTATTCCAGTGTAATATTTTCATTTGGAATGTCTGAATATATTTCCGGCAAGACCCGTTCTCCTCACGAGACAGAACCTGGCTTTGTAGTCTCACTCTGGTTGATAACATCATTTTTTTTCTTCTTTGTATTTACATGTTTTCCGCCAGATCTTCCGTTATTCTATTCAGCATAAGTACAACAACCATCAACACATTTCCCTACATATATAATTAATTATTCACACCATGATGTGCAACATAGCTGTTAAGATCCAATGCTTTGAACACATATCCCTGTGACTGATAATATTCAATAATTTTCGGCAGCGCTTCCACAGTTGTATCTTTTTGTCTCGGAATCATGTGACAGCAGGATGATATTATTGTCATGGAAACTGGTTGCCTGATTCACAAGCTGTTCCGTTGTTCTCACGGCCCCGTCTCCCGAACTTCCATTCCAGTCATAATATTGATATCCTCTTGCCTGAACCTCCTGCGTAAGCGTTGTCATAATTCCCTTCGTGCAACTTGCAGATATGGTATTCGAAGATCCTCCCGGAAATCTGATAAAACACGGAACATAGCCGATCTCTTCTTTTTTACAAGCTGTCCAATCTGGTCAAGATCCTGAAAATATGCATCAACAGATGCATACACCTTTGCGTAATCATGAGAATATGTATGCATTCCGATCGTATGTCCCTTATCATAAGCCTTTTTGATCATATCTTTATATTCCGGCATGGCTCCTGTAACAAAAAACGTTGCTTTCGCATTGTATTTATCCAAAATGTCCAGCACCGCCTGCGTATTCTTAGACGGTCCGTCATCCAACGTCAGATAGACAACTTTTTCATCCGATTGTTCTGTTGTACCCACTTTTCTTCCTGGTTGAACTGCAAATTCACTTCTGTCATCTGCCTGATCTTTTTGGCCTTGATTTTCTTTATTGGATGCATCAGTTTCATTCTCATTGATCGTAAGTTTTTTTGCAGTTGCTTTTTTCTTTGATACTGCCTTTTTACTTTCCGTCTCGGCCGTTGTCATCGTTTTACCGGCATTCTTTTTTATAACATGCCCGCCGATTCCCACACCTATAATCACTGCTGCTATGCAGACTGCTGCAATCAGAATCTTTCTCTGTGCACGATCTTTTCGTCTTCTATTTTTTAACTTTTTCCTGCTCATACTTTTTTCCTCTTTAATTTTCAACTTTATTCTCACTTTTAAGTAATTGCTTTTTCTTTTTTACTATCATACCGCTTTTTTCCTTTTTATCAAGCCTTTTCTTGAGACTTTTTCACTACAATGTAGTATTGTAATAAATAGATTATCACTTACAAATGTCGAAAGGAGTTTTTAATATGAGTGAAAATGAAAATAAAGTCCTGTCCTGTCAAACATCACGCTGTGTTCGCAAAATCGAACATCACGCCATGATGTTCGCACAAATGCGGTGATGAACTGACTACCATGACCAATCAGGCATACGGTGAATGGAAACCAGATTACGCCGGACAAATGGACTTCGGAACACTTCGCACCGAACCGACACTTCAGACTTACATTGCAAAATGTGCATGGTGTGAAGCATGGAAAAAAGCATAACATTACCGAATATGGGAAATATTATTGCGTCAATGTAGATACATTTGGACAGGAATATCTGGATGTACTGAACGGGCTTTATCCGGTTGAATAGTTTTTACTTTTCATATAAGAAAACTATGAAATCTATTTACATCCTGTTTTTCTATGCTAAAATGATAGATAAACACCCGATTCTATGAGGAGGTATCTATACTTTGAATACACTAACAACCGAACATACACCTGACAATATTATTGCCAGCTGGCTCGACGATCATCAGGAAGAACTGGTGAATACCGCTGATTACATTTTCCATCACCCGGAACTTGCATATCAGGAGACACTTTCTTCCAAATGCCTGGCAGATTATCTGGAAAGCCAGGGATTTAAAATAACATGGAAAACAGCCGGTATCGACACCTCATTTACCGCAGTCTGGGAAGTGGAAAACCACTCCTTGGATTCCTGGCTGAGTACGATGCTCTGGCAGGTGTCGGACACGCCTGCGGACACAACCTGCTTGAACTGCTGTTGCCGCAGCGGCCTGCGCATTAAAAGCCGATATGGAAGCAACCGATGCTGCCGGAACGATCCGCGTCTACGGCTGCCCGGCCGAAGAGATCATGTCTGGCAAGATCGTGATGAACGATCAGGGAGTCTTTGATGACCTCGATGTTGCTATTACCTGGCATCCATTCGACCGCAACCGTGTCAGCAACGATATCTGGCAGGCACAGGACATTAAGAACTACACATTCCACGGACTTAGTTCCCATGCTGCCAAAGCACCGGAAAAAGGCCGCAGTGCCCTGGATGCCGCCGAACTCATGAATGTAGGCGTCAATTATCTCCGTGAACACGTACCGGGAGATGTCCGTATGCATTATGCCTACATTGATAACGGCCTTCCGGCAAATGTTGTTCCGGATATCGCGAAGACAAATTATTTCATCCGCTCCTACTTACGTTCCCGCACCGAAGATGCAAGCGAACGTGTAGACAACTGCGCAAGAGGTGCCGCTCTTATGACAGACACCACCGTCGATATCGAACTGGTTGCAAGCTGCAGTGAGATGAAAGTTAACCGGGTACTGACAGAATTATATTACGATGCCATGACCCAAGTCCCGACACCGACTTATACACCGGAAGAACTGGATTTCGCAAAGCAGATTACAGAAGAAGCCGGACTCATCAATGACGGAACACTATTCTCCGGCCTAGAACCGCTTGAAGATGAGCCGGTTCCGATCGCTATCGGCACGGATGCTTCACAGGTCAGCCACACGATTCCGCTGATCACCTTAAGTGCCGCTACGATGTGTAAAGGCACCCCGCTTCATCACTGGGCTGCTGCCAAACAGGCCGGTATGACTATCGGACAGAAAGGTATGCTCTATGTTGCAAGATGTATGGCAGAAGGTACGAAATTATTGATGGAAACACCGGGAAGTATCGAAAAAGCATGGGAACTGCACAAGCTGACTCCTTAAAGCTCCTGTCATTGCATACTGTACACTTTTTAAATATCTGCTCTAAAACATCTCATGACCAAACTAGGAGGAATTATTATGATCACAAAAAAAATCGGAATTATCGGATGTGGCAATATGGGCGGTGCCATTCTCTATGGCGCACTCGACATCCGGTGAATTAAAAGACATGGTCACATTCCCTGGCGGAACAACCATCGAAGGCTGCGAGGCTCTTGAAAAAGCCGGCATGCGTGGTGCTGTAATCGAATGCATTAATGTAAGTACAGAAAAATCCCGTTCATTATAATCGTTGTCATTCTATGTCGATTCATGCATCGGAATTATCAGACAAAAGAGGAGTTATCCACAGTTTCCCGTGGATAACTCCTCTTTGTTGGGGATAAGTGGAATTACTTTGCAAAATTTGTCGTTACATTTTCATCCTCTTTATCACCTTCAACCGTGTAAATTCTTCTCTTTCCTTCTCCTCCAGCGCATTACTGATCGTATGCACCAGATTCGTATACATCGGTATCGTAATATTCTTAAGCGCATTCGCCCGCTTCTGTGTCTTCTTGATATTTGCCGCCAGACGGTACGCCGAGTTTTCCACCTCTGCCAGCTTGATCGTAAGTTCCTTCACTTCCCGGAAAGCTTCTCTTGCAATATCCACCGACTCATGTGTCGTGCTGAACGAATACGTCAGATCATTCTGCTTCGCATCATAGATATGCGGGATCTCCGTTCCCATGATACTCCTGGTCTGCATCTTCAGAGAGTCTTCGATCGGAACGGTAAATGCCAGCTCCTGAACTTTGCTGATTCCATGTTCGATATTGGCACGCTGCAGGCAGGCGTATGCTTTTGTAAATGTCGCATCGATCTCTTCCTGAATGTCTTTCGCCTCATCGATCAGTCCCATCAGTTCTTTCAGAAGAATATTCCGCTTCTTATCCATCAGATCGTAGCCCTGACGCGCAAGCATCAGAGAATTCTTCGCAAGCATCAGATTTCCCTTGGTAGGAAATTCTCTCGGATCCATATGCATCCCTCCTACTCTTCTGTCTCCAATGTCTCTTTCGTATCCTTCCAATACTTCTCAACCAGCTTCGTATCAATACGGTCCAGTTCTTCCTTCGGCAGAAGTCCAAGCAGTTCCCAGCCAAGATCCAGCGTCTCCATCATCGTCCGGTTCTCCGCCGGTCCCTGTCCGATATAGCGTTTTTCAAACTCTTCACCGAACTTCAGATACTGCTTATCGATCGGCGACAATTCATCTTCTCCAATAACGGAAGCCAGATTTCTCGCCTCTCCGACCTTCGCATAAGCGGAGAATAACTGGTTCGCAAGATCCTGATGATCTTCCCTGGTATATCCTTTTCCGATGCCGTCCTTCATCAGTCGTGACAGCGATGGCAGGATACTGATCGGCGGATAGACTGCCTGCCCGTGCAGATTACGGTCCAGTACGATCTGTCCTTCTGTGATATATCCGGTAAGGTCAGGTATCGGATGTGTGATATCATCATTCGGCATGGTCAGGATCGGAAGCTGTGTTACGGAACCATTTGCCCCGTCCACAATACCGGCACGTTCATAGATCGTTGCCAGTTCACTGTATAAATATCCCGGATATCCTTTTCTTGACGGAATCTCACCACGCGAAGACGATACTTCACGCATGGCTTCTGCAAAGGAAGTCATATCCGTCAGGATAACCAGAATGTGCATATTTTTCTCAAATGCCAGATATTCTGCAACAGTCAGTGCAACCTTTGGCGTGATCAAACGCTCTACAACCGGGTCATTCGCCAGGTTCAAGAACATACACACGTGGTCTGCCACACCGCTTTCCTCGAATGTCTTACGGAAGAATTCCGCCACATCGTGCTTCACACCCATTGCTCCGAATACAACTGCAAACTGTTCATCCGAATTGTCACCAAGCGAAGCCTGCTTGACGATCTGTGCCGCAAGCTGATCATGCGGAAGTCCGTTTCCCGAGAATATCGGAAGCTTCTGCCCGCGGATCAGTGTCGTCAGTCCGTCAATTGCCGAGATTCCAGTACGGATATAGTTTCTCGGGTATTCCCGTCTGACCGGATTCAGCGGAAGTCCGTTTACATCCCTTTTTCTGCATCTGCAATCGGACCAAGTCCATCGATCGCTTCCCCGACTCCGTTAAATGTACGTCCCAGCATTTCCTCCGATACAGTAACTTCCATCGGATGTCCCGTAAGTCTTGTATGGGTATTATCCAGTGACATATTTTCTGTCCCTTCAAATACCTGGATCACAGCCTTGTCTTCATCCAGCTCCACGATACGCCCCATTTTCCTCGTATTATGATCTACAATAAATTCTACGATCTCATCGTAAAATGCATTTTCCACGCCTTCCAGCACGACGAGAGGGCCATTTATGCTGCTCAGTCCAAGATATTCTATTGCCATCTTACGTCCCTCCCTTTACGCATTCTTCTCGATGACGCGGTTATAGAAGTCATCAATGTCTAATTTATACAGATCCAGTAACTGCAGATTGTCATTCGGCACATCATACTTGATTGCAATGACCTTTTCAAATATACCTTCCGCCTTCAGCACCGACATCGGCATCCCCATCGCCACCAGTTTCCGGCTCGTCTTATACAGATACAGAATAACATCCATCATCTTGAACTGCTTCTCAAGTGATACACACGTATCATCCTTATGAAATGCATTCTGCTGCAGGAATCCCAGACGAATCACCTTCGCAATCTCCAGGATCAGTTTCTGGTCATCCGGAAGCACATCCCCGCCGATCAGTTTTACGATCTCCATCAGGCTGCTCTCCTGGTTCAGGATCGCCATCAGACGGTTCCGGTAATCAACGAATTTCGGCGACACATGATCCGAATACCAGCCGCTTAAGTCATTCAGATATTCACTGTAACTCGTTAACCAGTGAATCGCTGGAAAATGTCTTGCGTAAGCCAAAGATTTATCAAGCCCCCAGAAGCAGCGCACGAAACGTTTTGTATTCTGTGTTACCGGCTCGGAGAAATCTCCCCCCCTGCGGAGACACCGCTCCGATGATAGAGACAGATCCGATTGCACCATTTAATGTCTGCATCATGCCGGCTCTTTCATAGAATGCCGACAGTCTTGATGCCAGATAAGCAGGGAAACCTTCCTCAGCAGGCATTTCTTCCAGTCGTCCGGACAGCTCTCGAAGTGCCTCTGCCCATCGGGATGTCGAGTCCGCCATGATCGCCACATCATAACCCATGTCACGGTAATATTCCGCCAGTGTAAGTCCGGTATAAATGGACGCCTCACGGGCAGCTACCGGCATGTTCGATGTATTGGCGATCAGCGTCGTTCTGTCCATCAATGGATTGCCCGATTTCGGATCGACCAGCTCCGAAAACTCTTCCAGAACCTGTGTCATTTCATTTCCACGCTCGCCGCATCCGATATATATGATAATATCCGCATCCGACCATTTTGCGATCTGATGCTGGGTCATCGTCTTACCCGTTCCGAATCCTCCCGGGATCGCAGCCGTTCCACCTTTTGCAATCGGGAACATCGTATCCAGAATTCGCTGTCCTGTTACCAGCGGCACACTTGCCGGGAATCTCCGGCTCACCGGTCTCGGTACACGGATCGGCCAGTGCTGTGTCATCGAAAGTTCTCTTTTTTCTCCATTGAACAGTTCAATCGTAACCAGCGTCTCATCAATCGTATATTCACCATCCGGAACCACCGATACAACAGTCCCTTCTACTCCCGGCGGAACCATGCATTTGTGCACGATAGCCCGCGTCTCCGGCACTTCCGCAATGATCGTTCCACCCTGTACCATATCGCCTTCAGCCACTGTAATATGCGTCTCCCAGAGCTTCTGGCGGTCCAGTGCATCCACACTGACACCACGGGTGATAAATGCCCCGCCCTTGTCAGCGATCCGCTCCAGCGGTCTCTCAATACCGTCAAAGATATTATTCAGGATGCCGGGTGCCAGCGTAACCGACACTGCCGCTCCCGTACCTTCCACAAGTTCTCCCGGATGCAGTCCGGAAGTCTCCTCATACACCTGTACCGTCGTCCGGTCCTTATCCAGGGAAATAACTTCGCCAACCAGCTTTTCCTCTCCCACATGGACCATTTCCGACATCTTAAAATCCGTCTTCCCTTTCAGGTAAATGACCGGGCCGTTGATGCCATATATCTTTTCTGTCTTTCCGCTACTCACCCTTTACACCTCCCCGGAACTGGAATTTCTGGTATTCATTCTCCAGTGCACCTTTGAATGCATAGTCCACCAGGACATTCTTCTCAGGCACAACCGCACGCACCCCGCCGATAAAATCCACTTTGCTGATCGTCAGCGTCATTCCCGTACGTTCTCTCCAGATATGTCTTCTTGTCTGCATCGGACGGATTGATATAGATCGTCATCGCCATCCCGGATGCAAACTGTGCTGCTTTCTCTATATAACGGATCAGAACCTCTTTATACTCTTCTGTTCTCATAAATGCCAGAAGCTTTAACTGCACTTCTTCGAACAGTTCCGTCTTAAGTTCTGTCTGCGTCTTTCCCATCTCACGTTTTAATTCAAGCTGCGCCTTTGACATTGCCATGTTTAGCTGCTGTTTCGCAGTCACACTCTCCGCACGCACTCTCGTCTCCGACTGCCGTCTGGCTTCGATCTGGTGCTGCTCGAACACACTTCTCAGCGCATCCTCATGCTGCTTTATGATCGCATTCGCCTCCGCTCTTGCCTCTTCCATCGCTGCCGTGCGGATATGCGTGATCTTTTCTTCGTTTGTCAAATGTGCCACCTTCTTCCTGTCTATAATTTCAACCCTATCGCTTCATTTACATACGACGTGATAAAATCTTTCTTACGTCCGGTCCCGTGTCTGTCAGGAATCTCGATCAGAAGCGGCATCGTCCGCTCCAGCTTGATCTCGTCTATCAGGTCCGGGAATTCTCTTCCGAATTTCTCCGTCAGCAGAATCACACCTACATTCTTATCCTCCATGGCATTCTCGATCGCACACCGGGTTCTTCTCTTTCATGTACCACGATTCCGTCTACCCCTGCGAGACGCATTCCTGTCAGAGTATCGATATTATCACTGATCAGATACATCTTCATCTTACAATTTACCTAAGATCATGAAGGAGATGATCAGTCCGTACAGACACACACCTTCTGCAAGACCTACGAAGATCAGTGACTTACCAAGTGCACTGGAATCCTCGCTGATTGCCCCAAGAGCCACACTTGCTGCACTTGCAACGGCGATACCACCGCCGACGCAGGAAAGACCGGTTGAAAGTGCTGCTGCCAGGTATCCGAATCCTGTTGCGTTCGACGCCGTATTGCCGGCTGCTTCCGCTGCCTGTACCGGATCTCCCGCAAAAAGCATGATCCCTGCGATCAGAACAGTGCTGAAGAAAAAAAGAATATATTTGTGCCGATAGCCCTCTTATAACGCTTCTTCGTCCTCTGTCCGATCAGAAAATATCCAAATGGAATTACAATACTCAGCAACAATGTTACAACGAATAATACTCTAACTGTCAGGCTCATATTTTCTTGTCCTCCTGTAAATATATCTTTGAATTTTATTACTTTCTGTCACTCTGACTGCGGAACGGCTTAAATTCCCGTCCGGTTCCTTCATAGAACCGGCTGAACATCTCGTAATATTCCAGACGCAGTACCTGGATACCGACGACCAGACCTTCCAGTCCGCACACCAGCACATTTCCAAGCACGAACACGATCCAGTTCGTATGTCCCGCACTTGCGCCGGATAACATCAGCACAACCTCCATCATCGCCGCATGGCTGACGGCAAATGCACCGATACGCACATAAGAAATGGTATTGGAGAAATAGCTCAGCATCGTCTCGAACAGTTCGAAGAACGCCTGCACGAAGAACATTACCTTGCCCTCTTCCATCTTCTTATGCTGCTTTGTCACCAGATTTCCCAGCGGTTCCTTGAATACGAACAAGATCACCGGAACTCCCAGGAAGATCACCATCAGGATATTGCCCGGAACCTTATGTCCCGTCATGTAAAAGCACGATCGTCAGCACCAGGAATCCGTAGAACACCAGTCCCGCGATTCCATTATGGGAAAATAACATATTTTCCACATCATGACTCTTGATCGAATTGATCACGTTAAAGATCATCACCAGGATATTCAGTCCCATGCCAAATGCAATGGCAACCACAAATACTGTGTTGAGCTGTCCGATAAACGGCAGGTTCGTCATCGCATCCACCGGCCTTAACCAGTGTGCCTGTATCACATCTTCGAATCCGAAGATACTTCCGAACATGAATCCAAAGAATGTTGAGAACAGTCCCGCAATGGATATGATCCCAGCCAGGTTGATCTTCTTAATCAGGTACAAAAGCCCGCCGAATACAAACAGGCATAAGCCCTGGCCGACATCCCCGAACATCGCACCAAAGATAAATGTATACGTCAGTGCCACGAACATCGTCGGATCCATCTCATCATTTGCCGGAAGCCCGTACATCCGGATGAACATCTCGAACGGCTTGAAGAATCTTGGATTCTTAAGCTTCGTCGGCGGTTCTCCGAAAAACTTCTCCTTATCTTCTTCTACAACAACGAATACCTTATCATCGTTCTTCGATTCCGCCAGGAATTTTTTCACATCTTCTTCACCCATCCATCCACACAGGATGTAATAATCTTCTTTATTATCTCCCTCTTCGATCCTTGCCGCCAGCTTACGTACATCAAAGTTTGTAGACAGTTCTTCCAGACGCCTTTTCGCACCACGGAGCTTTGCGGCATTCTTTGCCATCAGCTCCCTGATCTGTTTTTTTCTATCTCTGCAATCTCTTTTTGCTTTTCTTCGATTGCCTTTTCAAGCTCTTCACAGGCCTGCTCCGGTGTTCCTATGTACTCGGACGGAATTGCAATCCTTTCAAAATGCAAAGAATTGAATACCGAATCTACTTTACTGGAATCTGCATTCGATACGAAATAACATCCGTACACATAATTTTTTCATTCCTTATGCCTTCGATAAATACCGCATTCAAATCATCAAACAAATATTTCTCCAGACGTTTGTAATAATTCACATCCACCCGGCCGAAACGTACTTTCATGTATTTGTACTTCAGTGATTTCTGCATATCCAGTTCCAATGTCCGGAACGGCTCCATGATCAGAAGCTTTTCTTTGTATTCATCTACCTGCTTCTTCGTTAACTCTTTCTTCTCCAGCAAGATCCAGATAGTCATGATTGACATCCCGGATCAGACTCAGCATATCATCCTGGTTCATCGATGCATCGATTCGCTGGTCTTCATCAGATAACAATGCGTTAAACTGTTCTGCCTTCGCAAGCGGCTCTTTGTATGGATTGACTTCCACAAAAGGCTGCAGGTTGTCGGTCGTCTTAAGCTCCGCCGCCGCATTCTCAAGCTGCATCTCGTATTTCGACAGATACACCTCGCAGACACGGTCGATGTCATTCTTCGGTCCGCTGATGCTTAAGAACTTCATCTTAACAATCATTGATTCACACCTCCTAAGTATCCTAATGTCTCTCCCTTCGTCAAACCGTAACGGATACACTCAAGGGCTGTCGTTAGTTTATAGATTTCTTCTTCTTTCAGGAACAGATACGTATTAACGATCGCGATCGAATACGGATCATTCCTTTATCGGTCAGGTACAATTTCCGCAGACAATCACGGTACATCTGTTCCAGTGTCTTATCTGCCTGCATATAATCATACTTTCCCCGCATAGTACGTTTTTCCCACTTCGGTTTCGAACTGTTCCAGTGTCGGAGTCTCTACCAGGCTCTTGAACTCTTCCACACGAACCCGGTAATGAATCGGGATCGTCATCGAATAAATGTCCGGCGGAAGCATATGATAATACTTCTTCGCACGGTAGATCCACTGTAGATTCAGAAGGTCGATCTTCGTCCCATAATCTTTTTAAAAATATCTTCTGTTCATGTCCTTTCAGAACCCGTTTTCCCTTTTTCCACATCGTAGAAAAATAATACAGATCCAATGCCAGATCATAATCAAACAGCGTTCCCGCTCCGGAATCTCTGATTCTGGCAAGCGCACCATAATACTCCGTATCCCGTAAGTTATCCACAAGCTCATCAATATTTTTCGAAGTTATCAACCGGTCTATGGAAATTTGTGAATATCTGTCGAAAAACTCTTTCTTGTATTCCAGATCAAATGGTTTCTCATAATGATTGAACACAATTCTCAGACAATAATTGATCAGATCAATCTCATACCGTTTCCAGTATAATTTTAAGAACGTCTTCTGCTCCATCCCGGCAAACCGGAAGATCCTCGAATAATCATCGAACAACGACTGATACAGGATCTTCTCCACATTTCCCCTGTGATACAGAGAAATGTCCATCCGGTTCACATAAGGTGCATATGCCGTCTTGTCTTTCAGATATTCAATTGCTTCCGTTACTGTCCCAAGTCCGGCAATTGTGTCATAATCCTCCGCTGCCAAAAGCTTTGCCGACATTGCACGTACCTTTGTCGTAATCCCACTGTAAGCCATCACATTTCCCATACACTACACCTCGATCATATGTCTTACGATTTCCTCTGCATAAATCTCGTGATTTTCTTCATATTCCTGCTTCAGTGCATCAATTGCAGTCTGGTTCTTCTTCCGTTCCCGGTCCAGAACTTTCTCTACTTCCTGCTGCGACTTTGCTTTTTATCTTCTCCAGTTTTTTCTGTGTCTCTTCTTCCAGGTCCCGGTCAAATTGATTCCTTTCTTCCTGTATCTGTTTTTCAATTTCACTCTTTCTGCTGTCTGGCATGCTCTACGATCGTCTCCGCCGTCGTCTCTATTTCAGCCAATTTTCCAATTACAGAGTTCATAAGCCGCCCTCCTTTTTCGCACATTTCACAACAAATAATTGTTATTTTTTTTATCCATGTTATAATAATACACCTATTTTTAAAATTACCACAATTATTTTGTATATATTGTATTATTTTTCTCAATTCTTCTGACAATTTCTACTTCCATTGACTTTTTCCTGCACAGACGCTAAACTAAGAACGATTTGCAAACCCAGAATGATTATAAGGAGTGAATACACGTATGCGTCTTAGAAATATACCACGTGCAGAGAGCGTTCTCGAAGCCTGCAAAGAAGTTGTTAAGAATCCGGAAAGCTTATGCGGACACTGGAACCAGACGTTTAAAAAAGAGCAGCCCCTGCATATCGAGATCGGCATGGGAAAAGGTCAGTTTCTTCTGACCCTGGCAGCCAAAAACCCACAAATTAACTACATCGGCATTGAGCGTTATTCCAGCGTTCTGCTGCGTGCTGTTGAGAAATTCCAGGAACTGGAAGCCGAGGGAAAGCTCCTGCCAACATCCGATTCATCTGTATGGATGCAAATGACCTGCCGACGGTATTCGCCCCGGCGGAAGTATCCCGTATCTACCTGAACTTCTCCGATCCATGGCCAAAGGCCCGCCATGCAAGAAGAAGACTGACATCCAACGAATTTTTCAAGCTTTATGACCAAGTCCTGACCGCAGATGGAACGGTAGAATTCAAGACCGACAACCGGCCGCTCTTTGACTTTTCAGTAGAAGAACTCGAAACTTCCGAACTTTTCGTTCTGGATCAGCTATCCTATGATCTTCATAACGACAGTACGATGAATCAGGGCAATATTATGACTGAATATGAAGCCAAGTTCTCTTCTATGGGCAATCCGATCTGTAAACTGATCGCAAAGCGCAGATAACATGCTGCAATATCCGAACTTATATACCGATCCTGTCTGCCTGCACTTCTTCCCTTTCCTTTCATATATTAATAGAGAGCATATCTTATGCTCCTGTTCCTTATGTGAAAGGGTGGAAGCTTATGTTACATCTGACGACACAGAACTTTGATATCTGCCGGATGAACCACTGGCAGTTTTCTTCCGATACACCGACAAAGGCTGGATCGGAGCATCCCACACTGGCTGTAGTCATGTTCTACGCTGTCTGGTGTGGAAAATGTGCAATGATGCGCCCTGTCATAGAAGATCTGGAAAAGAAATATCAGAAGAAATATTTCGGCAGCAT
>VOFF01000539.1_pt1 | contig 44000 bp, 59 predicted proteins | sample 5384061 | NCBI WGS metagenome assembly VOFF01 (sample SAMN12384725, study PRJNA508395) | human gut metagenome | isolation source: healthy gut E | host: Homo sapiens | reverse complement strand
GTTGGCCTCCTCAACTTCTTCGCCGTGATGTTCTCCTTCCTCTTCGTGGACCTGTTCGACACGCTGGGCACCCTGATCGGCGTGGCATCCAAGGCCGACATGCTGGACGAGGACGGCAAGCTGCCCAACATCAAGGGCGCGCTGATGGCCGACTCCATCGCCACCTGCGCCGGTGCCGTGTTGGGGACCTCCACCGGCTTTCCAGCTGCGCCTGCGAGAGGTACAGCCGGGTGAACATATAGTTTTCCGTGATGCCGGTCAGGGTCAGGGACCCGCGCCCGCCGTCGGTGGTCTCCACCTCAAAGCTGTCGCCCACCGAAAGCCCCAGCTTTTCGGCGGTCTTTTCGGTCAGGATGACGCTGGAATCGTCAAAGGCAATGGCCTTGTGGCCCTGCCGGGTGCGGAAGGTGAAGTATTCGGTCATCTGGCTTTCGTCTGCGGCGGCAACCAGGCTGACGGTCTCTTTTTCACCCTCGGCGTTGTAGAGGGGTGACGCTCTTGGTGTAATAGCGGCCCCAGCTGGTGATCCCGCTGCTGGAATCCAGCAGGTCGGCCAGACCGTTCTCCATGGTCAGCGCCTTTTCGTTGCTCAGGGAGATGGTCAGGTCGGCGTGGGTCAGCTCGGTGGTCTGCTTGGTCAGCATGGGCAGCAGGGAATCCTGTATGCCGAAGCCGATGAGCAGCAGCGCGGTGCAGCCCGCCACGCCCAGCACGGTCATGAAGAACCGCTTTTTATACCGGAACAGGTTGCGGGCGGTGGTCTTTTGGGAGAAGCTCATCCGCTTCCACAGCGGGGTGAGATATTCAAGGAGGATGCGCTTGCCCGCTGCAGGCGCACGGGGCAGCAGCAGGGCAGCGGATTTTTCCTTGAGGCTGGCACGGCAGGCCTGCAGGGTGGCAAGGCCGATGACCGCCGCGCTGAGGGCCATGCTGCCCAGTGCCATGCCCGGGTAGAAGTGCAGGGGAAAGGTGGGGAGGGAGAACATCATGGTGCGGTAGGCGTACCAGAAGATGGTGGGGAACACCACAAAGCCCACCACCATGCCCACGATGCTGCCCAGAATGCTGGCGGCAATGCCGTACAGTAAGTACTTGCCCGCGATGCTGAAGTTGGAGTAGCCCAGGGCCTTTAAGGTACCCATTTGGAGGCGGTTTTCGTCCACCATGCGGGTCATGGTAGTGGTAGCCACCAGCGCCGCCACAAGGAAGAAGAACACCGGGAACACCCGGGCAATGGCGTCCATGCGGTCGGCGTACTGTTCCAGCGTGACAATGCTCAGGGTGCTGCCGCGGTCCAGCAGGTTGACCAGCAGCTGGATCTGCTGAAGCTGATCCTCAAATTCCAATACCTGCTCTTCGCTGCTCACCAGCTTGTCGGCACCACTCTGCATGGTGTCCGGCAGGGCAGCCTTCTGGGCAGCAAGTTCCTTTTCCCCGGCCTCCAGCTGCGCCTTGGCGGCATCCAGCTGCTGCTGTGCGTCCGCCAGCTTTGCCTCCGCCTCGGCGAACTGGCGCTCGGCTTCGGCCTTCTGGCTGTCGTACTCCGCGCGCGCTTCGGTCCAGCTTGTCGTTGGCGGTGTCCATCAGCTCTTCCCGCCGGGCGGTGCACTGCACGCTCTGGATGGCCTTGAGGTTTTCCGCTACGGCATCCACTGCGGCCTGATATTCATCGGAATAATTATCATACAATCCGGCGTTTTCCACCTTGATATAGCACACCGTATAATAATCTGCGGTCAAAGTGCCCTCCGGCACAAACAGGATGCAGTCCAGCTGGCCATCGCCCACAGTGCTGCTCTCGGAATCGGAGGAAAAATGCAGCGGGTCCTGCACCGTGCCCACCACCGTGAACACCTGCCCGCTGACCCCTTCGGTCTCTTCCGGCAGGGTCAACTGGGTGCCCAGCTCCACCGGACTGCCGTGCCCCATCACGTGCACCACGCACTCCCCGGCAGCTTCCGGCATCCGGCCGGACAGCAGCACCGGGCGGTTCATGTTCTCCGGCGTATCGGCCTGCGGGTCGGCAGGCAGCTGATACAGCCGCGCCACCGTGGTCTGCTCGTTCTCTGTCCAGTGGCCTTCCACGTCCTGATACTTCACCGCCTGCACGGCGTCTACCCCGTCCACAGCGGCAATCGCGCTGATATCGCCCTGACTGAGGCCAAGGGTGGAGAGCACCCGCAGGTCGAACACATTTTGCTGGACATAGTACTTCTGCCCAGCGGTGCGCATATCTGGGGGCAAAGCTGACCAGGCCCGTCAGCATCATCACTCCCAGCGCCACGATGCCAAACAGGACACCACCCGGCTGATGCTGCTTTTCATCTCGCGCAGGATATTTTTACGATAACTTTTCTGCACAGCTCTCACCACTCGATCTGTTCCACCGGCACCGGGTGTTCGTTGACCTGATTGGACACGATGCGGCCGCTGCGCACCTGAATGATGCGGTCAGCCATACCGGTCAGTGCCGTGTTGTGGGTAATAACAATGACGGTGCGTCCGGTCTTGCGGCAGGTATCCTGCAAAAGGCCCAGCACCTGTTTGCCGGTCTTGTAGTCCAGCGCGCCGGTGGGCTCATCGCAGAGCAGGAGCTTGGGGTTCTTCGCCAGCGCCCGGGCAATGGCAACGCGCTGCTGCTCGCCGCCGGAAAGCTGGGCCGGGAAGTTGTTCAGCCGCTCGCTCGCCCAGCCCCACGCTGCGCAAGGTCTCGGCGGGGTCCAGCGGGTCGCCTGGTGAACAGGGGGTGCCGTTTGCCAGGTGGCGTTGGCGATGATGCGGGCAGCGCCGCGCTCCTTCAGGTTGCCGGCCACTTCCAGCATGCTCTCGCCGGAGGCAATGATGTCATCGGCGATAAAGACGGTCTTGCCCTCCACGCTCTCGCCCAGATACTCATGGGCAACGATGGGGTTGCGGCCGTTCACCACGCGGGTGTAGTCGCGGTGCTTGTAGAACAGACCCAGGTTGCAGCCCAGCACGCTGGAGAAGTACATATTGCGGTTCATAGCGCCCTCGTCCGGGCTGACCACGGTGAACTTCTCCTTGTCGAAGGACAGGGTGGGGTCCTTCTTCAGCAGGCTCTTGAGCACCTGATAGGTGGGCATGGCGTTATCAAAGCTCATCAGGGGCACTGCGTTCTGCACGCGGGGGTCGTGTGCGTCAAAGGTGATGATGTTGCGCACGCCCATGGTCTGCAGCTCCTGTAGAGCCACAGCGCAGTCCAGGCTCTCGCACCACGCGGCGGTGCTGACGGCCGCCGTACAGGCTGGGCATGATGACGGAAACGCGGTGTGCCTTACCGGCCACTGCCTGGATCAGGCGCTTCAGGTTGGCGAAGTGATCGTCCGGAGACATGTGGTTCTCGTAGTTGAACAGCTTGTAGGTCACACTGTAGTTGCCGGGATCGACCACGATGAAGATATCGTCGCCGCGGACAGACTCCTTGACCAGACCCTTGGCGTCGCCGCTCTGGAAGCGGGGGCAGTCGCAGGAAATAATGAAGGTGTCTTTTTCAATTCCGGCAGCCTTTGCCCAACGGACAAGGTGCTTGTCAATCAGGCCGGTAAGCTCCTCGGCACCGGGGCAGGCGATCAGCCGCATGTCCGCCACACTGGGCTGCTCAAAGAACGACTTAGGGGAAATTTCAATGGACATAATCACATAACTCCTTATTGCTGTTTACCATCCGTACCATCATGCACACAAGTGCGCATATCTAGTTTTATTTTATCACATTTTGTCGATTGTGCCATATCAATTTGTATCATGTCTCGATTTTCTGCGCCTTGCACAGCTGTTTTTCCTTTTTTCCTGCAAGAGAATGTGAGTTTCTTACAAAAACGCGACCAAATCTTTACCGTTTCGCAAAGTTTATCTGATTTTTGAGGAAAAGTAATACTTTTTTGCCGTACCATTTTCTTTTCCTGTTACGCAAAAGAGCCGCTGCACGGTCAGGTGCAGCGGCTCTTCTCTTCACTTACCTTCTATCAGGGTAAAACGCTTTTTACAGGGCAGCCACGGCAGCCTTCAGGGCATCCACGCGGTCGGTGTTCTCCCACTTCACGCCCAGATCCTCGCGGCCCATGTGGCCGTATGCGGCCAGCTTGCGGTAGATGGGCTTGCGCAGGTCGAGTTCGCGGATGATGGCGGCGGGGGTCAGGTCAAACACCTTCTCCACAGCCTGCTCGATCTTCTCGTCGCCACAGTGCCGGTGCCAAAGGTATCCACCATGATGGACACAGGCTTTGCCACGCCGATGGCGTAGGCCACCTGTACCTCGCACTGCTTGTGCAAGACCTGCAGCCACAATGTTCTTTGCCACCCAGCGGGTCGCATAGGCTGCGCTGCGGTCCACCTTGCTGGGGTCCTTGCCGCTGAACGCACCGCCGCCGTGACGGGCGTAGCCGCCGTAGGTATCCACGATGATCTTGCGGCCGGTCAGGCCGGTGTCGCCCTGCGGACCGCCCACAACGAAGCGGCCGGTGGGGTTGATGTAGTACTTGGTGTTCTCGTCCAGCAGCTCGGCGGGGATGGTGGCCTTGATGACCTTTTCCATCACGTCTGCCCGCAGCTGCTCCATGCTCACGCTCTCGCTGTGCTGGCTGGAGATGACCACGGCGTCCACGCGCACGGGCTTGTTGTTCTCGTCGTACTCCACGGTCACCTGGCTCTTGCCGTCCGGGCGCAGGTAATCCATCTCGCCGCTCTTGCGCACTTCGGTCAGGCGCTTTGCCAGCTTGTGGGCAAGGCTGATGGGCATGGGCATCAGCTCGGGGGTCTCGTCGCAGGCATAACCGAACATCATGCCCTGATCGCCTGCACCGCCCACCTGATCGTTGGTGCCCAGTGCAATATCGGGGCTCTGGCCGTCAATGTTGGAGATGACGGCGCAGGTGTCGGCGTCAAAGCCGAACTTTGCGCGGGTGTAGCCGATATCTGCCACCACCTCGCGGACGACCTTCTGGAAATCCACATAGCAGTTGGTGGTGATCTCGCCCATGATGTGCACAAGGCCGGTGGATGCACAGGTCTCGCAGGCCACGCGGGCATTGGGGTCGTGGGTCAGAATTTCGTCCAGAATTGCATCCGAGATCTGGTCGCAGATTTTGTCGGGATGTCCCTCGGTGACGGACTCCGAAGTAAACAGGTGTCTAGCCATTTTTTGCCTCCTAAATGTTGCAGTTGCGTGTATTTACCATTCCATCAAGTTTGTTCTGAAAAATAAAAGCGCCCAGAGCCGAAAGCTCTGAGCGTTGCACTCTTATCTTCCGGTTTCCCGCAGGATTTGGCACCTTGCGCTCACGCGCAGGTTGTCGGGCTTCACAGGGCCTGTCCCCTCAGCCGCTCTTGATAAGTCGGTATTCAATTGGTACGCCACATATTCTATCATTGCAGCGTCAGATTGTCAAGATAAGTCGCACTTATTTTTTAGACATTCCTTTTAAATTGATGGAGCATTTCCCTGCTCCGGTGCGGCATGGCCGTCCCGGGCGGCGTGGAAAGCGCGCTTTTCTGCGTACATCCGCTGATCCAGCTCCACCAGAAACTTCTCCACGCTGCCGCCCTCGTACTTTGCCACACCGGTGGAGAAGGACAGCTGAAAGCTGCCCGCCGGGGCGGCGGCGTTATAGCGTTGCACCCGCTGCTCGATGGCGGTACAGACCTTATTCAGGATCTCCTCCGAGCCGTGCCGGATCAGCACCATGAACTCATCGCCGCTCATGCGGATAGCTACCGAGTTTGCCACCAGCGCTCCGGACAGGATGTGACCGATCTCCTGAATGGCGCGGTCGCCCGCACCGTGCCCGTAGGTGTCGTTGATCTCCTTGAAGCAGTTCACGTCCATCATAATGCCGTAAACGTCCTTCTCCTGCGTGGCGTGGATGCGGTCCAGACAGTAGTTCATGTACTTGCGCCCAAACAGGCCGGACAGCTCATCGGTATAGCCGCGCAGGCTGCGGGTCTGGCTGTCCACAAGCACAAAGGCGATGGACACCGACAGCCAGCCGAAGGCCATGCCGTAGAATGCGCCCTGCAGCAGCGTGCCCACCGCACAGGTGACCACAAAGTAGTACACCGAGAAAAACTCCACCGTAACGCCATCGCGCTTGGCCTTATGCACCTGCCACACGCTCTCGGCATAATAGCCGAACAGCAGCAGATACAGCAAAATGTTCAGTGGGCCCCGATGGTAAACGTTGTCCGCCGAGATGGTAAAGATCCATCCTGTGCCGAAAAGGTTTGCCACCAGCAGCACCAAAAGCGCCAGCAGCGGCGCGCCCAGGAACAGATGCCTTCTGCGCAGGCGTCCGGTGCTGTGGTAGACCCGGAAGTCCACATACAAACACCACGCAAAGCCCACGCTCACGGTAGCGCCGGTGCAGACGGTGTTCATGAGGTACAGCCAGAACCGGCTTGCCGCGCCGGGCACGCCGTCCAGCAGAAAGCTGATCGTCTCTGTTGCCTGTGCCAGCAACGTCACCACCAGAATCCGGCAAAACAGCGCTGTTCCCACGCTGTTTTTACTCTCGCCGCGCACCCGCAATAAAAAGCAGAAAGCTTACCAGCACCGCCCCTGTGCCATTGGCCACAAGGATCTCGGGTATATTCATTGCATTTCCTCCCCTGCCCGCCTTGTCCCACAAGGCAGACAGCCCCTGTTTTATACAATACCTATTTATATTATACACCCTGCTACACCCTGCTTGCAAGGCTTGGGCGCAGTGCAGCAGCCCTTGAGAGATCATCCTTTGCAGTTCAGCCAAGCCCAGAGCTTTGCCGAAATACATTTTTGCAGAAAACTTAATAGCCCTTTGCCTGCTCGCCGTTCAGGATCTTGACAGCGCGGGAGGTGCCCAGACGGTCAGCGCCCAGTGCAAGGAAAGTCTCCATATCCTCCACGGTGGAAATGCCGCCGGCAGCCTTGACCTTGCAGCGGCCATGCACGCCCTTGACCATCAGCTCCACGTCGTGGAAGTTGGCACCTGCGGTGGAAAAGCCGGTGCTGGTCTTGATGTAGTCGGCACCGGCCTCGCACACGATGTCGCACATCTTTTCCTTTTCTTCCTCGGTCAGCAGGCAGGTCTCAATGATGACCTTCAGAATCTTATCGCCCACAGCCTGCTTCACGGCACGGATGTCCTCACGGACAGCATCGTACTCCTTGTTCTTCAGGCGGCCGATGTTGATGACCATGTCCACCTCGGCTGCGCCGTTGGCGATGGCAGTCTTGGCTTCAAAGGCCTTGCTGGCGGTATCCATGGCACCCAGAGGGAAGCCCACCACGCAGCACACGGGGATGCGGCCTGCCATATACTCCACAGCCTGCTTTGACGTAGCAGGTGTTGATGCATACGGATGCGGTGTGGTTTGCAATGGCTTCGTCACACAGCTGCTGGATCTGGGGCCAAGTGGCCTCCGGCTTCAGCAGGGTATGATCGACATGGGACAGGATCTCTTCGCGGTTCATGCTCGTTTCCTCCGTTGTTTTATTCTTGCTGGCACGGCGCACCTTTGCCATGCCCACAGCGCTCAGTGCGATCGCAGTCACCGATGCCGTTGCACCAATGATGCCCAGCACCAGACCGGAAACCAGGAATGCGAACCCTTTCAGACCACGTTTCATAATACCGTACCTCCATTGTTTTGTTAAAAAACTCCCTCAGTCACCTTCGGTGACAGCTCCCTCTTTGTCGGCAAATGCAAGGCAATGCCTCCCTCCCAGAGGGGAGGTGGCTGCAGGTGCAGACAGAGGGAGTTACTTCTTTTTAAAGATGATCAGCTTGCTGAACACATAGTTCAGCACGATCACCAGTACATTGGAAAAGACCTTTACGCACAGGCCCCACAGTGCCTGAGCATCGTAGGCGCTGGTAACGAAAATTGCCGTGGGGCCGTCTGCACCGCCGATGACGGCAATAGCGGCAGAGCCATCCGTGACCCCCGCCGGTGTGCCTGCATAGGAGGCTGCCATCTGATGGCCGTATCCGGGCCAAGCCAGTGGGCCACCACGCTCAGCACCCCCTGCATCAGCTCGTCCATCAGTGCTGCGCCCTGGGCCGCCAGCAGATTGCCCAGCACCAGCATAATTGCAGTGTCCAGCAGCATTGTACCCAGACGGCAGGTGACAAATGCACCGAACTCCTTTGCCATCGCCCTGCCTTTGGTCTTGCTGTTGAACACAAAGGCGCGGTTGGTGCAGTAGGCAAACAGGATGCAGATGATGTTATCCAGCACATTGCCCCAGCTGTTGGCGGCGGTGTAGCCGAACAGCCTGTTGAACAGCGCATACAGCACAATGTTCAGCAGGGTGCACAGCACGCCGAAAATCAGGTAGGAGATGACCTCCCAGTGCTTTTTTAAAAATTTTATCATGGCTTTGTTAACAAAACAGCCCCGCCGCCGTTACCCGGCAACGGGGCTGTAGTCGCATTGTGTCTGAAACTCAGCGAACCACGGACTGATTACTCAGCGTCGTCGTTCAGCAGAGCCTTCATGGACAGGCTGATGCGCTTCTTGTCGAAGTCAACATCCAGCAGCTTCACATCGACCATATCGCCGACCTTCAGTGCGTCGGAGACCTTCTCAACGCGATCATTGCTGATCTCGCTGATGTGGACCAGACCGTCAACACCCGGCAGGATGCGGACGAATGCACCGAACTTGGTCAGGGACACGACCGGAGCATGGAAGGTGCTGCCGATGGGGTAGTTGTTCTTCAGCTGCTCCCCAGGGGTTGTCCTCAGCCTTCTTGTAGCCCAGAGAGACCTTGTGGTTCTCGGTGTCGATGTCCTTCACATACACTTCGATGGTGTCACCAACGGAGACAACCTCGGAGGGATGCTTGATGCGGTTCCAGCTCAGCTCGCTGATGTGGCACAGGCCGTCCACACCGCCGATATCGACGAATGCACCGTAAGAGGTCAGGCTCTTGACAACGCCGGTGTAGGTCTTGCCCACCTCAACATTTGCCCAGAACTCCTCACGCTTTGCCTTGTTCTGCTCAGCGGTGACCTTGTTGATGCTGCCGACGATCTTGCGGCCGGAGCACTCGGTAACGACCAGCTGGACATGCTGGCCAACCAGAGCAGTGTAGTCCTCGTCACGGCGCATCGTGGCCTGAGAACGGGGAACGAACACCTTAACACCCTTTGACGTTGACGACAACGCCGCCCTTGTTGAACTCGGTGACATCGCCCTCGACGACCTCGCCGGATTCAGCAGCCTTGGCGATCTCTTCCATGCCCTTGCGAGATGCGAGCTTCTTGCGGGAGAGCTGGATAACGCCGTCCTGGTCCATAACCTTCTCGACGATGAGGTCCAGCTCATCGCCAACCTTCACCAGGTCTTCGACCTTGGCGGAGGAATCATCGGTCAGCTCGCTCAGCTTGACAAAGCCGGTCTGCTTGGCTCCGATATCCACCTGGATCTCGTTGGCAGAGATGCTGGTCACGATTCCTTTCACAATACTGCCTGCATGAACACGCTTTTCCTCGGATGCGTTCAGCATCTCCTCAAAGCTCATGCTGTCATTGATTTCTGCGCTCATACTGTTAAGTACCTCCTCAATAATAGACGATGGCGTTGAAGCCCCGGCTGTCACGCCCGCCACTTTAACATCTGCAAACCATTCCGGCCGAAGTTCGCTCGCTGTTTCGACCGTTACGGCACGCGTGTGTTTTGCGGCGACCTGTACCAGCTTTTGGGTATTGGAAGAATGATGACCGCCAATGACAACAATGATGTCGCATTGTTGGCTGAGGTCTTCCGCTTCCTGTTGCCTCGCCCACGTCGCATTACATATTGTATCAAAAATTCGGGCGTTTGTATAGGCTTTTTGAGAAACTCCGAACTTTCTTGCCATTTTGTTACCTGAAATGTGGTCTGTGCAACCGCAAAAATGGGCTTTTGGGGGTCAGAAGGGCCTTTCCAGGCCTTCAGCTCGTCCAGATCGCTGAACACAAATACCTCTCCCCGGGTATGGCCCACGATGCCCTGCACCTCGGGGTGGGCAGCATCACCGGCCACCAGAAGCACCGCGCCCTCGGCCTCGGCCCGGGCGGCAATGCTCTGGATCTTTTTCACAAAGGGGCAGGTGGCATCGTGGTAAACAAGGCCGCGCTGCTCCAAAGTATCATAGATGGTGCGGGGCACGCCGTGGCTGCGGATGATGACCTCGTACCCGGTGGGGATATCGTCCACGGTATCAGCCACCAGCGCACCGCGCCTTTCCATATCGGCCACTGCCTGCGGGTTATGGATCAGCGGGCCCAGCGTTGCCACCTTATGGCCCTCGTTCAGCAGATTGTAGGTCAGCTCCACCGCGCGGTTCACGCCAAAGCAGAAGCCGGCGGTCTTGGCAAGACGAATTTCCATAGCGTTTCTCCTTCTCTAAACCTCTCAGCCTCGCATTCGCTCGGCAGCTCCCCTAATAGGGGGAGCCAAGTTTACGCTGTTGTTTTCTTGCTTCCCCTACCAGGGGAGGTGTCACCAAAGGTGACGGAGAGGTTCTCAATTCAGCTGTTCCCAGGCATCCAGCAGTGCCTGCTTATTGGCCCGGAGCACCTTCATATCCCGGCGGCTCTCCATGGCGAACTGGGCGGCGGGCATCGGCTCGCCGTAGATGACATTCACCCGGCAGAACAGCCGCATCTTCCCGTCCGGCGTATCGTAGCGGATGCGCACCGGCACCACATCCACCCCGGCCTGCGCCGCAATGACGAACAGGCCGCTCTTGGGCGGCAGGAGCCTGCCCTCTTTTTCGCGGGTACCCTCCGGGAAGATGAGCAAAGTCTCCCCCGCCCGGCAGGCCTCCACGGTCCGGTCAATGATCTCCAGCTCCTCCTTGGTGCCGCGCACGCAGAGCGCGCCGCAGCAGCGGAAGAACAAGGTGAGCAGGACGTTGATCTCAAACAGCTCCTTTTTGGCAAAAACGAGCATCCGCCTGCCCCAGAACCGGCTGATGACGATGAACACCGGGTCAATGGCTGAAACGTGGTTGGGGGCAATGATGCAGCCTTCGGTCTGCACCTTGCGCAGGTTCTCGCGGCCAACGGTATGGACCCGGAAGCCGATGTGGAACACCAGCCAGGCCAGCGGCAGCAGTATGTAATATAGTACCATTTAATCAACCTTTTCTGCAATAATCTTTTTTTCATCGCCGCAAGGCTCTGCTCAAAGTTGAGGTCAGAGGTATCCAGCAGCACTGCATCCTCGGCCTGCTTCAGGGGGGGCGGCGGCACGGTGGGTGTCCTGATAGTCCCGCTGCTTCACATCAGCCAGCACATCCTCAAAGGCGACCTCCATGCCCTTCTGCTGATATTCCAGCCAGCGCCGTCTGGCCCGGGCTTCGGGGGCGGCGGTCAGGAAGATCTTGACCGTGGCATCCGGCAGCACCACAGTGCCGATATCCCGGCCATCCATCAGGACGTTCTGGGTCTTGGTCATGCCGCGCTGCAGCTCCAGCAGGAAAGCGCGGACTTCCGGGTTGGCACCCACGGCAGAGGCGGCCATGCCGGCCTCCTCCGTGCGGATGGCGGTGCTCACGTCCTCACCGTTCAGATAGATATGCTGCTCCCCGTCAATGCAGTCCACCCGCAGGCCGATCTCCGGCAGCAGCGTGTTGACCGCCGCATTGTCCTTCGGGTCCACGCCCTTGCGCAGGGCATACAGGCCGATGGTGCGGAACATGGCACCGGTATCCACATAAATGTAGCCCATCTCTGCGGCCAGCCGCCGCGCCAGGGTGGATTTGCCTGCCCCCGCAGGGCCGTCGATTGCAACTGAAACCATTTGGAATTCTCCTTTATATATAATAAGTATTTTATCATCGGTCAAGCTCTGCTCTGTCCCGCCTCTCAGAGGTGATTTGCAAAGCTCTGCGCCGTACAGAAAGCGATCTGCAGGTTGTAGCCGCCGGTATAGGCATCCACATCCAGCACCTCACCTGCAAAGTAAAGGCCCAGCGCCTTCTTGCTCTGCATGGTCCTGGGGTCCACCTCCCGCACGGACACGCCGCCGGAAGTGATGACCGCATGGGCCAGGTCGCCCCGGGCATCGATGGGCACGTTCCAGTGCTTCATCAGGCGCACCAGCTCCCGCTTCTGCTCCCGGGTGATCTGGTTGGCCTTTGTGGCAGGGTCAATGCCCCAGCGTGCCACCATGACCGGCTGCATACTGGCAGGCAGCAGCTTGACCAGCGCCCCCTGGGCGGCATGGTTGGCCAGCAGGGCAAAATCCCGGGTGATGCGGTCATAGAGCTGCTCCTCGCTCAGGGCGGGCTTCAGGTCGATCTCGGCGTGGTACTTGTGCTTTTTCATATCGCCCAGATGGCTGGACGCGCTCAGGGTCAGCGGGCCGCTGATGCCAAAGTGGGTGAACAGCATCTCGCCCTGCTCCTCAAAGATGTCCTTGCCGTCCTCAAAAAGGGTCAGGGTCACATTTTTCAGGGCAAGACCCATCATCTTTTTGCAGTCCGGGTCATGGCTGACCAGACTGACCAGACTGGGCACCGGCTCCACAAGGGTGTGCCCGGCCTGCCGGGCCAGCCGGTAACCGTCGCCGGTGGAGCCGGTGGTAGGGTAGCTCACACCGCCGGTGGCCACCAGCACGGCATCGGCCCGGTATTCTTTCCCGGAAGTCCCCCGCACACCGACACACCGCAGGGCAGGCCCGGCTTTTTTCTTTTGGGGTGGCGCTGGTTTTCCGGCACGGCAGGGGCGGCTTCCGGCTCCGGGGGCAGCTCTTCCAGAAGCAGCTTTTTGCCCCGTCATAGACGATCTCCGCGTCCTGTGCGTAGCGGAGCAGTGCCTGCCGGATCTCTTCAGCTTTGTCGGACACCGGGAACACCCGGCGGCCGCGCTCCACCTTCAGCTCCACGCCCAGGCTCTCAAACAGCTCCATGGTCCTGGCGGGCGGGAACACCCCAGCGAGGAGAACAGAAAGCGCGGATTGGTGCGGACATGGTGCAGAAATTCCTCCGCAGTGCAGTCGTTGGTCACATTGCAGCGCCCCTTGCCCGTGACCAGGATCTTCTGACCGGGCTTGTCGGTATGCTCCAGCACCGTTACCTGATGCCCCTGCCGCACAGCGGCCCCCGCCGCCATCAGCCCGGCCGCACCGGCCCCCACGATCAACACCTTTGCCATTCTGGTTCCTCCCGCAATTCACTGTCTGTCGAAATTTGTTCTAGTTTATCATACCAGAATCGGCCCGCAATTGCAATCTGCATTCCTTTGGAAAAGCACAGAAAAGCGGCAGACGGTCGTGTCTGCCGCTTGGGGTCACTGCATCAGTTTTGCGGGGTCAAGATAGCTGTCGTCCTGCTTCACTTCCAGGTGGATATGGCTTTCCTCGGCGCATTCACAGCTGACGCTGCCCACTTTGCCCAATGTCTGCCCGGCACTGACCGTCTCGCCCTCCTTCACCGCCGGGCTGGCCACGCCGCAGAGCCGCCAGACACGGCCCGCACTGTCCTTGATCGCCACAGTGGGGCCCCAGCTGCCATCGGAACCGGCCAGCACCACCGTGCCCGCCGTGGGGCTTTGGACGGCAGCATCCTTTGCGCAGGCATAGTCGATGCCGTTGTGGGTACGCCAGTCGCCCAGGGTCTTGTTGTAGACCAGCTCATCGCCGCTGTATCCATTGAGCACCCTGCCAGAGACCGGCTGCGTGGTAGCAGGCGCTGCCGAACTGCTGGCAGGCGAGGATGCACCTTGCAGCGCGGATGGTTCGCGCACCGAGCCAGAGCCAGCCTGCGGCGCAGAGGAGGCCGAAGATGCACTCCGCGATGCCGAGGAGGCCGCCTTGGGCACATTGCTTACACTGTTTGCGGCGGGTTCGGTCGGCCATTCCCATGTTGTTTCGTCCTCCTGTGGCGTGGTGGTGGAAAGCCCCTCATCGATGCCGGGGGCCGTGGATGTGCTGTCCGGTGTCTTCAGGCCCGAAAGGTTCTTGTCCAGCTCGTCGCGCACGGTGCGCACCGCCCAGACCCCCCGCCGCCGCTGCCGCCACCAGACAGGCCAGCAGTGCCAGTGCAAACCCTTTGTCCCGCAGAAATTTCCTGATCTGTTCCATGTTCGTTACTCCAATCCGTCATGGTTTCGCTTGATTTTCTGATTGCAGTATGCGATTTCGGAACCGGGTTTATACACATTTTATAAAAAGAAAACCCTCTCCGTCAAAGCCTGAGGCCTTGACGGAGAGGGCTGAAATACACAGATCAGCTGCGGCGGCGGTTGTTGCCCATCAGGCGGACAACATACAGGAAGATGTTGATGAAGTCCAGATACAGGGTCAGCGCGCCATAGATGGAAGCTTTTTCGGCCATCTCAGTATCAGCGGAGTAGTAGCTGTACATCTGCTGCAGCTTCTGGGTATCGTAAGCGGTCAGCAGCATGAACACCACCAGACAGATGCCGCAGTAGAGCACCGAGCCGCCAAAGCCGAAGCCGAACAGCATCCCCACAAAGCCGGTGATGATCATGGCAACCAGAGCCATCATCAGGCGGGGGCCCCAGCCGGTCAGGTCCTTATGGGTGGTGGTGCCGTAAACAGCCATCAGCCCAAAGTAAAGGGACGTTGCCAGCAGCGCCATGATCAGGGTGCTTGCCGAGAAAACGAGGAAATAGTAGCTCAGCACCATGCCGTTGAGCAGTGCATAACCGAAAAAGGTCGCGCGGGCAGCTCCCACCGACATGGTCTGCACCCGGGAGCCAGCACGAATACCAGCGCCAGCTCCGCAATGGTCAGCACAAGATAGAGCGAATCGACCAGATAGATGAGCGAGGTCGTCGCAGTGAGATAGGCCATGGCGAAGGTAATGAGCAGGCCGCAGGCCATCCAGCGGTAGGTGCGGGTCATATAGTCCGATGCGCTCATCGTGGGCTCCGCATAGCCGCGGTCATAATTTCTGTAATCCATTGTGGAACTCCTCCAGTCTTTTTGCCGGGGCGGGCATTCCGCCTTGCTCCGGTCTACGTTTTATAGTATACTGCATAGAAATGAACGTTTCGTGAAAAAGGCTGTGATATTGTATGTCTCTTGGACTTTATCTGCATATTCCCTACTGCTTTTCCAAATGCCGGTACTGTGATTTCTATTCTGCCCCCGGCCAGCGCGGTGTGCCCACCCAGTATGTGGATGCCCTTCTGCGGGAGCTTGCCCGCTTTGCGCCGGAATCACCTCTTCACCCGGACACGATCTATTTTGGCGGCGGCACCCCAGCCTGCTCTCCCCTGCCGATGCCGCCCGGCTCATTGCGGCGGCAGCTCCGGCACCCGGGCGGAGATCACGCTGGAGGCCAACCCCGAGACCGTGACCGAGCAGACCCTGTGCGGTTTCCGGGAAGCCGGGGTGAACCGCATCTCCTTCGGCGTACAGTCGGCCCGTGACAGCCAGCTCAAAACGCTGGGCCGTCCCCACACCGCACGGCAGGCCCGGGCAGCTTTTGCGGCGGCACGCCGGGCAGGCTTTAAGAACATCAGCGGCGACATCATGCTGGCCCTGCCCCACTATACGCAGGCCGAATTCGACGAGACACTGGAGCTCATTGCGGAGGGCGGGGCAACGCACATCTCCGCTTACCTCTTAAAAATCGAACCGGATTCCGCCTTTGGCAGGCACCCGCCCGAGGGTCTGCCCTCCCCCGACGAGGCGGCGGACTTCTACCTTTACGCTGTGGAGCAGCTGGAGCACCACGGCTACCGCCAGTACGAGATCTCCAACTTTGCAAAGCCGGGCTATGAGGGCAGGCACAACCTCATCTACTGGGACTGCGGGGACTACCTCGGCCTTGGCCCGGCGGCGCACTCCTGCATGGGCGGCAGACGATTCTATTACCCCGCCGACACCGAGGCTTTCCTGAACGACAAAGCAGCCCCCGTCATGGACGGCAGCTGCGGCGCCGAGGACTACCTGATCTTGCAGCTGCGGCTGCGCAAGGGGCTGGATCTTTTGCCGCCTATAAGGCCCGCTACGGGAAGGAGTTTTCCACCGCCCAGCTCGCCTTTGTGAAAAACTGTGTGAAGTCCGGCTATGCCACCTTCGATGGCAGCACCCTTGCCCTCACCCCCGCCGGGCTCATTGTGCAGAACAGCATTCTGGCAGAGCTGCTGTGACTTTTGCTTGACAATTTACGTTGAAACGTATATACTGAAATTACAAAAGGTGCTGCCCTCCAAACGGCTAGCTCCTTACGTTACTCGTATCAAAAAGATTGACCGATTTGCTTGGGGAAGCATAGATGGCGGTCAGTCTTTTTTGTTTTTTATATCTTTTGTCGTCATGGCTGATTTTCCATGTGATGTCAAAAACACCATATGCTACGCTGGAAACAAATGTCAACAGCAGCAGCACTTCTGACAAAATACAATCGCTTACGCCAGGTCAATGATCCTCCACCCCAGCTCCCGGATGGCTTCCCGGTCATGGGTGGCCAACAGAACAGCCCGTTCGCCGCGGCGCTCTTTCAGGAGCGCTGCGGCTTTTTTCATGGTCTCCGGGTCCATGCCGGTGAAGGGTTCGTCCAGCAGCAGAGTGTCGCACCCGGCCCAGAGAGCGCGGAGCAGGGCCGCACGGCGCTTCTGCCCGCCGGAAAGCTTCCGGGCAGGCAGGGCAAACGCCTGCTCATCATATCCAAATCGTTGAAAATCCGACACGATTTGCTTTTTGTATTGTGTTTTTCCCTCCGGAAGCACCAGTTTCACGTTCTGCACGGCGGTCAGCTGCGGGCAGAGCCGGTCCTCCTGAAAGACAGCACCGACCCGGCCCACGCCCTGCACCGTGCCCGAATCCGGCACTTCCAGCCCCATCAGGATGCGGAGCAGGGTGGTCTTGCCCCAGCCGCTGGGTGCCCAGAGAACGGCAGGCTCCGCAAGGGTCAGATCCAGATCCTCAAAGAGCGTTTTTTCTCCAAAGCGTTTTGTTAATCCGCAAATTTCCAGTTTGTTAATCATTTTTTGCCACATCCTCTCCCAACACGCGGGCCACCGCCTTGTCCAGCAGGGCCAGAAACAGCTTCTCAAAGCCTGCGCTCAGCAGGATGATGACGAACGTCCAGGCGAACAGCTCCCCGGTGGAGAGGGTGATCTTGTGCCCGGTAGAGGGCATCTCCGATGCTGCCATCGGGCAGGCCAATGACCTCGGCGGCCACACCGCTCTTCCAGCAGATGCCCAGCGCCACGCTGCACCCCTGCCGGAAGGCCGGCAGGATGGCGGGCAGCCAGATGGCTTTGACCCGCCGGACCAGCGGCAGGTGGAACACCTGTGCCATTTCCAGCAGCTGCACGTCCGCGCTCTCGATGCCGGTGCGCACGGCACTGTACAGCACGGGCAGGACCATCAGAAAGCTGATGAGGATGGAGAGCGACCGCCCGCTGACCCACACCAGCGCCAGAATGATGAAGCTGGCCACCGGCGTGGCCTTGACCAGCTGGATGACCGGGGCCAGCAGCGTGTCCACCCAGGCCCAGCGCTCGGCGGCAGCCGCCAGCAGAACGCTGACCACCACACCCAGCGCAAAACCCAGCAGGATATGCCCGGCGCTGAACCCCACCCGCTGCCAGAAATCGGCCTGCGGCAGCAGCTCCATCAGGGTGCCCGCTGCCTGAATGGGTGACACCAGAAAGACCTCCTGCCCGATGGCCATGGCCGCCGCCTGCCAGACGGCCAGCCAGAACATCGCCGCTGCCAGCAGCCCTGTGCGGCGTTTTTTGTCTGCTTCATTTTATCTGCTCCGTTCTCACTCAAAAAGAGCCGTGCGGCTGCACGGCTCTCCTTTTTATTGGTTTACTGAAAACTGCGCTGGACGCTTTTCCAGAACACCTGGCCGGGCGTGGCCTTGGTGTAGTAGAAGTTTGCATCCGGCAGCTTGCCGCCCACTGCAGCGGGGGAACCATCATACAGCACCTTGAGGTAGGCGTTGACATCGGCCTTCATCTCGTCCCCCACACGGTAAACGATGTTGCACTGGGGCAGCGCCTTCTGGGCAATGGCCTTTTTGGCCACCACGCCGGTCTCCTCGCAGAGAGCCGCCGTACCGGCAACATCTGTCTGGGCGGCCTTGATGCTCTTCTCGTAATCCCGCAGGAAATTTGCCACGATGTCCGGGTTCTCTTTGGCGTACTCCGTGCGGACAACGGTGACACCCGTGATGAGCTGGGTGTCACAGACCTTGTTCCACTCCTTGGTCAGATCCAGCACCACCCGCAGGCTGCTGTCCTTCAGCTGGGCGGCGGTCACATAGGGCTGGGGCAGAACGGCAATGGCATCCTTTTTGGAGGCGGCCATCTGGGCAGTCACCTCGGATGCCTCGCTGTAATACTCGATTTTCACATCCTTGTCGGGGTCCAGGCCATTCCTGGTGAGCAGGTAGCGCAGAACATACTCCGGCGTGGTGCCCTTGCCGGTGGACAGGATGGTGCGGCCCTTCAGGTCGGCAAAGCTGTGGATGCTGTCACCCTTTTCCACCACATACAGCACGCCCAGCGTGTTCACAGCCATCACCTGGATGCCGCCATTGGTCTTCTGGTAAAGGGTCGCGGCCAGATTGGCAGGGATGGCGGCCATATCCAGTTCACCCTTGATGAGCTTGGGCACGATCTCATCCGCTGCACCGTAGAGCTGCAGGTCATAGTGTTGGCTGGCCTTGCCGCTGCGCTCCATATCCAGCAGATTGACCAGGCCCATGGTGGTGGGGCCTTTCAGGCCCGCAATGCGCACGCCGCTTTCTGTTTTGGCGGCAAAAGCCCCGCAGGCCAGCAGGCTGATCATCAGCGCAGCCGACAGCAGCAGGGAGGTCAGTTTTTTCATCATGGTTCAGATTCCTTCCTCTCTTTGTTGTTCCAACCAGAAACAAAATTTGCAAATTTTGCAAAATCATTTGCTTTACGCGCTCAAGTTTACTATAATAAAGCAAAAAATACCGTTGCCCATGCAACGGAATTGCAGAAGGGCGGTGAGGGCCCGGGGAAAACCTCACGGAACTGACATGGAAAACTATCTGCCGCTGTTACAATCCACCTCTCTTTTTTGCCGGGATCTCTGCCGGGGAACTGCGCCCCCCTGCTCAGTGAGCTGGGGGCCTGCATCCGCAGTTATGGCCGGGGCGAGGCGCTGGTGCAGGCCGGGGCCCCCAGCCGCCGGGTCGGCGTTGTGCTGACCGGAAGCATTGAAGCCTACCGCCCGGCACCGGGCGGGCACGGATCCCCATCACCCACATGGGGCCGGGGGCGTGTTTGGTGACGTGCTGGGCGGTTCCAGCCTGGACAGCCCGGTCACGGTGGTGGCATCCGCCCCCTGCGAGGTCCTGCTTTTCCCCTACGAGAAGCTGCTCCAGCCGGACGGCTCCGCTGCCCGCCAGCGCCTGCTGCAGAATCTGGTGCGCACCATCAGCGACAAATACTTCCTGCTCTCCCGCCGGGTGGACCTGCTGGTGCTGAAAAGCCTGCGCGCCAAGGTGTGCGCTTACCTCCTCAGCGAGGCGGAGGTGCACCACAGCCTTACCTTCACCATCCCCTACTCCCGCATCCAGCTGGCCGATTATCTCAACTGCGACCGCAGTGCCCTCTCCCGGGAGCTGAGCCTGATGCAGCGGGACGGCCTGCTGGACACCTACCGTTCCAGCTTCAAGCTGCTGGAGCCGGAAGCTCTGCGGCAGATGATTCTATAAAAGGAAAGTGATCTGTAACTATGTCTAAACCAATTCTCTGGATCGTGATTCCCTGCTACAACGAGGAGCAGGTGCTGCCCATTACAGCGCCGATGTTCCTGCAAAAGATCACCAGCCTCACCGAAAAAGGCATGATCAGCGACAGGAGCCGGGTGCTGTTCGTCAACGATGGCTCCCGCGACAAGACCTGGGAGCTCATCTGCAGCTTTGCAAAGCAGGATGCGCATTTCATCGGCATTTCCCAGAGCCGGAACCGGGGCCATCAGAACGCCGTTCTGGCGGGCCTGATGGAGGCCCGCGCCAACAACTGCGACATCACCATCTCCATTGACTGCGATGGTCAGGATGACATCAACGCCATGGACGAGATGGTGCAGAAATATCTGGACGGTGCCGAGGTGGTCTACGGCGTGCGCAGCCGCCGGGACACCGACACCTTCTTCAAGCGGTTCACCGCCGAGGGCTTCTACCACCTGATGAATGCCCTTGGCGCGGATATCGTGTTCAACCACGCCGACTACCGGCTCATCAGCGCCCGGGTGCTGGACAGCTTTGCCGACTACAAGGAGGTCAACATCTTCCTGCGCGGCATGGTGCCGCTGGTGGGCTTCAAGAGTGAGCAGGTGTTCTACGAACGGCACGAGCGGCTGGCCGGTGAGAGCCACTATCCCCTGCGCAAAATGCTGGCGCTGGCCTTTGATGGCATCACCAGCCTTTCCAACAAGCCCATCCGGCTCATCACCGGGGCAGGCATCGTGGTCAGCCTCATCAGCTTCATCGGCGTGATCTGGGCCATCGTGCAGGCGGCCATGGGCAGCGTGGTGGTAAGCTGGGCCTCTATTGTCTGCATCGTCTGCTTCATGGGCGGTGTGCAGCTGGTATGCCTGGGCGTCATCGGCGAATACATCGGCAAAGATTTACATGGAGACCAAGGCCCGCCCGCGCTACATCATCTCGGAGCGCACCTGGGCCCCCTACGAAAGGAAGTATCACGGATGAGCAAACAGAGCTGGCGGGGCAGCACCCTGCTGAACCCGGAACCCCGGTATTGGTGTCCTGCGGCGGGCTGGAAAACCCCAATCTCATCACCATCGGCTGGACGGGCACCATCTGCACCCAGCCCAGCATGGTATCCATCAGCGTTCGCCCCGAGCGGTACAGCCACCACCTCATCAAGGAGAGCGGACAGTTTGCCATCAACCTGCCCACTGAACAGCTGGTGCGTGCGGTGGACTGGTGCGGCGTGAAGAGCGGCCGCGACAACGACAAGTTTGCCGCCTGCAAGCTCCACGCCGCCCCCGGCAGCGTGCTGACCGACTGCCCCATTCTGGAAGAAAGCCCGGTCAATCTGGAATGCAAGGTAACTCAGGTGATCCCGCTGGGCAGCCACGACCTGTTCCTTGCCGAAGTGGTGGCCTGTGATGTGGACGAAAGCCTGCTGGACGAAAACGGCAAGCTGTGTCTCGAAAAGGCAAAGCTCATCGTCTACAGTCACGGCGAATATCTGGCACTGGGCAAAAAGCTGGGCACCTTCGGGTACAGCGTCCAGCTTCTTGGCCTGCTCCACAACGGCAGGCACCAGCATCTCGGGCAGAACCTCGTAGCGGGCAAACTCGGTGGTGAACCAGCCGCGGCCCTGCGTGGTCTGCCGGATAAAGGTGGTAAAGTTTGCAAGCTCTGCCAGCGGCACCTCGGCAATGATGGTCTGCAAGCCGTCCTCGTCCGGCTCCATGCCCAGCACACGGCCACGGCGCTTGGTCACATCACCCATGATATCGCCGGTGTTGTCGTTGGGCACATGGGCCTTCAGGGTGTGGATAGGCTCCAGAATGACGGGGCCGGCCTCCGGCATAGCGGCTTTATAGGCCAACTTTGCAGCCATGATAAAGGCCATTTCAGAGCTATCCACGGGGTGGTAGCTGCCGTCCAGCAGGGTGGCCTTCAGGCCGACCACGGGATAACCGGCCAGCACGCCCTTTTCGGCGGCAAGGCGGACACCCTTTTCCACAGCCGGGAAGAAGTTCTTGGGCACGCTGCCGCCGAACACCTTTTCCTCGAACACGACCTGCTCGCTGTCGCAGGGCTCAAAGTTGATGATAACGTCACCGAACTGGCCATGACCGCCGGTCTGCTTCTTGTGGCGGCCCTGTTTCTGGCAGGCCTTGCGGATAGACTCGCGGTAGGCGATGCGGGGAGCTTCCAGACCGATCTCCACGCCGAACTTGTTCTTCAGCTTGGCCTTGACCACATCCAGATGCTGCTCGCCCAGGCCACCAATGATCTGCTGATGGGTCTCGGCGTTATTGATGTAGCACAGGGTGGGGTCCTCTTCCATCAGGCGTGCCAGTGCGCTGGAGATCTTGCCCTCGTCGCCCTTCTTTGGCCACGGTAACAGCCATAAACAGGCTGGGCAGAGGGAAGGTAGCGGCAGGCAGCTTGACCACGCGGTCTGCATCACACAGGGTATCGCCGGTCTTTGCGCTTACCAGCTTTGCCACAGCGCCGATATCGCCGGCACCGATGCCGTCGTTTTCGATCTGCTTCTTGCCGATGACGGTCAGGGGCTTGCCGATCTTCTCGGTCTCGCCGGTGCGGGCGTTGACCAGAGCAGCGCCGCCGGTCACCTTGCCGCTGATCACGCGCAGGTAGCTCAGCTTGCCCACGAACGGGTCGGCCACGGTCTTAAAGACGTAGGCGGCGGTGGGCTCGGTCTCATCACAATGCAGCTCCACAGGCTCGCCGCTGGCATTCTCGGCCAGGATGGCGGCATCGTGCTCCGGGCTGGGCAGCAGCTTGTGCATGTTGAACAGCAGCATATCTAGTGCCTGCTGGTTCACGGCGCTGCCGCAGAACACGGGGGTGATCAGGCCATCCTTGACGCCCTTGCGCATGCCTTCCACGATCTCTTCGGTGGTGAAGGCTTCGCCGCCGAAGAACTTTTCCATCAGCTCATCGTCGGTCTCGGCAATGGCTTCGCTCATGGCCTCGATCAGGCCCTGAAAACGGTGGCCGATGTCCGGCAGGTCCACCTGGATCTGCTTGCCGCCCTCGTACTTGAAGGCCTTCTGGCTGAACAGGTTGATGTACACAGGGGTGCCGTCGTCCAGCTTGGCGGGCACCACGCAGGGGCAGACGGTGGAGCCGAACTTGATCTTCATCTCCTCAAGGATCTTGAAGTAGTTGGCGTTTTCCAGATCGCACTTGGACACGAACACCATGGTGGCCTTGCCGTTCTTGCGGGCCAGCTGGAACGCCTTTCTCTGCGCCTACGGTAACGCCGCTGCGGCCGGAAACACACACCAGCACGCTCTCGGCAGCGCGGATGCCCTCGTACTCGCCTGCTTCAAAGTCGAACAGGCCCGGTGCATCGATCAGGTTGTACTTGATGCCCTCGTACTCCACCGGCACAACGGAAGCCGACAGGCTGGCCTTGCGCTTTGCTTCCTCGGGATCAAAGTCCGAAATCGTGGTGCCGTCCTCGACCCGGCCCATACGCTCGGCAGCGCCCGAAAAATAGACCAATGCTTCGGTCAGCGTGGTCTTGCCGCTGCCGGCATGGCCCGCGATCAGAATATTGCGGATGTTGTTGCTTGCGTATTTCATATCGGTTTTTCCCTCATTTCCGCCGCACGGAGCGTTCTCTCCGTTTTTGTGGCATATTTTACAAAGATAATACCACACTCGAAACGATTTTTAAATAGATTGTCCGAAATTTTCTTTCACCTGCCCGCCAAACTTCCCAGGGTTCTTTTGTGCATTTTGACCGGATGCGCGCAAAATCGATTGCAGTGGGTTGGCATGGTACAATAGACCCAATGAAAGATAGAGGGAGGCACTTTGCCATGAAACGCACCGATTACATCAACTGGGACGAATATTTTATGGGCATTGCGCTGCTTACCGCCATGCGCTCCAAGGACCCTAACAGTCAGGTGGGCGCGTGCATCGTAAGCCCGGAAAACAAGATCCTTTCCTTAGGCTACAACGGAATGCCCATTGGATGCGATGACGATGCCATGCCGTGGGAGCGCGAGGGCGACCCGCTGGACACGAAGTATATGTACGTCTGCCACGCCGAGCTGAACGCCATCCTCAACAGCGCCCACAACAACCTGAAGGGTGCCCGGGTGTATGTGACCCTGTTCCCCTGCAACGAGTGCACCAAGGCCATCATCCAGTCCGGCATTGCCGAGGTGGTGTACTACGGCGACAAGTACCACGATTCCGATTCCAGCGTGGCGGCGCGGTTCATGTTCAAAAAGGCAGGTGTGCGGCTGACCGCCTACACCCCCAGCGGGCGGAAGGAACTGCTGGAGCTGTAAGGGGAGCGAAACCTCTCCGTCATCATCGCTTCGCTCGATGCCACCTCTCCTAGTAGGAGAGGCCTTGGCATACCGTTGCGTTTTCGTGGGTCAGCGCTTCGCTCCTGTTTGCCCTGCGGCAGGCATCGGTTTTGGAGCGCCAGCGATCATTGCGAAAAAAATGAATCCTCTGACAAGGGCTCCCCTACTAGGGGAGCTGTCGCGGCAGCGCCCGCGACTGAGAGGTTCTCTCCTAAAACTTTCCCTTGAAAATACAGTCTATTCGTTATATAATAGAACCATCTTATCGAATAAATATACATTTTATATTGCATAGAGAGGAAAGTATACAATGAGTCTGAAAAATCGCAGTTTTCTGAAGCTTCTGGACTACACCCCTGCCGAGATCGGGCAGCTGCTGGAGCTGGCCGCTGACCTGAAAGCCAGGAAAAAAGGCCGGCATCCGCCACAATGAGCAGCTGGCAGGCAAAAACATTGCCCTGATCTTTGAAAAGACCTCCACCCGCACCCGCTGCAGCTTCGAAGTTGCAGCCCACGACCTCGGCATGGAAGTGACCTATCTCGACCCGTCGGGCAGCCAGATCGGCAAAAAGGAGTCCATCGCCGACACCGCCCGGGTGCTGGGCCGGATGTTTGACGGCATCGAGTACCGCGGCTATGGGCAGGAGATCGTGGAAGATCTGGCGCACTACGCTGGTGTTCCGGTGTGGAACGGCCTGACCAACGAGTTCCACCCCACCCAGATCCTTGCCGACTTCCTTACCATCCGGGAGCACTTCGGCCATCTGAAGGGCATCCACTTCGTCTACTTCGGCGACGCCCGCTACAACATGGGCAACAGCCTGATGGTGGGCTGCGCCAAGATGGGCTTACACTTTACTGCCTGCGCCCCCAAAAAGTACCAGCCGGATGCCGCACTGATCGAACAGTGTCAGGCCATTGCCGCCGAGACCGGTGCCACCCTGACCTTTGAGGAGGACCCCGCCAAGGCTGCCCAGGGTGCCGATGTCCTTTACACCGATGTGTGGGTCTCCATGGGCGAGCCCATCGAGGTCTGGGCCGAGCGCATCCACGACCTGGCCCCCTATCAGATCAATCAGGAGCTGATGAATATTGCAGGCCCGGATGCAGTGTTTATGCACTGCCTGCCCGCCTACCACGACCACAAGACCACCGTGGGCAAGGAGATGGGCGAGCGCTTTGGCCGCGATGCCATGGAGGTGACCGATGAGGGGCCTCCATTGTCTTTGACGAGGCCCCGGATGCACACCATCAAAGCCGTGATGGCATACGCTGGGCTATCAGAAGTTTGACGAGGGAGCCGGATGGCTCCCCCGCCGCCCTGCTGCTCACCGAGGAGTGTTCCCGCGCTGTCTGCGCGGTGCAGCTGCTGCCTCCCTTTGTCTGGGAGGACCCGCTGCCGCCCCTGCCGGATGTCCCGGCCGCTCTGACCCTGCAATTGACCCTGCAGGATGTGGAGGCCATCGACACCGACCCTGCCGCCCTTGCCCGCCGCCTGTGCCAGACCACCCGGCAGAAGCACTGGCTGGCCCACCCCAAAGCAGATCTGTATCTTGCGGAGAAAATTGCCCTTTTTCCAAAGGCTTTATCGTTAATGCAATAATCCGTGCGCTTCACCCGTATATGGGGTGAAACGTCCCTTTGAAACAGTTGTTTCCACCAGCCCCGCCCGGGGCCGCAAAGGAGAGAAAGAGACTTATGGGACAGTTGACCAAAGACGAAGTTTTTGCGCTGGCTGTACAGCGATACAGCGACACCGTGTTCCGCGCCGCGATGCACAATTGCAGCTGCGCCGCCGTGCGGAGGACGTGGTGCAGGATGTGTTTGAAAAACTGCTGCACTACGAGGGCAGCTTTGAGAGTGAGGAGCATCTCAAAGCGTGGCTGCTGCGGGTGGCCATCAACCGCTGCCGGGACATCACCCGGGCCGCGCGCCAGAAGGACACCGAACTGGACGAAAACATTCCTGCCCCGGAATCCGGAAATGACGGCAGTGTGCTCGATGCGGTGCGCACTCTGCCGGAAAACTACCGCAACGCCGTGTACCTCCATTATTACGAGGGCTATACCGCCGCCGAGGTAGGCCGGATGCTGGGTGCGCCCACCAACACGGTGCTGAGCTGGCTGCGGCGGGCGAGGGCACAGTTACAGACGATGCTGAAGGAGGAGATCGAAGATGAGGTGGTATGAATACAAAATGGAAGTGGACGATCTGCACGCTTCCGATGACCTGAAGGCAAAGCTGCTTGCCCTGCAGGCCAATGCCGCCGAGACCCCCGGTGCCAAGAGCATCGCGCCCGCGCCTTCCCCGACCCCCAAAAAACAGAAAAAGCCCCTCCGCTTCCCCGCCCGGCGCTGGGCCCAGCTGGCCGCCTGCGCGGCAGTCTGCGGGGGTCTGCCTGTACGGTGCCGTGTATGCCTACGAATGGGAGGGGGTCACCCTGCTGGGCGGCGGCTCTTCCTCCAACTACTCTGCCGCCGCCACCAAGGCAGCCGCCCCGCAGGCCGCTGTCTACTCCATGGAGGACACCGAAAACGCCACCTACGGTTCTGCGGACGACGGTATCTCCTCCTTCAGCGCAGAGGACGGCAACCGGTCAGCAGACACTGCCACCGGCGGTTCCCTGCTGACCTCCGGCGAAGCGGAGAGCGATGCTTCTGCCCGCACCGCCGACAGCGCCAAGATCATCTATACTGCCAACCTCACGCTGGAGACCCGGGATTACGATACCGCCCGTGCGGCACTGGATGCGGCTCTTTCTGACGCGGACGGCTATATGGAATCCAGCAGCGAGTACACCAACACCGACAGCACCCGGAGCGTCAGCCTGACTTTGCGGGTGCCCCAGGACAGCTACAAGAGTTTTCTGGCCGCCGCTGCCCAGTCCGGCAGCGTGACCTACCAGAACCAGCAGGCTGAGGATATCACCACCCGGTATATGGACACCGAGGCCCGGCTGGCCAGCCTGACCGCCCAGCGCACCCGCCTGCAGGAGCTGCAGGCCCAGGCCGACACCCTGGCCGACCTGCTGGAGATCGAGTCCAGCCTGAGCGATGTGCAGTCCCAGATCGAAAGCTGGCAGAGCCAGCTGGACTGGTACAGCAATCAGGTCCTGCTGCACAGTCTATATCACCCTGAACGAGGTGGAGACCCTGACCCCCACCAGCACCAGCTTCGGCGCAAAGCTGCTGGCCGCCCTGCGCAATGGCTGGACCGGCTTCGTGTCCGGTGCACAGACCGTGGTGGTGTTCCTTGTGGGCGCATGGCCTGCCATCCTCATTGGCGCGGTCTGCGGCGTGATCTACTACCGTGTCCGCCACCCCAGAAAGAAAAAAGTAAAAAAACTTTTCCAAAACCCTTGACATCCAATCGCGGGGTGGAGCAGCCTGGTAGCTCGTCGGGCTCATAACCCGAAGGTCGTCGGTTCAAATCCGGCCCCCGCAACCACCAAGCATCTTGAAGTGATTCAGGATGCTTTTCTTTTTATCCAATTTTCTGTATCCCGCTGTTTCGGATAAAAAAAAGCTCCCGACGTTCTGCGCGTCGGGAGCTTTTTGCTGTTATGCGGTCTTCCGGGTCACTTCAGCACTGCACCCAGATTTGCACTGGTGACCATGCGGGCGTAACGGCTCAGCCAGCCGGTCTTGATGTTGGGTTCGGGCGCAACGTACTTTGCCTTGCGCTCGGCCAGCACTGCATCGCTGACCTCCAGCGTGATCTTGGCGTTGGGGATATCAATGGAAATGGTATCCCCTTCTTCGATCAGGCCGATGGGGCCGCCGGAAGCGGCCTCCGGGCTGACGTGGCCGATGGCAGCACCGCGGGTTGCGCCGGAGAAGCGGCCATCCGTGATAAGGGCCACCGTCTTGTCCAGCTTCATGCCTGCCAGCGCAGAGGTGGGGTTGAGCATCTCCCGCATGCCCGGGCCGCCCTTGGGGCCTTCGTAGCGGATGACCACCACGTCGCCCGGGACGATCTGACCCGCGTAGATGGCGGCAATGGCCTCCTCCTCGCTGTTGAACACCCGCGCCGGGCCGGAGTGCTGCTGCATCTCGGGGGCGACGGCGCTGCGCTTGACCACACAGCCGTCCGGAGCAATGTTGCCCCACAGGATCTGCAGACCGCCGGTCTCAGAGTAGGGGTTCTCGATGGGACGGATGGCCTTTTCGTTCAGGATGTGGGCACCCTGGATATTCTCGCCAAGGGTCTTGCCGGTGACGGTGGGCACATCCAGATCCAGCAGGCCCTTCTTGGCCAGCTCCGCCTGTACTGCAGGGATGCCGCCCGCTGCGTACAGATCCGGCATATGGGTGGGGCCCGCAGGTGCCAGGTGGCACAGGTTGGGGGTCTTGTCGCTGATCTCGTTGAAGAGCTTCAGGTCGATAGGCACACCGGCCTCGTAGGCATAGCCAGCAGATGCAGCACCGTATTGGTGGAGCAGCCCAGCGCCATATCACAGGTCAGTGCGTTGCGGATGGAGCGCTCGTTGATGATCTGGCGCGCGGTGATGCCCTTGCGCACCATCTCCATTACGGCCATACCGGCGTGCTTTGCCAGCTGCAGACGCTTGGAGTACACAGCCGGGATGGTGCCGTTGCCCGGCAGGCCGATGCCGATGGCCTCGCACAGGCAGTTCATGGAGTTGGCGGTGTACATGCCTGAGCAGCTGCCGCAGCCGGGACAGCAGTTCTGGGTGCAGTCCTCCAGCTGCTCGGCGGAGATCATGCCTGCCTTGTAAGAACCCACAGCCTCGAACATCTTGGAGAGGCTGACCTCCTCGCCGCCGTAGGCCTGCCAGCATCGGGCCGCCGGAGCAGACCACGGCGGGCACGTCCATACGCACGGCTGCCATCACCATGCCGGGCACGATCTTGTCGCAGTTGGGCACCAGCACCAGGCCGTCCAGCTGGTGGGCCATGAGCATGGTCTCCACGCTGTCGCAGATCAGCTCGCGGCTGGCGAGAGAGTACTTCATGCCCACATGACCCATGGCGATGCCGTCGCATACGCCGATGGCGGGGATGAGGATGGGCGTACCACCGGCCATCTGCACACCGGCCTTGACGGCATCGGCGATCTTGTCCAGATTCATGTGCCCGGGCACGATCTCGCTGTGGGCGCTCACTACGCCGATGAGCGGGCGCTCCAGCTCCTCCGGGGTATAACCCAGTGCGTAGAATAAGCTTCGGTTGGGGGCCCGCTCCGAGCCCCCTTGGTCACATTATCGCTTCTCATTGCAAATCCTCTTTTCCTTGTAGCAAAAAAAAGCTCCCTCCCAAAGGAGGGAGCCTTTCTTAGTTTTAAAAAGCAGCTTTTGGCTGAACTCCTTCCGTCATCGCTTGCGCGATGCTCCCTCACGGAGGGAGGCTTCACGCTGCGGTCAGACAAAAGGCTCCCTCTTTGAGGGGCTGTCGCCGCAGGCGACTGGGGGAGTTAATTACTTCTTCAGCCAGCTCATCATGCTGCGCAGCTCAGCACCCACCTTCTCGATGGGCAGCTCAGCCTCCATACGGCGCTTGGCAAGGAAGTGCACCTTGCGGCCACCCTTGGGGCTCATCTCGGTCAGGAACTCGGAAGCGAAGGTGCCGTCCTGGATCTCGGTCAGAACCTTCTTCATCTCCTTGCGGGTCTCGGCGGTAATCAGGCGGCTGCGGGTACGGTAGTCGCCGTACTCAGCGGTGTTGGAGATGGAGTAGCTCATCTTGCCGAAGCCGCCCTCGTTGATGAGGTCGACGATCAGCTTCATCTCGTGGCAGGTCTCAAAGTAGGCCATCTCGGGCTCGTAGCCAGCCTCCACCAGCGTGTCGAAGCCGGCGTGGATCAGCTCGGAAACGCCGCCGCATAGCACGGCCTGCTCGCCGAACAGATCGGTCTCGGTCTCCTCCTTGAAGGTGGTCTCCAGGATGCCGGCGCGGCCTGCGCCGATGCCGGAAGCATATGCCAGAGCGATGTCCTTGGCCTTACCGGTGAAGTCCTGCTCCACGCAGATCAGAGAGGGGCAGCCCTCACCCTCGGTGTACAGGCGGCGGACGATGTGGCCGGGGCCCTTGGGAGCCACCATGATCACGTCAACGTTGGAGGGGGGCACGATGGTCTTGAAGTGGATATTGAATCCGTGGGCGAAGGCCAGGGTCTTGCCCTCGGTCATGTACGGGGCAATCTGCTTGTTGTAGATGTCGGCGCACAGCTCGTCAGGCACCAGCATCATGACGATATCGCCGGCCTTGGCAGCCTCTTCGACTTCCATCACCTTGAAGTTTTCGTGAGTGGCAGCGAACTCGGAGCCTTTGCCCAGTGGGCAGAGCCCTTGCGCAGGCCGACCACAACGTTGACGCCGCTCTCGGCCAGATTCTCAGAGTGTGCATGACCCTGGGAGCCGAAGCCGATGACGGCGACGGTCTTGCCGTCCAGCACGCCGAGGTTGCAGTCGGAATCATAGTACTTCTTGATCGCCATGGTAGTAGTCTCCTTTTACTTCTTTCCTGTTTTATTTTTATATTTTGATTTTTGGAAAACTGAGTGAACCCCTCAGGCTCGCATCTGCTCGCCAGCTCCCCTAATAGGGGAGCCCTTCTATCTTTGCAGGGCTTTATGCACCCCTGGGGCGGCAAAGCATTGACGGTGGGGTTTCTTCCCTTACTGCGGGCAACGGGTCCCGGGCAGGGGCAGCTGGGCTGCCCGCACCTCCTGCGGCGGCTTCTGGATATGCTGGTGCATCCCGCCGCGCTCCAGTGCAGTAACGCCGGTGCGGCACTGCTCAAGGATCTTGTAATCTGCCAAGCATCTTGAGGAATGCGTCCACCTTTTCCGGGGGCGGCCGGTCAGTTCAAGCACCATGCTGTCGGGCGAAAGATCAATGATCTTTGCCTTGTAGATGCTGGCGATCTCCCGCAGCTCTCTGCGGTTGTGCACATCGGATTCCAACTTGAGCAGCAGCAGCTCCCGTTCCAGCGATTTTTCGCTGTCCAGCACGAACACCTGCCGGGTGACTTCCAGCCGCTCGGTCTGGAGGATGAGCTGGCTCAGCGCCTTTTCATCGCTGGTGATGGTCACGGTGATGCGGCTGACCGCCGGGTCGTTGGTGGCCGAAACGGTCAGGCTGTCGATGTTGAAGCCGCGGCGGCAGAACAGGCTGGACACACGGGCCAGAACACCGCTCTGGTTGTCCACCAGCAGGCTGATGACCCTGCGCTTGGATTCCATGGGTCAGTCCTCCTTATTCCATGATGATGTCGTTGATATCGCCGCCGCCGGGGATCATAGGCAGCACCTTTTCGTCTTTGTCGATGATGCACTCGATCCAGGTGGGGCCTTTCTGCTGCAGTGCATCGGCAAAGGCATCCTGAAACTCGGCAGGTTGGTGCAGCGGTAGCCCTTCAGGCCAAAGCCGTCTGCCAGCTTGACGAAGTCGGTCTTGCGGTGGGGGTCGGTCTGGCTGTAACGCTTGCCGTAAAAGCTGGTCTGCCACTGGCGCACCATGCCCAGCACCGAGTTATTGAAGATGACCGTGATGATGGGCAGCTCGTAGCTGACAGCGGTGCAGGCTTCGTTCAGGTTCATGTGGAAGGAGCCGTCACCAGTGAACATGACCACCCGCTGGTCACGGCCCAGTGCCATCTGGGCACCGATGGCAGCACCGTAGCCAAAGCCCATGGTGCCAAGGCCGCCGCTGGTGATGAAGCCACGGCTCTTGGTGTGGCGCAGGTACTGCGCCGCCCACATCTGGTGCTGACCCACGTCGGTAACATACACGGCGTCGGGGCCGCACTGGTTGCACACCTCGCCGATGACCTGATGGGGCATCAGCCGGGTGGGGTCAGACACGGGGTGGTAATCCTGTGCCTGCCAGCTCTGGATCATCTTCATCCATTCCGGGTGCTTCTTCTCCTCAATGAGGGGGAGCATCCCGCTCAGGACATAGCAGACATCACCGACAATGGCAAAGATCCACATCCACGTTCTTGCCCAGCTCGCTGGCGTCAATATCGATCTGGATGATGGTGGCGTTTTTGGCAAAGGTCTTGGGTTTCAGCGCCACACGGTCGGAGAAGCGGGTACCCACCGCGATCAGCACGTCACAGTCGGCCACCGCCCGGTTGGAGGTGTAGCAGCCGTGCATCCCCAGCATCCCCAGATTCATCGGGTCGCCGTAGGGCACAACGCCTGCGGCCATCAGGGTGTAGGTTGCCGGAATCTCTGCCTTGTGCAGCAGATCACGCAGCGGCTGGCAGGAGGCTGCGCTGCGCACGCCGCCGCCAAAGTAGACCAGCGGGCGCTGGGCCGCATTGATGATATCGGCGGCCCACTTGACCTGCTGTTCGTCGTAGGTGGTAACGGTGCGGATCTGCTCCGGCTGCTTGGGGGTGAACTCGCACACCGCTGCTGTCACGTCCTTGGGGATATCCACCAGCACCGGGCCCTTGCGGCCGCTCTGTGCAATACGGAAGGCTGACCGCATGGTATCAGCCAAGTCCTCCACCCGGCGCACCGTGAAGTTATGCTTGTGATGGGCACCGTAATGCCCTCAATGTAAGCTTCCTGGAAGCCGTCCTTGCCGATGCTGCTGGTGGCCACGTTGCCGGTGAACGCCACCATGGGCACCGAGTCCATATAGGCGGTGGCAATGCCGGTGACCAGATTGGTGGCACCCGGGCCGCTGGTAGCCAGCACCACGCCGGTGCGGCCGGTGGCGCGGGCGTAGCCGTCCGCAGCATGGGCTGCGCCCTGCTCGTGGGCGGTAAGCACATGGGTGATGCGGTCGGCATTCTTATACAGCTCGTCGTAAAGGTTCAGCACAGCGCCGCCGGGGTAGCCAAAAAGAGTGTCCACTCCCTGCTCGCACAGGACCTCTACAAAGATCTGAGAACCATTCAACTGCATGGTAAGTTGCTCCTGTTCCTTTTCCTCTTACACTCTCAACAAATTTCCCTAAGACACGTTACTTTTCGCATCTTGCATTCCGATTTGAACGTTGGGTCAATTATACTATAAATCGGGCCTTTGTCAATCGACGATTTGTAAAGTGAATCAGCCGAAAGATGAAGATAATTGAACACACCCTTGCAGACAGCCTTCTCTGCGTGTATAATCTGGTAAAAACCTCTCCGTCAGCCTGCCCGGCTCCTCTGACCGGGGAAGCAGGAGCAAAACGCCGGAGAGGTCCTGTCAAGAGGAGAGTCTGATGATGCAACTTCGTGAATGGAACGCCCGGCTCCACGGGCTCGTTGTTTTCCGCGCCCTGCTGGGCGACCCCGTTGTGGCAAAGCTGGCGGCGCTGACCGACCGGCTGGAAGCTGCCGACGACAGCATCGCCCCCCTGTGCGATGCTGTGGCCGCCTTTGAAGCTGCCCTGTTTGCCCACACCACCAATCTGGGCGATTATCTTTCCAACGCCGTGCTGGAGACCGAGACCGTCTGTGTGCGGCAGGCCGCCGCGGGCCAGCTCTCCCCTGTGATGGAGGCCGCCCTGAACAGTGAGCTGAACTTTTTGCAGAAGCTCTGCGGCCTGACGCTGGACGCGCTGCTGGAAGCTGCCGACCGGCAGAACCGGGAGCTGGCGTTCCTACCCCGTTGGGAGGCAAGGCAGCTCGACCTGACCGCCGCCTACAACCAGCGGATGCGGGAAGCCGGGAAGAAGGGCTACGGTATGTTTGCAAAGCACCATGTATTCACGGTGGAGAATGGCCAGCTTGTGCCGGTAAAATACCCGGACCCTCAGCGCCTTTCCGAGCTGCCCGGCTACGAGAAGGAGCGCGAAAAGGTCATCGCCAACACCCGGGCCCTGCTGGCCGGGATGCCCGCCAACAATGTGCTGCTGTACGGCGACGCCGGTACCGGCAAATCCAGCGCGGTAAAGGCCATTGCCAACGAGTTTGCGCCCGAGGGACTGCGGCTGGTAGAGGTAAAAAAGAACCAGCTGTATCAGATCCCGGACCTGATGGATCAAGCTGGCAGCCAACCCCTCAAGTTTATCCTCTTCATCGACGATTTGAGCTTCACCGCCAATGACGACAACTTCGCCGCCCTCAAGGCGATTCTGGAGGGCAGCGTGGGCGGCCGTGCCCGCAACATCGCCGTCTACGCCACCAGCAACCGCCGCCACCTGATCAAGGAGACCCTCACCGACCGCACCGGCGACGACATCCACGAAGCCGACACCCGGCAGGAGCTCATGAGCCTTTCGGCCCGGTTCGGCCTGACCGTGACCTTCCAGCGGCCGGAGAAGGCACGGTTCGAGACCATTCTGGAGGAGCTGGCAAAGCAGCACAACATCCAGATGCCCATGGAAGAGCTGCTGGTCAAGGCCGAGGCCTTCGCCATCCGCGCTGGCGGCCGCAGCCCCCGCGTGGCCAAACAGTTCATCGAACAGTGCGAGAGCGGCGTGCAGAAATAATGTTTGCTTTTTCGTTTTTATGGATAAGAAAAAGCGCTGTGCAGTGAAATGACTGCACAGCGCTTTTTGCTGTTTTGGAAGAAACCTGCCGCCGCAGGCGGCGGATGAGGTAGTCAGAAAATCAAACGCGCTCGGCCACCAGCTGGAAGCCCTCTTTGGTGAGCTCCTGCCGGATCTGCTCGATCTGGGCATTGTCGCGGGTCTCCAGCGTCAGCTTGAGGAAGCAGCTGGAAATGGGCATATTGGGATCGGAGCCATCGTGCTGCACCGACACCACATTGCTGCCGCAGCGGGACACGATCTCGGCCACCTTCTTCAGCTGTCCGGGCTTGTCCTCCAGCGCGATGGTCAGGTTTGCCTTGCGGCCGCTCATGACAAGACCGCGGGTGATGACGCGGTTGAGGATGTTCACATCGATGTTGCCGCCGGAGATGAGCAGACCACCTTCTTGCCCTCCACCGGCAGCTTGTGGAACAGGACTGCAGCCACGGGCACAGCGCCGGCACCCTCGGCCACCAGCTTCTGGTTCTCCATCAGGGAGAGAATGGCCGCCGCCGTCTCGTCCTCGGTCACGGTCACGATGTCGTCCACATACTGCTCGCATAGCTGATAGGTCAGCTCGCCCGGAGTCTTGACCTGAATACCATCCGCAAAGGTGGAGGCAGCTTTCAGGGTCTGGTACTTGTGCTCGTGCAGGCTGCGGTACATACTGGGGGCACCCTCGGCCTGTACGCCGTACACCTTGACCTCGGGGCGCAGGCTCTTGATGGCAAAGGCCACGCCGGAGATCAGGCCGCCGCCGCCCACCGGCACGATGACTGCATCCACATCGGGCAGCTGGTCCAGAATCTCCAAGCCGATGGTTCCCTGCCCGGCGATGACCTGCTCGTCATCGTAGGGGTGGATAAAGGTCATGTCGTACTCCTTTTGCAGCTGCACAGCCTTATCGTGGGCCTCGTCGTAGGTGCCGGGCACAAGGCAGACCTCCGCGCCCAGATTTTTGGTGTTTTCCACCTTCATCAGGGGTGCGCCGTCCGGCATGCAGACGATGCTGTGGATGCCGCGCCGGGTAGCCGCCAGCGCCACACCCTGCGCATGGTTGCCCGCAGAGCAGGCAATCACGCCCTTGGCGCTCTCCTCCTCGGAAAGCTGGCTGATTTTATAGTAAGCGCCCCCGCACCTTAAAGCTGCCGGTGGCCTGCAGGTTCTCGGTCTTAAGGTACAGCTGGCAGTCCTTGGACAGCTTGGGGGCTTCGATGAGGTCGGTCTTGCGGGCAACGTCCTTGAGCACAAAGGCGGCGTGGTAGATCTTATCCAGAGTCAGCATGACGATACTTCCTATCTTCTATCCTTGATTTTTTTGCATGTGAATATGCATCCCAGTATAAATTAGCAAAAGTCCTCGCCGCCGATGATCAGGCCTGCCACCGAGGGCACAAAGGCGTTGGAGCCCGGCACGGTGCGCCGCATGGTGCACTTGCGCTGAGTGCCCGGGGGCAGATGCAGTGGTTCTTGCAGCTGATGGAGTCATCCTCGATGGGAGTCATGACAGGCTCCTTGGAGTAGACCACCTTCAGGTGCTTGATCTTGCGCTTGCGGCACTCGATACGCATCACCTTGGCAAGCGGGCAGACCGAGGTCTTATAGATGTCAGTCACCTCAAAGCGGGTGGGGTCCATCTTGTTACCTGCGCCCATGGAGCAGATGATGGGGGTGCCCGCCTCCTTGCATTTCATCACCAGCGCCAGCTTGCCAGTAACGGTGTCGATGGCGTCCACCACATAGTCGAACTGGGAGAAGTCGAACTGATCCTGGGTCTCCGGGCCGAAGAAGGTCTTGTAGGTGGTGACCTTGATGTTGGGGTCGATCTCGTGGATACGCTGTTCGGCCACATCCACCTTGTACTGGCCCACGGTCTTGCGGGTGGCCACGATCTGGCGGTTCAGGTTGGTCAGGCAGACCTTATCATCGTCGATGAGGTCCAGTGCGCCCACACCGCTGCGTGCCAGCGCTTCCACCGTGTAGCCGCCCACGCCGCCGATGCCGAACACCGCCACGCGGGAATTGTGCAGCTTTTCCATAGCTTCCTTACCCAGCAGCAGCTGGGTGCGGGAATATTGATCCTGCATAGATACTTGCTCCTCCATTTTACACTGTGCCGTTCATTTTACGGCACAGCTGCTTTCGTTTTGCTTTATCACTTTCCTGCAAAGCACCTGAGCGGTTTATTCGACCGCCACAATCGTGCCGCCCCCCAGCACCACATCCCCCTGATACAGCACCGCCGACTGGCCCGGGGTGGGGGCACGCTGGGGCTGCTCAAACTCCAGCCGGAACCGTCCCTCTCCCGCCGGGTAAACGGTGGCCGCCTGCTCGGTCTGGTGGTAGCGGGTGCGGGCCGTGACCCGCAAGGGCGCGGTCAGCTCCGGGATGGCGATCCAGTTCACCTCGTCGGCATAGACAATGCGGTCGAACAGGTTCTCCTCCGGGCCCACCGTGACGGTGTTGGCCTGCATGTCCTTGCCGCAGACGTACACCGGGGCACCCAGCGCCAGCCCAAGGCCCTTGCGCTGGCCCAGCGTGTAACGCACCGCACCGTTGTGGGTGCCCACCACCTTGCCGCTCTCGTCCAGAAAATCCCCGGCAGGGTAGTGCTTGCCGGTAAAGTGCTCCATAAAGCGGGCATAGTCGCCGTCCGGCACAAAGCAGATATCCTGACTGTCGTGCTTTTGGGCGTTGATGAAATGCTGCTTTTCCGCGATCTCACGCACTTCGGCCTTGTGCAGCCCCCCCAGCGGCAGGCGCACATGTGCCAGCTGCTCCTGGGTCAGGTTATACAGCACATAGCTCTGATCCTTGCCCTCGTCCAGCCCCTTTTTCAGCAGCCAGCGGCCGGTGGCCGCGTCCTGCTCCACCCGGGCGTAATGGCCCGTGACCACATACTCCATGCCATGGCTCTCAGCCCAGCGGAGCAGGTGGTCGAATTTCAGATAGCGGTTGCAGTCGATGCAGGGGTTCGGCGTGCCGCCCGCCTCATACACGCGGACGAATTTTTCAATGATCTGTTCCCGGAAGTCGGCGGTGAAATCCAGCACCTCGTAAGGGATATCCAGGGCAAAGGCCACCTCGGCGGCGTCCTCGATGTCCTTTTCCGAGCAGCAGGTCTGGTAACCGGACTGTCCCAGCATCTCGTTGTGGGTGAGGCGCATGGTGATGCCGGTGCAGTCGTAGCCTGCCTGCTGCATGAGACAGGCCGCCACCGAGCTGTCCACGCCGCCGCTCATGGCAATGAGTGCCCCGGGGCGCTTCGTGTTCTGTGCTTCTGTCATATCGTTCCTCATTCAATAACACACTAAAACAGTAGTATAATACTACCGCAGCTTCTTTCTCTTGTCAAGACGCAGAAAATTGGGCCGCCGCAGCCAGCAGCGCGTCTTTTTCATTGGGTGTCTGCCCGGTGATGACAGCCTCCAGCAGGGCGTTCAGCACCTGCCGCAGACCGGGGCCGGGTCTGACCCCCGCCGCCATCAGGTCACGGCCATTCACGGCCAGCTGGCTCACCCGGCAGCAGGCATTTTCTGCTGTCAGCTGCTCTGCCTCGGCCCGCAGGGCAGCAAAGGCCTCGGCCTGTTCCGGATGCCGGGCACTGCAAAGGGCGGTCAGGCCGTCGGCGGCTCATAGCTGCCCAAAAGACGTTTGGCCTGTACGGTCAGCGTGGTGTTGGGGATGCCGGAAGCTTTCTCCTCGGACACGAATCGGGCCATTCCATCGCCCGCCCTATTGCCTGCGGCAACAGGGTCCCACCCCCCAGCGGACGGTCCTTGGAGAAACTCCCGGCATCCCCCTCCAGCTTCCCTTTCCAACGCTGTCACCTCATCCGTCAGCGCGTTGGAGCATTTCAGTTTGCGCAGTGCCTTGCGGGCACCGGCTTCACCCAGCGGCCAGAGAAGGGCCGCCAGCCGGGTGGGCACGTTCTCCGCTGTCGGTTCGATCCGGTCGATGGTACGGCAGAGTTCCGCAAACCGTTCCGGCTGTTTTTCCGGTTCCAGCTCCGGCAGGATAACGGCCAGAACGGCGGGTTCCAGATAGCTTCCGGGCCGGGGTGCCGCCAGCAGCTTGAGCAGTTCTTCCTGGATGCGCTCTGCCGAAACGCAGTCCAGATGCGGCCCCAGTGCCCGGGCAGCAGCACCGGTGGCTGGGTCGATGGCAAAGCCGAACCGGGCCGCGAACCGGTAGAGCCGCAGGATGCGCAGCGCGTCCTCCTCAAAGCGGCGTTCCGGCTCCCCCACCGCCCGCACGAGATGGGCGGCAAGGTCGTCCCGCCCGACAAAGGGGTCGATGAGTCCTTCCTCGGCGTTGTATGCCATGGCGTTGATGGTGAAATCCCGCCGGGCAAGATCCTCCCGCACATCCGGCACAAAGCAGACGGCATCCGGGTGGCGGCCATCGGAATAGGCCCCCTCGGTGCGGAAGGTCGTTGTCTCATAGAGCCTGCCGCCCTGCTTCACCGTTACCGTGCCGTGCTGCAGGCCGGTGGGGATGCACTTTTCCTCCCCGAACAGCGCCATCACCTGCTCCGGGCGGGCGCTGGTGCAGAGGTCCCAATCGTGGGGGGTCCAGCCCCAGCAGGCTGTCCCGGACACAGCCGCCCACAGCGTAGGCCGCATGGCCCGCCCCATGGAGCGCATCCAGCAGCAGGGCTGCACCCGGGTCAAGTTTAATCGTTGTCATGTTGCTTCCTCGTCATATTGCAGGATGATCTGTTTGCCGTCAAAGCCGCACTCCGCCGCCGGGAATACCGCCTGCGCATTGGGCAGGGCGGCTTCCGGTTCAAGGATCATGGGCGAATAATGCATCAGCCAGAACCGGCGCACATCGGCCTTTTTTGCAATGGCCGCACCCTGCGCAAAAGTGCTGTGCCCCCACTGCTTCGCCTGCGCCTCCTGCTCGTTGTCGGGGTAGGTGGCATCGCAGAGGAAAAGGTCGGCGTTCTGCGCGGCCTGTTCCAGCGCCGGGCAGGGAGCGGTATCACCCGAGAACACGAACCGCAGACCCCGGCGTGCCGGGCCCAGCACATCCGCAGGGGCGACCACCGCCCCATTTTCCAGCGGGATGCTCTGGCCCCGCTGGAGCAGCTTCCATGCAGGCACCGGAACGTTCAGTGCCCGGGCCTTTGCAGGGTCAAAGCGGCCCGCCCGGGGCAGGTCGAGCCGGTAGCCCCGGCTGGGCACCCGGTGCCGGGTGCGGAAAGGCGTAAGCTGCGCCCCCCGCAGGCCAGCCGGAGGAAAGGTTGGTCAGGTCGATGGGGTCTGTGTCCAGCTGCACAGCCCTGACCGGATACGGCAGCGGCCCGGCCAGGGTACGCAGGGCGGGCCAGACCTCCCCCAGCCCCTCGGGGCCGTAAAGGGTCAGCGGGCGCTCCCGGCCCTGACAGCCCAGTGTCTGCAGCAGGCCCGGCAGGCCGAAGATATGGTCGCCGTGATAGTGGGTCAGGCAGATGGCATCCAGCTTCATCAGGTTGACCCCGGCGCGGCGGGCCGCCGCCTGCGTGCCCTCGCCGCAGTCAAACAGCAGGGCATGGCCCCCGCATTCGGCCAGCGCGGCGGTCAGGGCACGGTCCGGCAGGGGCATGGTGGCCGCCGTGCCCAGCAGTGTAATGGTCAGCATAAGCAGTTCCTCCGTGATTTGTCGGTAACAGTGTACCACATTTTGCGCCCGCACACAATCGGCACAGCCCGGCATAGGATGGCGCAGAGCTCTGATACAAAGGGAGGTTTGACCATGCAGCGCAAAAAAGTCCCCGCCGGGCACCACCGCTTCGGGCTGGCCCGGCTTGTTCTGGTCCTGACACTGCTGTTTCTCGTTGTGGCGCTCACCGCCGGGCTGGCGGGCTGCCTGTTCCAGCCCGTACTGGCCGCCCGGGGCACGCTGCTGTTTCTGCCGGGGTAATAGAAAGAAAAAGCGGAATCGTTCCATCTTTGCCTGAGAGAACAATTCCGCTTTTTGCTATTTTATTCTGCCGTTTTCAGCTGCTGTGCTTTTTTCCATGCGCGAATGGCTTCTCCATAGGAGATTTGCTCATCCGGCTTAAACTGTCCTATATGTTCTTCATCAGGCAGCTCCATCAGCTCGTTTTCCACGGCCCACTGTGCGGCCCGCTGTGCCGCTTCCTCATTCAGGCCGATGTCCTCATACATTGCATTTCCATCCGGTACAGGCTCTCCTGCATTCCTCCAGAGCAGTTCCGCCAGCTGGATCCTGTTTTGGGGAATTGCCGCCCCACTGGGCAGCAGATATTTCAGATAGAGCTCTGTTCCGAGCTGATGCACCTGATAGGCCAGTACAACAGCCGAAATTCCCACTGCGCCGATCGTTGCAGCACTGCCCAGCAGTTCGGTTTCTCTGGCATTTTCCGCGCTTTCGTACATTGCCTCTACGGTCACATCTGCCGCCGGCATGGGAAAACTCATGGTCTGGCTGGTGTGTGCTACATCAGGGTCTCCCATCAGTGCCGGATCGCTGATGTTCCACTGTGCAAAGACCATTCCTTCCGGTGCCGCATTTGCCGCAACCGTAACCATTGCGCCCGCAGGATCTTTCCGATCTGGGTCGTACCCTGTTGTTTCAGCACCACATTCTTCGTGATATCCACAGTCGTTCCATTTTTCTCAACCGTCACACACACAAGAGAACCGTCTTTTTCCGTCAGAGTATACTCTTTGGCATCAGGATTAGGGTTAGGGTTAGGGTTAGGGTTAGGGTTAGGGTTAGGGTTAGGCTCAGGCTTAGGCTCAGGCTTAGGCTCAGGCTTAGGCTCAGGCTTAGGCTCAGGCTTAGGCTCAGGCTTCACCTCGCTCCACTGTGCGCAAACCGTCACATCTTTCGCCGGCATGGTAAATTTCATGGTGGTGTGTGTTACATCAGGGTTCCCCATCAGTGCCGGATCACTGATGTTCCACTGCGCAAAGACCCTTCCTCCCGATGCCGCATTTGCCTCAACCGTAACCATTGCGCCCTCAGGGATCTTTCCGATCTGGGTCGTACCATCTTTTTCCAGCTCCACATTCTGCGTGATATCCACAGTCTTTCCATTTTTCTTAAACGTCACACTCACAAGAGTACCGTCTTGTTCCGTCAGAGTATACTTTTTGCTCCAATGTGCGTAAACCGTCACATCTTCCTTAATTGGCTGGGTGAAATCAAACAATTCACTGTCATTTTCTTGCGTATACCAACCTTCAAACTCGTAACCGTCCGCTGTTGGATCATCGGGTTGGTTGACAGTTTTTTCATACTGCACCACTTTCGGCTCCACTTTGCTGGTTCCCTCTGCCTGATTGCCGCAGTAAAAGCTCACAGTATGGGCGCAATCAAAGTTCTCCGGTTTATACAACAGGGGATTTTTATTTTTAAAATCATTTTCCTTTGCAAGTTTATCCCATTGTTCCTGGGTTCCTGTATAATGCAGTTCCACTAATTGTTTATTTTCACCACCAAGTCCAAAGTGAAACGCATTTTCTCCTATCGTCTGTACACTACTCGGAATCGTCACACTTTTCAAATTTGTGCAAAGCGCAAACGCATTCTCACCAATCGAAACAACTGAATTTCCAAGTTTCACCGTTTCCCATTTGGCGCAACCAAGAAACGCAGCTGTTCCAATTGATATAGGTTTTTGTGCCGTCTTTGTAGTTGAAGGTGATTCAAAACTTTTTCATCATAAAGATAAACAGCGTTCACGAACGTGTTGATAAGCGTCTCCCGGTGGCTTTTCACGTTCGGGTCGAGTTTGCGGAACCGGGTCAGCCAGAACCGAACCTGATTTTCGCTTAACCGTGGCCGAGCGATTTTTTCCTCGGCAATCCGAACTTCAAGCTCTTTCTGCTGGGCTTCCAGCTTTTCCAAACGCGATTTGGTGGAGTTGGTCAGCACACCAGCTTGAATGGCGTTCAGCATATTTTCAATGCCGTTCTCTACCTCGCGCATCTGCTTTTCCAGCAAAGGAAGAGTGGTGTTTTCCTGATCCTGCAACTCCATGACGTCCGCAACGATGGCATCAATCACGGCATCGTCCTGAATCAGCTTCATGGTTTCGCTATACCAGATCTTCCAGCCACTCTTTACGGACGGTCTTTTTCTTGCAGGTCTTGAAACGCTTCGCAGTGGCGCACTTATAATAATGATGAACTACCTTGTTTCTACCCGTACCGCACTCGCCGAACATCATCGCGCCGCACATTCCGCAGAACAGCTTGGTGGTGAGCAAGTAATTGTCCTCGGCCTTGTGACGGGCAGGAGCGCGGCTGTTCTTCTTGATTTTTTGCTGCACTTCTTCAAACAAGTCCTTGTCCACGATGGCTGGGATACTGTCGGGCATCACAATGTCCTTGAAGTGGTTTTCTCCGATGTACCGTTTGTTCGTCAGCAGTGTCTGAACACTGTTGTAGGTGAACTTCTGGTTGCGGTTGGTAGTCACACCGCTGTCGTTCAGCCAGTTCATCAGTTCTTTCATAGTTGCGCCATCGTTGTACCGCTGAAAGGCTTCTACCACAAAGGGAGCTTTCAGCGGGTCGACTTGAAAGAACTTCTCTTCATCCACCTTGAAACCAATGGGAATCGTGCCGCCGTTGTACTTGCCTTTCAGCACATTCTCAGTCATGCCGCGCACAACTTTTTCAGAAAGCTCTGCCGAGTAGTACTCAGCCATGCCGGTGAGCATACTCTTGACCATGATACCCGCAGGGCTGTCAGAGATGGGCTCCGTGACAGACACCAGCTTGACATGGTTTCGTTCCAGCAGATACTCATAGTGTGCCGAATCGTAGCGATTTCGGGCGAAGCGGTCGAGCTTCCAGACCAACACGATATCAAACAACCGTTTCTCGCTGTCCTTGATCATCTGCTGGAAGTCCGGGCGGTTGTCTGTCTTGGCAGAAAGCGCACGGTCAATGTAGTGCTTGACGACGTGATGCCGTTCTTTTCGGCATAAGCCGTACATTCACGAATCTGGCCTTCGATGGATTCCTCACGCTGGTTATCGCTGGAATAGCGGGCGTAGATTACGGCGGTCATGCAAACACCCCTTTCACTTCATTCTCCGCAGACGGCGCACAAGGTCGGATGCACTGTACAGAACACGGGCCACTGACACGGCATCCTCGCCCACAATGTAGAACACCGAGTAGTTATCCACCAGCATCTGCCGCAGTCCTTGGGTGTGCTCCGGCTCGCTTTCCACCAGCGCACAGCGTTCCGGCAGAATGTTCAGTGACTGAATAGCTTCTGCAATGCGGTCGTACTGCCCCATAGCCGTGTCAGGTTCCAGCAGACGGTCAGCAATGTAGCTGTAAATCTGCTCCATATCGCTGAGGGCTGCATGGGAAATTTTTACGTCATACTGCTTCATCTGTGTTGTTCCCTGAACTGTGCGAATGCGCTTGCAGCATCCACAGTGTCACCGTTCTGAATCTCCTTGATGCCCACCTGCAAGGCGGCATGAAGTTGGTCATCGGTCATGGTGTCAGCGTTCAGAGCCGCAGGAGCTTTCGGCAGGGACAGCGAGAAGGGATGCCGCCAGTCAGGGTAATCTGGCGCAGGT
>VOFF01000504.1_pt1 | contig 44000 bp, 41 predicted proteins | sample 5384061 | NCBI WGS metagenome assembly VOFF01 (sample SAMN12384725, study PRJNA508395) | human gut metagenome | isolation source: healthy gut E | host: Homo sapiens | reverse complement strand
CACCGTCGGGGTTGAGAGATAACCGGGGTATTCGGGATACGAACGGGATGCCGCCCGAATCGTACACGTTTTGTCACTTCCTTCAGATCGTAGGCGTTAAAGAGTCAACGCCGCCCGTACCTCGTCGGCCTTTTTCTTGGGAAACACCCAGCCTGCGCCGCATGTCAGGCGGGAATTGAATCGGCCGCCGAGGCTTCCGCAAAATGTCCTTGACCGGCTTCGTGTCTCCAACGACGGCGACAGCCTTTTTTCGGAATAGTCCACGATCCGGAACGATCCGGCCGCGGGCGCTGCGGGTTCTGCCTGGGCTTCGGCTTTTTTGCGGGTACCGGTTCTGCCTTCTTCACAGGGCGCGGATTCTTTGTCCTCTGTTTTCATGTAGGGGCTTGTTCCACTTGCCCACCTCGTAATGGTCATAAAACCCGCGGTCGTAGTAATCCATCATTCCGTTGCTGTCGTCGTGGTTGTAGGGACATCGCGAACGCCTTGACCTTCGAGATAACGCGGAATGCCTCCGGCGTTACGGCCTTTTCACAATCTCCGTGCTGCGTGTATCCGTTTTTCACGTCGTAGGGGTGTTTTTCCTTCCACTCCTCCGAAAAGACATCGAACGGCCCGGCCATGAGTGCGACCGTAAGGGATTGACACCCCGCGCTGCTCTCGGTCGTTACCGACCATTTGCACGCGCGTAACTCGGGATCGCTTTTGATATATTCGCGAATGTATCCGGCCACTTCCTTGACGGGCAAAAACCGGTCTTTCGGGCAATTCGACCCTACCCACGCGTTGGGCGTGTATCCTTCGGAGTCCTTGTATATCCCGGGCTTTTGGTATTCGGATTTGGTGAAATAGCCGACGGCCGTACCTTCGGAATAGTCGAACGTCTTGGCGCCGTTCTCTTCGGTCGAAGGGGTTTCCCGATCGCCCGCAATCAGTTCTGCCGGTTCGCCGATCCGGTCCATTACGGCGTAACCGCCATCTTGCAGCGGTTTCACATGAAACAAGTCATTTTCCATAATCGTAAATGTTTAAAGGTGATTTCGCGCCTCGCCGGGGGTGTCGCTCCCCGCAGCTCGTCGTCCTCCGAGCGAAGGCTCCCGCATGTCAAAGAACCATTCGGTCCGAAATCCCGATCTTCATCCTCGTCACGCCCTTTATCCTTTCTATGGGACAAACCTTGTTTTTCGAAGGCAGACCGGGAGGAAAATCCCCTTCCTGCCGGGACGGACGGTATCGAGATTTCAAAGAACGGGGGTCATCCCCTTGCACGTTGCCTTCAGAGCCTTTCTGCTACGGACACCGAGAGCCGGATTTTGTCAAATAAGCACAGGCTGCCGGAAAAGACATAAAACATATTCTTTGTGATGAATCACAAAGAATCATCCTCACGGCAGCCGAAAACCGATGAACCGGCCGGGGGTTCCGGAAATTATTTTTTAAGAAATTTCTTCAGCGTGCCCCGGCGTTGCCGGGGTAAATTTCTTAACCCGCAGGGCCCGGAGGAAAATAATTTCCGGGTTCATCGAGACGGCAAAAATCCGGTGATCGACCTTTGTAGCAGAAAGGGACCTGAAGGCAACGTGCAAGGGGAGGAGAACCGGGCGTAAATCGGGAACCTGCCGACCGGCCGGGATGCGCATCCCGGTCTGTCTGAGAAAAACTTCCGCTCTCCCGACCGGAGGGAGGGGCGCTGACGGAACAGCCGGCCCGCGCCGGAACAGCACGCTCCCCGGACATAAACCCGGAACGGCCGGAGCCGGGAAAACAGAAGGAGAGCCGCCGGGGGCTCTCCGGGAATCAGGTCAAACCTTGATTTCCTGTGTGATCTTCAAGGTCCCCGCATACCCGCGTGCCCGAAGTTCGTCGATAAGCACCCGAGCAGGATACCCTGCCAGCTCCGGATTCCCGGAACCGCGTCGTCCCTGAACCCGCTGCGCCCGGATGCACTGCTTGCACATTCTGGAATAGCCGTCCGAAGAAAACGGGGTCTTCCTGAAATGATCCAGCGTGAGCGTGAGACCGCACGAAGCACACTTTTTCGCTTTGTTTTCCATAAATTCCAGCCGACTTTACCCTCCTGGCGCCGGAGTTCTATGCTGCCGAAACGCTCGGAACAGCGAGGCTGTATCAGCCGATCGGGGCGACTGCCCGGAGGCAAGGAGACGGAAGGAACTGTTTGACGGCGGAAACCGGCGTGCGCGGAGCGCGGACAAATAGTTCCGCACCGGACCTGCGGACGTCCAGGCTCCTGGCCTGACGGTCCTTGCCGCTGTCGCAACGATGTCGGCTACCTTCGCCGAGTGTTGTGAGAGAGAAGGCATACCGCTCTCCCCGGGCCGCAAGCGAGCTTGCCGAGCGCAGAGGACCGCGAGCCGGGGCCGGCGAGTTCAGGGGCGCGGGCTTCTTTCTTTGCCGCCGGTTTCTTTGGAAGCGAGACCCAAAGAAAGAAGCGATGAAGCCGGGTGCTGCCCGGCAGCCGGTCATGGCCGGGTCCGCTGCGTATGGATGAGCGAAAAAGGGGCTGCTGCCCCTATTCTGCGGAATCCTCCTTCGGCGCATCGCAGAGAAGCGGTACGCCGAGCTGACGGCCGATGTATCGGACGGCGTGCTGGACGTCTGTCAGCACCGAGAAGAGAAACTTCGGGTCTTCGCGGATCTGTTCGAGCCATCCCTTCAGATAGGCCGCATTCTCTTCACGCAGGCTGCTGAAGACTCCGAGACCATATCCGGCCAGTGCGGCGGAGAACTCGGCGACGAGCTCCTCACGGCCGTAGCGCGTGCGGTCCTCGAGATGGCGGTTCAGGCGCGAAGCGGCACCTGTCGAATGGCTCATTTCATGCAGGAGTGTCGAGTAAAACGCCTCGAGGTCGGAGAACTGCTCCCTGCGGGGCAGGACGATGCAGTCCTTCGACGGATGTAGAAGGCCGCATCCCCCGCGAGGAGGCTGATCGGGCAGACCCAGGACTGCGTGTCGAGCATGTGCTCGAGAACCGGATGTGCGGCACCTTGAGGCACCTTGAGGCCCTGCTTCCGCAGGAGCCTGCTCCCCAGCGTTCGGGATAGCGCTCGGCAAAGTCCGTCTGGTCGAGGTTCAGCACCAGATAGTAGCGCAGGGCGAACTGCTTCTTGTACCGGGCCTGCTCAGCAGCCGGGAGGTCCCGGAAATCCTCGGCCGAAATGAAGCGGGGATGCCCGTCGCTGGCTGTGGCGGCGGCATAGTAGGGCTTCCAGAAGACCACGGGGAACTGCCGCGATCCCTTGCGGATCCCGAGACCGAGCTCTTTGGCCTGGCGGAAGGTCAGGTAAGCCGGAGACATGAAGCCCTTGATCTCGGTAAGGATCAGAAGAGTCAGGGCATTGGTCCCGGTGTAACTCCGCCCGGAGACGACATTATACGGAAAGGAGCCGTTTCCGGAGATCCAGGGCTTGTGCCAGGATTGCGTCATGCTTTCGATCTTGGCGACCAGCAGGTCGGCGAAAGCTCTCGAGACGGACTCGAGTGTTTGAGAGTTTTTCATAACGTGAAAGCCGTATTTATCCTCCCGACCAGAGTTCAAAGCTGCCGAAACGCTCGGAACAGCGAGGCTGTGTCAGCCGATCGGGGCGACTGCCCGAAGGCAAGGGAGCCGGAAGGAAGTATTTGACAGCGGGGACCGGCGTGCGCGGAGCGCGGACAAATAGTTCCGCACCGGACCTGCGGACGTCCAGGCCAGGAGCCTGGACGATCCTTGCCGCTGTCGCAACGATTTCGGCTACCTTCGCCGAGTGTTGTGAGTGAGAAGGCATACCGCTCTCCCCGGGCCGCAAGCGAGCTTGCCGAGCGCAGAGGACCGCGAGCCGGGGCCGGCGGGACATTCGCCGGGGCTGGCGAGTTCAGGGGCGCGGGCTTCTTTCTTTGCCGCCGGTTTCTTTGGAAGCGAGGCCCAAAGAAAGAGGTGATAGAGCCGGGCTGGGCCCGGCAGCCGGTCATGGCCGGGTCCGCTGCGGATGAATGCGGATTGCGGATGAACAAAAAAACTTTCCGGCGCATGTCGCGCCGGAAAGGGATGTTGATTCGTGAAGGGAAGAAGATCATCATGCACTCGCGCATCTTCTGATCTGCTCCATGTTCTGTTCCACCAGGCTAATGATTCGATCGTGATATGCAGTCGGCCTGTTGCAGACGCCACGACTTTGGACAATCTGGAAAGTCTCCAACGAAACCTCGATGGTCTCGATATGTTGCTCGCCGATCTGAGCCGTGAGGATCAGTGACTCCGGGCGAGCATAGTAGTTATTCGTGAAAACACAATGGTGCATCAGCTCTCCTTCCAGAAGATGTTCTGCAACACTTTGGAGAACCCGTACCCGAATCGTACCATCGGCGAAACTGATGCCAAAGAAGCGGGATTTCAGGCTCTCGGAACTGCTCTTCGGCCGCCTGCGCCTGCTGCATCTTGCGTTGCAGGTCCTCCTTTCTCAACAATTCGCGTTTTTTGCGCTCAAGCCGGTCATGTTCAGACTGGAGATTCTCCGGACAGACATACCGAGCAGACAGTATGTCCTTGTTGAAGTACCGCAGTAAGTCAATGTAGTCGCACCACATCGACGCATCCTGGATCAGATACCCGCGGCGCATGCAGATTCGGACGGACGGCCAGTACCTTTCATCGGAACATACCTGGCTTCGAATTTCATGAGCAAACATCGGAAACTGACCGGCTTTGAATAAGGTTTCAGCCCGGCAGTCGTTCAAGAGCGCCAAGAACAAAGCTTCAGCGGAGAGCAACCATGCAGATCGCCTCGGAAACCATTCCGTTTGATGGCGGGGATGACTTGTTTCCAGGGATAGATAAATTCAGGATTGATGTCATAGGACATCCGATTGGGCCGAACCTCGAGATCGCTGGCACAATCCCAACGATCCAGATACATCGACAGCATCGGCCGCATTCGGGCAATGGAAACGACCTTACCGTCCGGAGTAATCCAAAGCTGAACGACCTCATTGCATCCATACAAGGCTTTATGACCGACACATCGGGACGCGAACGTGTCGAAAATACGGATTACCTGGTATCCTCCGCAAGTTGTCAGGATGCAGAAATAGGTTTTCTCCCGTTGGAATCGGCGTTTGCGGGTTTCGACGATCTCGATCGTCCAGCCGCAGTGCGGACAAACGCAAGGACCTGGCCCGATCGAACGATCGAGCCATTCGTGACCGCATTCCAGGCAAGACACAGTACCTTTTCGGATACGACGGCCGTAGTGGTGAAAGCAATGCCGGAAGGCCCATTCTTTCTGCTTCTCCGAGATCGGTGAGAGGCGTTGACTCATGGAGTAGATCCGTCGCTGAAGTTTCGTTCTTGCTTTTATATCAGAAAAGGCTTGTTTGTTCGACGTTCCCGGTATGTTCCGACGGTATGGCCGGCCTCTTTTTCTTGGGCTGCGTAAGTTTGGCATAGGCTTCTCTCTCGGCACGCTCCATAGCCGCTTGCCGGGCCTGCGCCTTTTCTTCTTCGGTCAGTTCAACGACATGATCGATTCGGACGTCACATGTCAGCGGTTTGCCTACGTCGATATTCTCCTCGGAGTAATAGTGAATGGCCATGCCGAAGATCTCGTCATCTTCAAACCCCGCACATTCGGATTGTTTTACGCAGTTCAGAATGTAGGTGATACAGTCGTCGATGTTCTTGCGGGGATTGCGGAATTTGACAGAGAACCGACTGTCCGCCCCGGACAACTCTTCCAAATACGTTTGGATGCGTTGTTTGAATCTTTCAGTTCCTTTCATAACGTGAAAGCCGTATTTATCCTCCCGACCAGAGTTCAAAGCTGCCGAAACGCTCGGAACAGCGAGGCTGTGTCAGCCGATCGGGGCGACTGCCCGAAGGCAAGGAGACGGAAGGAAGTATTTGACGGCGGGAACCGGCGTGCGCGGAGCGCGGACAAATAGTTCCGCACCGGCCCTGCGGACGGCCAGGCTCCTGGCCTGGACGGTCCTTGCCGCTGTCGCAACGATTTCGGCTACCTTCGCCGAGTGTTGTGAGTGAGAAGGCATACCGCTCTCCCCGGGCCGCAAGCGAGCTTGCCGAGCGCAGAGGACCGCGAGCCGGGGCCGGCGGGATATTCGCCGGTCCCGGCGAGTTCAGGGGCGCGGGCTTCTTTCTTTGCCGCCGGTTTCTTTGGAAGCGAGACCCAAAGAAAGAGGCGGTGAAGCCGGGTACTGCCCGGCAGCCGCTCTATGGAGCGGGACCTATTCCCTGCGCGGATAAAAGAGAAGGGGCCGAAGCCCCTCCCGGTCATTCGACAACATAGATCTCGCCATCGACTCCCTCTTCACGCAATTCGAGAAGAGCCCGGCACAAATCCTTTGCGGCCTGCTTGTCCAGGTCGGAATCAGCCATACGGACCCAGGATTCAATGTCTTGGTCGTAATGCGCCGTCTTCTCGACGAGCTGGTCGATACGGTCCACCAATTCGTCGAAATACACATCGGTTTCCCGGGATTCGACAGCTTCGGAACCATCCTGCAACTCGATCTCGAAACAATCCGCGCCTTCATTGTAAAGCACTGCGACAAAGCCGCAATGCTTGAAACCCGACACGCGGAACAAAAGACCTTCCATGCCGTCTTTGCGGTAAGCCCTGGCTTGGCACATGCCCCACGACATGCAGATTTGAGGGGCCGTTTTCAGAATCGACAAAATATAATTTGCCATTTTCATAATAAAAATGCCGACTTTATCCTCCTGGCTCCGGAGTTTTGAATGAAACATGAACGGGGAGGGCGGACCCTCCGGCGGAATCCTCGAAGACTTCGGAGAACCGGGTGCGGAGGGGTTCTGTCCTCTCCCCGGGACAAAATGGATAGAGCCATTCTAACAATCCGCAGGAGTGTGGTGCCTAAAACGACCGGAGAAGGCTTTTTTTGAAAAAAAATTACTTCAGAACGCCCCGGCTGGCCGGGGATCATTTTTTCTAAAAAAGACGCCGAAGGGAGAGCCTGTGGCAAGAAGGGCGCTGTATCTTTGTCCCGGGGAGAGGACAGAACCTTCATGCGACAGGATCGGAAGACGGCAGTATGCAGCCGATCGACCGGCGTCCGCATCATGACGCAGGAACTTGCTGAAAACGATGCAAAGAAAAAACATTCCCCGTGTCGATGACACCGGGGAGACGTGTTGATTCGTGAAGGGAAGAAGATCAGTTCATGGTGACGAAATTCAATTTATTCATCGAAATATTTGAAAACGTATTTACGATTTCTTGAGCTTTCCCGACGTATTCGATCGGTAACTGAAGAAGGCACTTTAATCTCTTTTTCCAAAATTTTTCGGGCCATTCTTACCGCCTTGGTCACCTCATTCTGATCCCGATAAAGAAGCATTAATCTGTAAAGAGGATATACCCGATGAGGAATCCGGAAACTTGCCTTCAAGTAATACCTCTCTGCCATCGGGAAATTACCTTGAGACTGATAATTTCTACCGATAACATTTAAAAACATCGGATCTGCACTATAAACAAGACCTTGCTTTAAAATATCAATACTTCGATCATACTCTCCAACATGAAATAAACATCTGCCATATTCAAGCAAATAAACCGGATCCTTCTTCCAGGAAAGAATATAACGCATCATAGCATAGTACAATATCGTCAAACTTTCCACTATCATAATATACTTGTAATGATTTCTGCTGCTCTCGCGCACGGTGAGTATATCCGACTACCCCGAATGAGTCACACACCCTATATAAAACAACCAACGATATGACAAGATGCGGAATCAGAACCTTTTTTCGCCATTTTTCCGGCCATACCACAAATATCGAAAGGGTAAAAATTCCAACGGTCAATGCACAAGTTGTTGCATCGCGTAATGGATATGAGAAAAACGCTACAACCAAAATACTTATCAAGCACCCCAACATAGGACATGCCTCCCGCAAAGGTGATCGAATCAATCTATACAAGAGGAATCCAATAATTATCAATACGCATAAGAAAATGACAATTCCGTATTCTATCCAAATTTGCAGATACTCATTATAAGCGTACTCCGGAGCTCCCGCAAGGTACCCTTCCCGTTCAGAGCCTGCATCACTCCGAAAATATTTTTCTTGTGCATCACCATAAGCCCCTGCAAAATGGCCATTACCCACTCCTGTTATCCAATGATCTTGTAATAAAGAAAGAGAGACCTTCCATATCAAAATTCGACCATCTGCCGAATCTCGTTTAAGTCCATAAAACAACCCTACAAGTACAGAACAGACAATAAAGCAAACAGCAATACTTTTCAATATCCATTTTACTTTTATATCTTTTGTAAATGACAACACAAACACAATACTACATGCGACTAATGCCGCCACCCACGATGTACGGCTCATGCTTAAAGGCAAGATAAAACAGGACAGAAAACATAGAGAATGGATCCTCCGACTAAACTCTTATCCGCCCAATACAAAATGCGCCACTGCCGTAATAGCAACATATACCACCATGCTATAGGCAAAATCGCAACCACGACAAAAGAATAAGGACCTGGATTATTCAATGTACCACGAATCTCGGTATAAGGCAAATCATACAAGAACATCCGCACACTTTGTACGATTCCCAGGCTCAATTCGCCAAGCCCAATCAATAACAAAAAGCAAACAGACTACGCATAAAAGATCAAAGACTTCCGGCAGTAGTCTGCTACCGGAAGTCTTGCATTAAAATAAACTGATTAATTAAAGGATAAAGGACATACAAATATGACATTAATGTTTTCAACATGATTATGTCCAAGCAAATCGACATAATCCAATGTTCCCGCACATGATCCTTGTAAGATACCTTTATCCGATAAAAATTCCACATTCCCCACAATATTCGGGAGATCGGAACAATCTCCTGTTCTTCCAAATTTACTTTTCAGAACAGTTGCCTTCTGTTGAGACTTATCATAAAGATACCAGATCGAACAAACCACACGATATTGTCCTTCTTTCCCGGCATAATAAATAGGCGCTTGTTTATTGACAAGGAAAAGATTACTATCAATCTGAGTTAAATGAGAGAGAGACCATGACAAATTTGTATCAACCTTGGGTAACGGAGAGAATGTATAATAGCCGTATAAATCCGGACTGGATATATTCCCCGATTCAATATCTGCCAAAGTCTGGCGAATCATTCGGTACAATTCCACTTCCTGTTCCGGAGATAAATCTTCCCGAAGGATTGAATAATCTACCTGATAATAATGGCTTAATCGCTGCCAAAGGCCATATTCCTCAGAAGATACATTCGTTTTTACCCAATTCGGAACCGAGTCCAACGGCATATAAGTCAAAGTAACAATATTTTGATTGTTCCGTTCTACCGTCTGGCACATACCGGACATATAAAAACTACAAGCAAATAATAAGAACAACACTTTCATAATTCCTTAATTAAGGGAAGGGAACAATTCTAACAGAAGTATTAAAATTGGCACGAAACGGATATCTTGAAGCCGCTGTATAATATTCCAATGTTCCAGCGCAACTTACAGTAACTGAATATGCGCTAATTGACGATACAGCGACAGACCCATTAAAAGAAGAAGCACCTCTTCCACTTGCATAAGAACTTTTGCATCACGCGCAGAAACAATTTTGCTATCTTTCACAACACATATTGCAGTCACCAGGACACGGGCCTCACTATCCGAAACGGAAAAAAAGCCGTAACAGGACCTATTGCAAAGGTCCCTTGATTCGGCATTTCCGATCGAGTCAGTTGTTCTATATTATTACAAATGTCATCAGAGGAATTATAAACAGTAAAATAACCCGCCGGCTTTTTTATTTCCCCAGACATTATCTCTCGACAAATATTTCTAACTTCGTTATAAAGAATCTCCTTTTGTTGGGCATCAAGCTCTTTTTTGTAGAAAAGAGTAATCTACTTCATACATCGAGCCTATTATTGTCCACAATGCGTATTCCTCGTCAGTCATCTTTTGTTTCGCCCAATCCGGAATCACATTCAAGGGCATGTATTCAGCTTTTGGGGTCTCACCCCGTGTAAGACCTGCAATATTTGCCTCATTCATATCCAATATCGCTTCTGAATCTATATCCAATTGTTCTGAACAAGCGACGCCATTGAAAATAAACACAAACAAAATAAGGGATCGGAAAAGTTTAAAGTGTTTCATAAGGTTGTAAGAATTTAATGATTATTTGGAAATTATACCATAAGGCTCACCTCCTGCCAAATCCGCAATCAATTAACTGCAATCGGAATCGCTTTTATTTTTATACAAGATAAGAATTATATTACCGTTTATTCATCAAAGTAGATTAAAAAGTAAATAGTATATTATATAATATACAGATTATCTTTTAGTTATGCAATACCATAACAATGGAATAGTAAATTAATATTAACCACATATATCGAAACAACCAATACAATAAAACAATGGAGATCAACTTATTTAATAAAATTTTGTTGGTAAATTTATATTTCCTAACTTTAGATAAAATTTGACTCTCCTCATGCAACATTTATTCCCAACAATTTTGATCTTTTTTTTATTTTTCAACGCTTGTAACCAATCGACTCAACTGTAAAGAAAGCTTTGCAAAAAGCAGGACGCAACCGACACGAATTGGAATTCGTATTAGAACACTATTCCAAAACACCGGCAGACAGTCTCAAATTTCAAGCAGCTTGTTTTCTAATTGGCAACATGCCCTATCATCGTTCTTATGAAGTAAAACCATACGCCGCCTATTGCCATGCTTTGGATTCTCTATACGCAAGAGAGCGATCGGGGAGAAGAATATAATGCTGGAGCCCGGGACATTCTGAACCGCTTTATTCCTCAATTGAAATTACAAGAGGATATTCACGCCATATCTGCAGATTATTTGATCTGGAACATAGACTATTCGTTTGCACAATGGCAAGATTCACCGTATCTACAGCATCTGAATTTCGAAGAATTCTGCGAATACGTACTCCCTTACAAGTGCCTTGAAGGACAACCTCTCGACGATTGGAAGCAACGATGGAACATCCCAGGTCCCGAATTACAAGACATCGCACAAATTGACGAATATAGATACAATGCCCGCCGTGCCGTCGAAGCTGCAAATAAAGATTTACAGGATAGTTGCAAACTCATTACTTTCGGCGGGCCCTATCAAATTGATATTATCGACATTTTCGATCTGCCCACCCTCACACATCGTCCCTATGGAACCTGTAAAGAAATGGCACAATTGATCCTATTGAACACTCGCAGCAAAGCACTTCCTGTATCGTTTGATTTCAGCCCAGCCTGGCCTGACAGAGCTTTCGCACATCAGTGGAACAGCGTATTTTCAACCACACGAAAAAATGACTTTGAAGGCCTCGGAATGCCCGGACTACCCCGATATATGGACAATCTATTGGGTAAAGTATTCCGATCAACCTATGCTCCGCATCCTTTATTATTGGAGGTGGCGGAGAAAGGTTTTGACATTCCGGAATCGCTGCAACTTTTTTCCAAAGACGTTACATCAGAATACTCCAGAACCACTGATATTTCCATTCCACTACGTACCGATCACTCAATAGAGTTTGCCTATTTAGCCACATTCGACAACACACAATGGATTCCTACTGATATAGGCAGAGTAAAACGAAAGGAAGCGATATTTCATGACGTCCCTATCGGGATTCTCTATATCGCAGGCACATATCAAAACAATTGTTTTACACCTGCATCAGACCCCTTTATTGTCGATACACGAGCCCGTATCATCCCTTTAAAAACGACAAATGATACGCTTTCCATAAGAATGACTCGTAAATTTCCGGCGTTCGGACACATTCATTGGGTCAATAAAAACTTACGTTTGGGACGTATAGAGGCTGCGGATTCCCCCAATTTCGAACGGGGCGATTCGATAATCGGATTTCCTGAATGGAATTTACTTGCAGGAGAGGAACCGATACAGGATACTGTCCCGCATCGCTACTGGCGTTTGGTCTCTTCCACATCTCATCCTTCTGATTTCGCGGAAATTTATTTCTACGAACGCAAAACAGGAAAACGTTTGACCGGTAAAATCATATATCCGAACGTTCCTATACGCGACTCGATTCGAGACACACCGACAGCTATTTGCGATAATGACCCTCTGACTTATTTTTCCGTTGAAAACACCGATCGGCCACGATGGGTAGGATTCGATTTCGGAAAACCGGTAGCAATGGAAAAAAGTAGCCTATATCCGAAGAGGTGATGGTAACGATATTTGTCCAGGAGACGTATACGAATTGTATTACTGGAAAAACAATCGCTGGCAACTCCACGATCGGCAGAAAGCCGATAATGTATATCTCGATTTCGACGAGATTCCGGCCGGTGGGCTATATTTTATTCGAGACAGTACCCGAGGTGCGCAGAATCGAACGTTTATTATTAAAAACGGAACGGTTATGTGGTATTAAAATACATGTCTTCCCGGTGTCATCGACACTGGGAAGACATGTTGATTCGTGAAGGGAAGAAGAAGATCAGTTCATGGTGACGAAGTTCTCAGGACAGAAACACCGCCAATCCTCCCGGTCGAGATCGTAATAGACGATACAATCCGACCGCCAGGAAGTGTGGCGGCGAGGTTTCATACCTACAGAGAGTTTGTCCAGAACACTCGGTTTAAGGGTCCCGATAGCTTCCCGAAACGAACCGTCCGTCTTTCGGTAACTGAAACGCACGATGCGCGTGTGCAGTTGTTCCAGAAGGTCCTCCAGTTCGGAGGTCTCCTCCATAGCTTCCTGTACGGCCGACGACACTTTTTTGCTGGAGTGCACAGGTCGTCATTCCGAAATGAGGTTCGAGTTTCTTGGTCAGAATCCGAATCAAACGTTTGGTATCCATAATGTTGTGCAGACTTTATCCTCCTGCGCCGGAGTTCTATGCTGCCGAAACGCTCGGAACAGCGAGGCTGTGTCAGCCGATCGGGGCGACTGCCCGAAGGCAAGGAGCCGGAAGGAACTATTTGACGGCGGAAACCGACGTGCGCGGAGCGCGGACAAATAGTTCCGCACCGGACCTGCGGACGGCCAGGCCTCCGGCCTGGGCGGTCCTTGCCGCTGTCGCAACGATGTCGGCTACCTTCGCGGAGGTGTTGCGAGTGAAAGAGAGGGATGATTAGCCGACCAACCTGTTTGTGATTAATCACAAACAATCCAAGCTGTTTCATTAAAATAGGGCCCTTCAAAATATGCGTTAATTTTGTCGAAGATGGGGTACAATGCTCTTCAAGGGGGTTTTCATATTCTTTGTGAAAAATCACAAAGAATTGGAATTTGCAAGAACTACTTTTTTGACATATTTTTTGTTTCGAAGGGAAGAAGATAATTCTTCTAATTGTAATTTCAAGTAAGAGGCTGCCGGGTCCTTTACGAAGGATTCGGCAGCAGTTTTATTCCCCGCCTCCAATATCTTTTTGCAAGAAGATGACCTATTCGCCCACAAGTTGATTTGGCAGATTTATCCAGTATCACATACGGCAAATCCTTCTTCCCTTCACGGATCAACAAATCAGACTGCCCTTTTTGGCATCCACCGAGCAACAAATCCTTTTATCCTGTTCCGTCTCGCGCGCACGCGCGCGGAGTATGTTGATCTGTCTGTTGTAATAATATTTATCAATGTTGAATTGTGAATTTATCAAAGATAAATTCTTTGATAAATATATATAAGGTATTTTTGCAAGATTGTGACCTATTTCCTTTTCTCATTTGCGAGATTGTGACCTATTTTTTGCGAGATTGTGACCTATTCTATCTTAACCAACCCAAAGAAAAAATACACTTTTTGCGAGATTGTGACCTATTTTCAGATCTCATATCCAACCACAAATGTATGATGATTCATGTATCGAAATTCTGTTTTTAAATGATTCAAGATATACGAAAACAAATCATTTAATAATTAGCTATCAATAAAATAACCCAAAATTTGTAGTAAAATATCGAATCTCAATACATTTTGTTTTATCTTGTCCTGGGCACGAAAAGGCGCTGATGTTCAGCGCCTTTTCTTTTGTGTATGATGAAATCCCGGGAATCCGGTCAGTCGCCAGCCCCGGCAGACAGTCTGGTATATTTGAAAATGGATTCGGAAAACTGCGGTCGTCCGGATCGCCCGGATTTGAGAAGATGGAGAAACTGGACGCTCATTCGGCCGATTTCCGGCAATTCTTTCTGGCGCATTACGAAACGTTGTGCGTCCGGGCTTTCCGTTTGGTTCACGACCGCAACCTCTCCGAGGATATCGTGCAGGACGTTTTTCTGATGTTGTGGAAGCGGCGCACGGAGATCGACTTCTCGCGTCCGGTGCTGCCCTACCTGACGACGGCCGTGCGGAACCGGAGCATCGATTGCCTCCGCAGCCGCAAATCGCGTGGCGAAGGCACCTGCGGGCTTGATACGCTCGACGGATATGTCCGCTGCCTGGTTGCCGACCGCTGCGAAGAGGAGTTCGATCTTTCGTGGCTTCGGCATGAGATCGACGACGGCGTGTCGCAGCTCTCCGAACAGTGCCGGCGCGTCTTTTTGCTGAGCAGGGTGGCCGGATTGAAGAACCGCGAGATCGCCGAGCGGCTCAACATCAGTGTCAAGGCCGTGGAGAAGCACATCGGCGTGGCCCTGTCGAAGCTGCGTCTCAGGCTGAGCCGCAGCGGCTTCTTCAACCTGTTTCTCTGACCGCGTATTCTTTTCGGAAGATCCGCCCCGATTCCGGTCGCATCGCATGAGGCAAGGGCCCGACCATGCGGTCGGGCCCTTGCCCTTTTTCCGGCGGAGCGGACAATCCGCCCCTATTTCAACAGGAACTCGTGCGAGTGGGTCACCGTCCCTTCCGGCCCGTAGATGCGGACCGTGATCCTGCCGTCGCCGACGTCGCACCTGAGCAGGCTCGCGTTGTCATTCACCAGCACCGGAAAACGAACTTCGTCGTTGGCCGGGCGGAACGAGTAACGGTGCGTATGTCCCGACAACATCACGTCGATGTCCGCATCGTTCAGGATCGGCAGAAACAGCTCTTCGAGGTGAATGTTGCCGTGCCAGGTTCCGTTCCCGAGCGGGATGTGCAGCAGCACGATGCGGGCCGAGGCATTGCGGAACTCCTCCGAGGCGACCGTTTCGCGCAGCCAGGCAGCCTCCTCCTCGCGGTATGCGTCGTAAGCCCCCAGCCCGCCGTATTCGATATCCGAATCAGGTTTGTCCTCACCGCAGTCGAGCATGAGCACCGCCACCGATCCGGCCATGTAGAGTTGTAGTAGTTGCCCCCGACCTTGGGGAAGTACTCCGGCAGGTGGTCGGCGTAGATGCCGCGCGTCTCGTGGTTGCCGCGGTTGTAGAGGATCGGCGTCTCGGAGGCGAAGGCCCCGACCGAGGCGTCGATGAAGTCGCGGTAGAGCTGTTCGGGACTTTCGGTGCTGTTCGACATGTCGCCGTTGAAGGCCACGAAGTCGATCTGTGCGAAGTCGATCGGGCGGCAGAGCCCGGCCATGTGGTCGGCCCGCCCGTGGATGTCGTTCAGAACGACGAACGAGAGGTCGCATCCCGACGTGGGGAGGGTGCTGAACGCGAACGGCTGGCGCGAGTAGACGTTCGATGCCGCGATGTCGCCGTAATAGACCTTGTCGTTGTATTTCCACTCGCGCACCTCCTGCGAGAAGATGCGGTAGCGGTATTTCGTGTCGGGCCGCAGCCCTTTCAGGCGAATGCTGTGCAGCGTTTTGTGGGCCTGTTTGCGTCCGGCGACGGTCTCGTAGCGGCGTTCGTGCTCCGCGGCGTAGAAGCTGCGTCCGTCGTCCTCGGCCACCTCGACCCACGAAAGGGCGGGTTTGCTGGTGGCCCAGACCACCGTGACGCCGTCCGAGGTCAGGTCGCAGAGCCAGGGGCCGTGCGTGATCTTGAAATCCTGCGCCGGGAGGGTCGTACACGCGGCCAGCGCCAGGATCGTCGATAGGATTTTTTTCATGTTCGTCTGTTTTTTGGAAGATTTTCGTTTCCGGAACCGCCCTTTCGGGGCGGCTTCGTAGCGGAGATGGTAAGAAATCCGGACCGACCATTTGTCTGGCGGCCGGTCCGGACCGTGTATGCGGGAGCCGCCCTCCGGCCCGGGATCACTCTTCCTCTCCGCCGTCTTCTCCGGAGATGTCCTCTTCGGTCTGGAAGCGGATGTCGGCGATCACGGGACGGTGGTCCGAAGCATCGACGCCGTCTATCTGCTGGTCGCCCCGCGATACGACCTGGCAGTTCTGCACGCCGAAATGCTCGATCGGGGCGTACATGATGTAGTCGATCTTTCGGTCGGGATCGTCCGAGGGGAAGGTGTATTGGTCGATCGGCCCCGTGTTCGTCAGGAACGAGGTCATTGTGGCGATGACGTTCGAACTCGGGATGGCGTTCAGGTCGCCGCAGAGGATCAGGTCGCCCTCCAACTCCGTGTCGCGGATGCGGCGGATCTCTGTGGCCTGCACCAGCCGACTGGCGTCGCCCGAGAGGTGGTCGAGGTGCGTCGACGCGACGTAGAGATCCTTGCCGTCGATCTGAACGCGGATCACGCACAGCGCGCGGTCTTCGCCGGGCTGTTCGGCGGCGCACGGCAAGCGGTAGCTGCGCGTTTCGAGGATCGGGTATTTCGACAGCACGGCGTCGCCGTACTCGCCGCCGTCGCGGTCGATGGCCTTCGAGAAGTGCCACTCCATGCCGAGCTTTTCGGCCAGATCGCGGGCCTGGTGCACGTCCTTGCCCGTGCGGTTGGTGAACACGTCGACTTCGTTCAGGGTCACGAAATCGGGGTTTTGGCGGCGGATCACCTCGGCGATCGCGTCCAGGTCGGCCGCATTCGCGGGGCTCGTGGCGCGGGCGCCGTAGATGTTGTAGGTCATCACGCGCAGGCTCTGGCCCTTGGGCGGGATGACCGCCCGATCGCCGTATTTGTCGTTGTAGTTTTCGTCCTCGTTGCAGGCCGCGACGACGAGCAGCAAGGCCGCGGCTGTCAGTATTCTTTTCATAGTCGGTTTTTCGTTTTAGCGGTTCGTGGTGCGGATCAGAACGCCTTGATGTCGGCGATGCAGGTCTGGTACATGTCGGCCTGCGTGGCGGTGACCGTTATGCGGAAGTAACGCGCCGTCGCCTTGTGGTCGAGGTAGACTTCGTTCTCGATCCGGTTTTCGACGGTGAAGGTGCCGACGCGGGTCCAGGAGGCGTTGTCGTCGCTCACGTCCACGTTGAAGATGCGCGGGTTGCCGCTGGCCTTGGGCGTGTCGGACGTGAACGGATCCGCACGGCCGCGGATCGTGAATCCGTGCAGCTCCTCGCTTTTGCCCATGTCGATCGTGATCCAGTGGGGCGGGCCCGGTTTCGCGTCGCGCCACTGCGTTCCCCAATAGGTGCAGGGGACGTCGTCGATCGCCGAGAAGGCTTTGCCGTTGTCGTCGTATCCGGTCTGTGCTTCGGGTTCCTCGGTCGAGAAGGCTTCCACGCTCCAGCCGCTCCGGTCGATGGAGCGGAACGGATTGGTCGTGTAGGTGCCGTTGATGCGCAGGTAGGCCGTGCCGAGCGTCGGGCTGACCGGCAGGCCGGGCGTCACGCGCTCGATCGTTATCGGCAGCAGGAACGTGCCCACGCCGTCGAATGCGGCGCTGTTGAGCCGGATCGTCACGGGCGACGAGATGTATTTCCCGTTGGGGATCACCGCCCGGGTGTCGTCGATCGTGTAACAGGCTTCGGGCATGGCCGCATAGGAGGTCTGCTTTTCCTCGTTATAGGCATCGACCAGTTCGGCGGCCGTGCGGAATTCGACCGTGACATCGCTTTCCGGATCGCGGATGCAACTCAGGTTGGCGTAAACGGCGAACACGGTGTCGCGTTCGAGCGGGAAGGTCAGCGTGCTCTTCGAGTCGTTCTCCACGGCGTTGACCGTGTAGACGAGCGTGTAGGCGTCGGGGTTGTCGACGTTCAGGTCGCCGTCGACCGGATTTTCGCAGGCGGCGACGAACGAGCAGCCTGCCAGAAGCGCCAGATATTTCGTGTGGTTCATGTTCGGATGTTTTTTAGGGTTTACCAGCCGGGGTTCTGCACGATCTGCGGGTCGCGGTTGATTTCGGACTGCGGGATAGGAAAGAGATAGAATTCGGGCCGGAAGACACGGGTCTCGAACACGGTCTTCTCGTAGAACGCCTCGTCGGTGAAGCTGTTGCCGGCGTCGACGTTCATGCCGTAGAACGGGCCGCCGTCGGTCTGTTCGGCGATCAGCCAGCGGCGCGTGTCGAAGTAGCGGAGCTGCTCGAAGCAGAGTTCGATGCGGCGTTCCAGTCGGATCTGCTCGCGCATGAGCTCCTGCGAGAGGCCCGACTGCACGGGACCGAGGCCGCCGCGTTCGCGGATCAGGTTGAGGTACTTTTCGATGTCCGGATTTCCCGGATCGTACTCGTTGAGCGCTTCGACGTAGTTGAGCAGCATCTCGGCATAGCGCATCATCAGGAACGGCCGCTTGATGTAGTTGCTGTTCAGCGGATTGCTCGAAGGGGATACGTTCTTGATGGCGATGTATCCCGAGCGGGGATAGTCCCACGTGCCCTTTTTGCCCGAACCGCCCGTGTAGTAGAGCTGGATGCGGGTCTTCTGGTCGCCGATCCAATAGGCGCCGTTGAAGCAGATGTTCACGTAGAATCGAGGTTCGCGGTTGACGAACATGTTGCGCGTGCCGGCCGGAGCGAAGACCCAGCCCGATTTGGCATCCTTGTACTCCTGGGTCGAGAATCCCTTTTCCTGTTCGGCGGTGACGGCCGTACCGTCGTTCATGCGGAACGCATCGACGAGCTGCTGCGTCGCACCCATGCTCTCGTAGCCGCTGAACTGGCGGGGCGACGCCGAACGCTCCCAGCTCGAAAGGTTGTTGTAGATGCGAACCATCATCACCTCGCTGTTCCAGTTTTCCAGGAAGACGTTGCGGCACGACATGTAGGGGTCGAGCGTCCCGTCGGTGTGGTACTCCTTGTAGAGGTCGAAGATGTTCAGGTCGATGATCGCCTTGGCCGCGTCCGCCGCCCGTTTCCATTTTTCGGGATCTCTCTCGGTCGCGAAGAGGTGCTTGCCGTCGTTGTTCACGACGTTGGCGTAGGCGGGGTTGCCGTTGAACTGCGGGCTGGCCGCCAGCAGCAGCACGCGGCTTTTGAGCCCCATGCACATGGCCAGCGTCGCGCGGCCGTAGTCCTTGTCGGCCTGCGAGGTGAAGTGCAGCGGCAGGCGTTCGTTGTCGATGATGTCGTCCAGTTCGCCGACGATATAGTCCACGCACTCGTCGTAGGAGCTGCGGGGCAGGTTCATCTTGACGTCGTCGCGGTCGAGGTCGCCGGGCAACACTTCGTCGCCCAGCAGCACGCAGGGGCCGTACTGGCGCAGGAGGTTGTAATAGAACCAGGCGCGCAGGAAGCGGGCTTCGTTCTTGTACTGCTCCACGACGAGGGGGCCGCGCGTCGGGTCGTCGAGCATCTCCTGGTTGTCGCCGATGTGCTGGATGAAGTAGGTCGCCGAACGGATGCCCCGGTAGAAGTGGGTCCAGAACTCGTAGTAGTCCGACGAGGCGCTCCAGTTGCCGAGATTTATCTGATAGGAATTGTAGTCCTCGCGGTCGTATGTGACGTCCAGATCGTCCGAGCAGGGATCCCACGGAATAGGGCTCGTGCGATGGGCTTCGTTCAGAATGTAGCTGTAAACGGTGGCGAGGTATTTCTCCGAGTAGGAAGTGCGCTGGAAGACCTGTTCGATGGTGATTCGGTCGTCGGGCACCTGATCGAAGAAGTCGTCGTTGCAGGCGGTCAGGCAGGCGGCCGAAGCCAGCGCGAGCAGTGTTATTTTGAATTTCATGGCTGATCGGTGTTTAGAAATTGAAGTTTACGCCCAGACTGACGGAGGCGATGTTCGGATAGCGGGCGCCGCGTCCGTCGCCGAGTTCTACGTCCCAGATCTTGAATGAGCTGAACGTGAGCAGATTCACGCCCTGGATGAAGATGCGGGCATTGCTCAGATGGATTCGTTTCATCCAGCGGTCGGGCAGCCGGTAGGAGAGTTCGATGTTCTTCAGGCGCAGGTAGTCGGTATCTTTGAGCCACCAGGTGCTTTCTTCGTAGTTCATGTTGATGTTTCCGATCGAGAGACGGGGATAGAAGACGTCCTGGCGGGGGTTCTCCTCGGTCCAGCGGTCGGTGACGTTGCTCAGCAGATTGCCGCGGCTCGACCCCTGCGAGAAGGGCAGCACGCCTTCGCCGCTGAGCATGGCGTCCACATGGGCGGCACCCTGGAACATGGCCGTGAGCGAGAGGTTCTTCCAGCCCACCGAGAAGCCGAAGCCGTACATGATCTCGGGTACGCTGCCCCAGCCGATGGGCACCTTGTCGTATTCGTCGATCTTGCCGTCGCCGTTTATGTCCTTGTACTTGATGTCGCCGGGACGGGTGTCGCCGGTCTGCACGGGCGATGCCGCGATCTCCCCGTAGCTCTCGAACAGCCCGAGCGCCACCAGCCCGAAGCGTTGCCCGACCTTGTTGCCGATGGTGTTCTGCCACGGATAGACGACCGTGCTGTCATCTTCGAGTACCTTGTTGCGGTTGAACGAGTAGTTGCCCATCAGGCTCAGCGACCAATCCCCCCCCCACGAATTGGCATAGTTTACCGAGAGCTCGAAACCCTTGTTCTCGACCTTTCCGATGTTGCCGTAGGGATTGTTGATCATTCCGACATAGGAAGGAATGCTCGAACGGCGGAGATAGATGCCCTTGCGGGACTCCTTGAAGTAGTCGAACTGGAGGTTGAGCTTGTTGTTCAGCAGGCGCATGTCCACGCCGATGTCGGTCTTGTCGGCCACCTCCCACGTCACGTCCACGGCATATTCGTCGATGGCCGTCGTTCCGTAGTTCTGGTCCATGTTCTTGCCGAAGGTGTAGCTCGTCGAGCCGCTGTCGGTTACGGTGGCCAGGTAAGCGAACCGGCGGCCGCTGATCTGGCTGTTTCCGACCTGCCCCCATGTGCCGCGTACCTTCAGGTACTGGATGACGTTCGTGAGCGGCTCGAAGAATGCTCGTTGGAGATCACCCAGCCCAGCCCCACCGAGGGGAAGAAACCGTAGCGGTTCCTGGGAGCGAAGTTCTCCGAGCCGTTGTATCCGAAGTTGAATTCGGCGAAGTAGCGGTCGTCGAATCCGTAGGTGAAGCGTCCGGCCAGACCGCGGAAGCGGTAAGGCAGGGCCTCCTCGACGTTGGTCGCCTTCGTGTTGATCTCGTCGCTTTGGTTGAAGAGCAGCATGCCCGACACGTCGTGCCGCCCGAAAGAGTTCCTGTAATTGAGCGCCGCCTCGAGGTAGATCGTGCGGTCGCCCTTGGCACTGAGGCTGTAGGCGAGGTTCTCGGTGCCCTGCCGGGTCTGTTCGTAGATCAGGTTACCGTTGGCGTCGCGCCCCGTGGCGTGGTAGGTGTTGGGCGACTTGGTGAAACGGTTGCTCGTGTAATTGTAGGTGTCGAACGAGAACATGCCGGTGACCGACAGCCCCTTGCAGAGTTGTTGCGTGACGCGGAGGTTCGAATAGACCTGGCTGCGCCATTGGTTGGCGTAGCCCGTGGCGCCGAGTTCGGCCACGGGGTTGAGTTCTCCGCCCGAGAAGGCCCCGAGAGCTTGCCGTCGGGATAGAGCGGGGCGATGTAGGTAGGCTGGGTGAAGTAGGCCGATTCGAAGATCGTGGCCTGCGCCGAGGCGGGATAGTTGGCGTTGGCCAGGTAGCCCTGGATGCCGAGTTTGATCTCGGTGGTGCGAAACGGATTGAGCGTCAGGTTTGCCGTGACGTTGTAACGCCGGTAGTAGGTGTTCGAGTTGTAATCGGCGAGTTTCGTGTCCTTGTACATGCCGTCCTCGTCGTAATAGGCCAGTCCGATGTAGTATACGGCCTTGTCCGATCCGCCCGACACGTTGACGTTCGCCGAGCGGTTGTGGCTGTAATCGCGCAGGATCTCGTCCATCCAGTCCACGTTGGGATAGAGGTAGGGATCGGCATGCGTGCGGGTCTTCTCGATCACCTCGCGGCTGTATAGCGCTCCCGCCGCCGCGGGTCATCGAGGCTTCGTTCGACATCTCCATGTAGGTGGCGCCATCGACGAAATCGGTGATTTTCGTCGGCGTCGTGATGCCCTCGGTGTAGCGCACGGTGAACTTCGGCCGTCCTTTCGATCCGCTCTTGGTGTTGATGATGATGACGCCGTTCGCACCGCGCACGCCGTATACGGCCGTCGCCGAGGCATCCTTGAGGATCGAGAAGCTCTCGATATCCTCCGGATCGACGTTGGAGAACGAGCGGGGCACGCCGTCCACGAGCGTCAGCGGTGCGCTCATGCTGGCCGTCAGGGTCGAGATGCCGCGGATGTAGATGTCCGCATCGTCGAAGCCCGGCTCGCTGGTCCGCTGCACGGAGACCAGACCGGCGACACGGCCGGCGAGCCCCTGCGTGAGGTTGGCCACGGGCACTTTGAGCTCCTCGACCTGTATGCTCTGTTGCGAGCCGATGACGCTGATCTTCTTCTGCACGCCGTATCCGACCACCTCCACGGCGTCGAGTATGGCGTCGTTCTGCTCGAGCACGATGTCGAGCAGGCCGCGTCCGGCGACGGCCACATCCTGCGTCTTGTAGCCCACGTAGCTGAACTCCAACACGTCGTCGGTCTGCACGTCGATCAGGTAGTTTCCGTTGATGTCGGTGGCCGTACCGATATTGAGCCGCTCCTTCACGAAGACCGTCACGCCGATCAGGGGTTCGCCGTTTGTGTCCTTGACCGAACCCATGACGCGCAGCGAAGCCCGCTTTTCGGCTTTGTCCGCCGCTGCGGCCCTGCCGATGACGATCTGCCGTCCGGAGAGTTTCCAAGTGTTTTCCGTTCCTGCGAAGAGCACCTCGAGCACATCCCCGACGGTTTGGTCCGAGACGCTGATCGATACCCGGCGCGAAGCGTCGAGGATGCTGTCGTAATAGACGAAAATATAGTTGCTTTGGTCTTCGATGCGGGCGAATACCTCTTTGAGGGGGACGTTCTGCAAGTCGAGCGAGATACGGGCATTCGGGGCGGAGGTCTGTGCGGCGACGGAGCCGGACAACCCGATTGCGGCCAGCAAAAACAGGACTTTTATCCGTAGCAGACGGGATAATTGCTTATTATCGGGCACAGAGGCCCCGATATTGCCATTTTTGTTGTACATTTGCAATGAATTGAAGTTTAGAACAAGGTAACTTTTAGATTTCATTTCGTGCCGGGCGGTGTTGGAGGACGCTGCCCGGCTTTTTTCAGTTCGGCTCGTGATTTTCCATAGGCATTCGGTTTGGGTTGTCGTCGTATGTTTGCGCCGAGGAGAGCCGGAATCCCTCCTCGGATACTCGGAACCGGATCGGTGCCGTGAGCGAGAGAATCCGCAGCACCTCGCAGGGATCGTCGTTGAGTTCGAGTTTTCCCGAAATGGTCATGACACCGACTTCGGGGGAACAGTCGAACGCCCGGTTGTAATACCGCGCGAGCCGTGCGAGCACGTCGGAGAGCGGCGTGTTGTCGAAGCGGTAGTATCCGTGAATCCAGCTGATGTAGTCTTCGGCGCGTACCTCGCGGATGCGGAACGTGCCGGCCGTGTCGAGCGAAGCGCGCTGGTCGGGCACGATCCGGATGCCGCGCTCGGGGGCGCCGGCCGGCGCAACGCTTACCGATCCCGAGCGGAGCACTACCTCCTGGGTTCGGTCGCGTCCGTAGGAGGAGACGTAGAACCGGGTTCCCAGCACGCGGACGTCCATCTTTCCGGTGTGTACGGTGAAGGGACGTGCGGCATCGTGGGCCACCTCGATATAGATTTCGCCTTCGGCGTAGATCTCGCGGCTGTCGTCGCCGAATGCCGAGGGGTAGATCAGCCGCGATCCGGCATTCACCCACACGCGGGTGCCGTCGGCCAGCGTTAAGGTCGTCTGCTTGCCGTAGGGTACGAGCAGCTGGTTGAATGCGGCCACCTCCTTTTTCGTGATCGGCTTTCGGGCATCTTCGTTGATGTGGATCTCGGCGGCATCGTAGCGGATCGAGGATCTCTTCTCCTCGATCCGCACCGTCTTCCGCTCCGAGAGGACGAGCCGCGCCTCCTTTTCGGTGTATACGGGGGCCTCTGCCGTCTGGACGAACTCCCGAATGTCGGGGATTTGCTGTCCTGTCTTGCCGCGGAGGAAAAATCCGGTGACCAGCAGCACGGTGCAGGCGGCTGCACAGGCGATTCCGACGAGACGCCGCCGGACGGCCGGCGCCGCGGGACACTCCTCCGGTTCCGCGATCCGTTCCGTGAGACGGCGGTAGGCCGCTTCGGCGGCGAAGAGGGTGTCGGGCAAGTGTCTCTCGCCCCATGCGTCGTAGGCGTCGAGGTAGCTGCGGCGGTGTTCCTCCGAAAAGCGGAGCCAGTCGAGGAGTTCGGCCTGCTCGGCATCGGAGCGCCAGACGGTAGATCATGTCGTTGTCGAGCGCTCGCGGTCCTCCCTGGCGACGACGACCGTGCGCCACGGAAACGCCCGCTTGCCGACGGTCGAGGCGATGTACCCCTCACGTTCGCGCACGAGCATCTGCAACCGGTTGTGCCCTCCCTGCTCCTCGCGCTTGGGATAGGGGGCGAAAACGCCGCGCAGTTCGGGCGTTTCGCCGTTGCCGCGCAGGTAGAGCCCCGGATAGCCTTCGAGATCGGCCTCCGTTATGACCAGTTTGTAGCCTCCGTCGAGCTCGACGAGCGCCGGGAGGAAGATCAGCCTTCCGGGGTTGAGCTCCGTGATCCGGGCCGTGGTGTAGGTGTTCTCGAACGAGTTGAAGAACTGGCTCTCGAAATCGAAATCCCGGCCGCGTGCGACATAGGGTACGACGGCCCGGCAATCCGCTGGGAAGGAGAAGGCAACGCATTCGTCCCCGATGCGGAGCGTGCCCTCCCGGTCGGTGGTGAAGCGGTAGGCCAATCCGTCGTCGTAGAGACGGAAGACAAGGCCGAAGTCGCCGCGGAACGAGAGCGTCAGTTGGTTGTAACGCTCCCCGACCCGGCTTTTCTTGTAGAAGGGCGAGGCGATCGACCGATCGACGGAGCTCTTTTCCGCCCGGACGACACGGGCGTTCCGCCCGAGCACCTCACCGTCTTCGAGGGTCATGGAGACGGGCGACGGAGCGAGCAGCGGCGTGTCGCCGGCATCGAGAACTACGCGGATCTCCTCCCCGACGGTCACCGTCGTGCGGAGATTGCCGTCCGGCGAGGACAGCGAATAGATTTTCTGTGCCGCGAGGGTCGCGGGGATGCAGGCCAGGCCGAGCATCAGCAGAAGCGGTTTGAGGTTCATAGTCGGTTTCGTCAAACAAAATTAAGCAAAATACGATATTCCCATCGGGCGGCCTTTTCAGGCTGCTGTTCATTCTATTACACGGACAACCGACGCCATACCCTACGTCGTGGCGTCGATTTTCGGTCCGGAAACCGGACATTTCCGAAAAAACGCCGGGCGGAAGGCCCTGCGTTTCCGAATTTTCATTTCTATTCGTTACAAGAGAGACCATGCTGCTTATGAATGGCCCGGCATGTCCGACGGCACAACAATACAATCGGCATAACGGTTTCAGTCCCTGCTATGTTCCGCTTGCATTATGCGAGCAGGGCGACAAAGGCGCAGGACTGCATCCGTGTTCGGGTTTCCTAAGACCTACTTCAGGGGCCGACACCGGGCCCCTTCATTTTCGGCAGGGTGTCATGCTTTAACCCGAAACCGTCACGCATCGCCAACGGAACAGCAACCGGATATTGCTTGTCAGGAATATTCGATCCGGAAGATGATGCTGAAGAGATTGATCCATGTCGCAACCAACCAATACCGACACGAGGAAGGACACACAAATCACGGATTGTCAACGAAACATATGAGATCACGATTTTTACGGTAGATTATATATTTAAAGAATGTCGACAAAGAAAACTCCCCGGAGTCAATGACACCGGGGAGAAGAGGTATGTTGCACGGTTTTATGTATCACAAACGGCGATTTCAGGGCATTTCTTGCTACGCAACAGGCATCCGCGATACATGGCAGAAAGAAGAGCAAACAACAATTCATTAACTGTCAAACACTTACAAATGATAAAAACATAACCTGGACCTATTCTTTATCCGCGTTATGTATCAATATATTTCAGTTGTTTTTCTTTTCATAGGCCACTATTTCGCAGTAATTGCTCTATATTTCAATGCTTTTTATTCGACAACATAAAAATATGAAATTTATTTCATGATATCAAATCTGACAAACTGTCATTTTTATGACAACGTTTCCCCGCAGCATCCTGCTCTATAATCATACTGTTCATTTCTCTAAAATAGCATAACAATCAAGGGAAGTTGTGTTTAGCCAATCATCCAGTTTTTGTCCATAACGTCGTCAGTCAGCGCTCGACACGCATGGGATTGTTCCGGAAATCCTCATACGACAACCGGATGCCCTCTTCCAACTCCGTTTTATAGGTCCAGCCTAATGCTGTGGCTTTCGAAATATCGAGCAGTTTGCGCGGCGTACCGTTAGGTTTCGTCGTATCCCACTCGATCGTTCCCTCATAGCCTACGACATTCGCCACAAGTTCGGTCAATTCTTTGATGGTAACCTCCTTGCCCGTTCCGGCGTTCACCGTTTCGTTCCCTGAATAACTGTTCATCAGAAAGACGCACAGATTCGCAAGATCGTCCACATAGAGAAATTCGCGCAACGGAGTTCCGTCGCCCCAACAGGTAACGCTTCTTGCACCAGACTTCTTTGCCTCATGAAAGCGGCGAATCAGGGCCGGCAGTACATGACTGTGTGTCGGGTGATAGTTGTCGTTTGGTCCGTAGAGATTTGTCGGCATCACCGAGATATAATCCGTACCATACTGACGATTCAGGTATTCGCAGTACTTCAGTCCCGAAATTTTCGCAAGCGCATAAGCCTCGTTCGTTAGCTCCAGTGCCGAAGTTAGCAGACAACTCTCCGGTATCGGCTGCGGTGCCAGACGCGGGTAGATGCATGATGATCCCCAATTGCCTCTCTTAGCTTTTAAACATTCACGCATGTAAAAAAATCTCCGTAAATCCTTTTGCTAAAAAGATTCCAATTTTAGACCGGAGATTTAAATATGTTCTACGAAAAATTCTCAGCCAACTTTTATGACGAACTCATCTACCACGGACATTTACCAATCCATCCACAGTTTACTGTCATATCGCCAACTGTCATTCAACGCCTCCGACAAGACTTTGTTGGAAAATACCATCAAAATGGAGTCCGTCTCCTCTGCTCTTATCCCATTGGCATATCCTTCAGGAATATACAATATCTTGCTCTCGTCAGCCGACAAGTGAAAGACTTCCGGCTGCAAGTCCAATGACGGATGCTCCCAATTGTCAATCTTCACGAAAGCCGTTGTGAACGAACCTTTCACTGCATAAAACCATTTCTTTTCGTACTGGTGTGCATGCCAAGAACCTCTGATAATTGATGTGTCTTTCTGGTGGATGATATAAAAGCGTTCCACTTCTCCCATATCCCAACTATTTACATGGGAAATCTGGCCTCTGTAATCAACAGATATTCCACCTTCTATTATCCTGATCCTATTCATAATCAACTTCCCCAAAAATAAAGTATTAATATCGTTAATGATTTTATTCCTGCTAAAAACAGTATTCAGCAATTGGGAGGAATTATCAAAAAATCTTTCCATTCGATCCTTCGGGAAGTCCAAAAAATGCCTCAAATCCCCTTGCAATGTCTTTAATGTCCGCAGGATGTGCCGATATACCCAATTGGTATTCTTCCACTAACCTTTTCACCTCCCCTTTGAATATGGCAAATATGGGTTTATGGGTAGTCAGGTAAGTTTGAAATTTGGAAGGGATCATTATCTCATAGAGTGGCGTATCTTTCAGTGATATTATTAACACATCACTGGCTTCATAATAATCGGACATTTCCGAAAGCGGCTTCCTCCCCATAAAATTCACATTACAAATTCCCTCTTTAGTAACTATATCCTTCAGTTCTGCCAAATAGGAGCCATCACCTATTATGTTCAGAAAAACGTCCGAATGCTTCTCCGAACATTTGGAAAAACCCTGCACAATATTCTCCAAATTCTGTACTTTTCCGATGTTTCCGGCAAAAGTGAAATTGAACCTCCCTGGCAATGACCGCGTCTTCTTGGGGGCATATTCCATTAGCGACCAATTGGGAACGAATACGACCTCTTTGTTTGGCACATAACGATGAATGCGCTCAATAAATCCTTTGCATGATACTAATATATGATCGCAGTTCCGATATGTCCATCCGACAAAACGATCCAAGCAAAAGCCTAGCCAGCGAGTTCTCTTAAAGCCATAGTCATACACGGTTTCAGGCCACAAATCCTGCGTCCAAATTGTCACTTTTGCACCAAAGAATTTTTTCATCAGGATACCTGCCGTAGCCAAAGTGAGTGGGCCTGTTTGGTAAATAAATACCCTGTCGAAGCGGCGACCGATAAACAATATTATCCAAAAACTCCAGAATACAAAAGAGAAATAATTGAGAATCTTTATCAATGTACTTTTCTCATACCCTTGCCATACCGGAAAACGATGCACTTTAACTGTATTAAAATAAGTCGTCTGATATATTTTGTTCTTATATCCTTTATAGACTTTGCCAAATGGATAAGAGGGAGCACGGGTCAAGACTTCAAAATCATAATGTTCTTTTTCCCACTCCTCGGCTAAATCATTAATTAAAAAATCCTCCGGATAAAAAACTTCTCCTATTACTAATGCTTTTCTCTTGCTACTCATCAGCTATCATATATATTGTGCCATACAAATCTTTATGAATCAACATCCATTCGTATTGCTCCAATAACATAGACTCATAATCAGGAACTTTATAATCAAATTTTTTCAGATTTTGCGATGGACTTATCTATTCCATTCCGTCGAAAGGAAGAATCTCAATATCTTTGCGATTCCAAATCCTTTTAAACAGTCTCAACAGGTCGTATTTACTAATGCCTGTCCCATTACTTAATTGAACCAATCCGGTTTGATTCCGCGTGATTGCATAGTCTATTGCTTTCGCCAATTCCAATGTAGTGACACCGCTCCAGATAGCAGTCCTAAATCCATTGACAGAGCCATGCTGATTCATAAACCAATGGAACAACCCTTCGCCGTTCTTTTTCAATTCCGGTCCGATAATAGAGGTGCGTATGGTCAGGTCTTTGTCATTAATGATTTCTCCCAAAGCCTTGCTCCGTCCATACACATCATCGGCATCCCGAAAATCTTCTTCCGTATAATTCCCACGCTTGCCGGAAAATACGCAGTCCGTACTGATATGAATAAGTTTTGCATCTATTTCGTCAGCCAACTTTTTCAACAAATGCGGGAAATACGCATTTATCAGGATGGCGTTATCCGGATGCTCTTTTGAGCCTTTAACCAATACTCCTACACAATTCAATATAATTTCCGGTCGTACACGGTGAACCACATCTTTTACCATTTCCCTGTCAGACACATCCACTATGATACTGCTTTTAGTCAGCGGAGTGCGGAACACGGCATTGACAATCTCATACTTGCCTGTGCTTTGGAGATAGTAATAGACAATGTGTCCGGCCATGCCCGTGGCACCGAACAACAAAATCTTTTTCATCTTAAAAAACTTATTATCAGATTGTTTTATGCCATACTGTCCTATTTATATAATCGGTATAAGAGAGAATAATGCGGACTACTTTTTTCGACACATTGTCTGCTGAGTAGTCAGGAATGGAATGAATAACCTCTTTCCCATTTCCATATTGAGAAGTAACTACATCTATCGACTCCAGTATCCGTTCCGCGTTCAACCCAGTCATAACCAATGTTCCTTCATCCATACCTTCGGGACGTTCGTGTGCCTGACGTATAGTGATAGCGGGAAAATGCAGAATGGAAGATTCTTCCGTAATTGTACCACTGTCCGAAATTACGCAGAAAGCATTCTGTTGTAGCTTCACATATTCCATAAAGCCGAAAGGTTTCATAAATTCAATCAGCGGATTGGCATTCACAAAACCGATTGACTCCAGGCTTCTTGCGAGTGCGCGGATGAGTAGAAACGATTACCTTTTTATGATACTTTTCTGTGATGGCATTCAAGGAATCAAGCAAATCAGCAAAATTTCTCTCCGAATCCACATTCTCCTCTCTGTGCGTACTCACAATGAAATACTCATTTTTTCTCCAAATGCTCTGTCTCCAATACATTATTCCGATCGATCTCTTCTTTATAATACAATAACACCTCCGTCATCGGAGAGCCTGTCTTTATAACGGTCTCTGGACGCAATCCTTCCGCAATCAAATACCTGCGGGCATGTTCTGAAAGCGGCATATTAATGTCGCTTAGGTGGTCCACAATCTTGCGGTTAATCTCTTCAGGCACACGCTGATCGAAGCATCGGTTACCTGCTTCCATATGAAAAATGGGGATTTTCTGACGTTTGGCAGAAATGGCGGAAATACAACTGTTCGTGTCGCCATACAGCAAAAGGGCGTCGGGCTTCATCCGGTCCATCAGTTCGTCTGATTTTTGGATTACGTTGGCAATAGTTTCCGTTGCATTCTTTCCTGCCGCATTCAGAAAATAGTCCGGCCTGCGGATGTGCAGTTCTTGGAAGAATATTTCATTCAATTCATAATCATAGTTCTGTCCGGTATGTACTATGATGTGTTCCGTATATTTGTCGAGTTCGGCCATCACCCGACTCAACTTGATTATCTCCGGGCGAGTGCCGACAATGGTCATTATTTTCAACATAATATTGGCTTATTGATTACTCACTCCTTATCTCACGCGCTTTGGCTTTTATTTCCAATCCTAAATCTTCACGGATAAAGCGTAGTTTCATCAACAATTCTTTCATACCCTCCACATCAAGACGGCGCGTGTTGTGGCTATGATAGTCCTCCACCTTTGAAACCACTTCATTTCCTTTCGTAAAATACTTGTCATAATTCAAGTCGCGGGTGTCACAGGGAATCCGGAAATAGTCACCCATGTCGATCGCCCTAGCCATCTCCTCTCGGGTCACCAGTGTCTCATACAATTTCTCGCCATGTCGAGTACCGATGATCTTCACTTCCGTATCCAGATATTTTGGAGTAATCTTTCCGTATATCTCTTTCAGTGCCTGAGCCAATATATTTAGTGTGGCTGCCGGAGCTTTCTGTACGAACAAGTCTACGTTATGAGCATGAGTAAAGGCATATACCACCAAATCCACCGCGTCATCCAGTGTCCTCATGAACCGCGTCATGTTCGGATCGGTGATGGTGATAGACTTGCCATCTGTCATCTGCTCCACCCACAGAGGAATCACCGATCCGCGACTCGCCATCACATTACCGTAGCGCGTGCAACAAATAGTAGTCTTAGCCCCTTCTCCTAGTTCACGACCTTTTGCCACCGCCACCTTTTCCATCAATGCCTTGCTCATTCCCATGGCATTGATGGGGTAAGCTTCGCCTTGTCGGTAGACAATACAACTACGCTTTGCACACTGTGTTCTATAGCTGAATTCAGCACGTTTTCTGTGCCCATGATATTCGTACGCACAGCTTCCACCGGGAAGAACTCACAACTGGGCACTTGCTTCAAAGGCAGCTGCGCTGAACACATAGTCCACTCCTTTCATGGCAACGTCCACCGATGATTTGTCGCGCACGTCGCCTATGTAGAATTTCACCTTGGGATTTTGTAGCGCATGGCGCATGTCATCTTGTTTTTTCTCATCTCTCGAAAAAATTCGTATCTCCCTGATGTCACTGCTGAGAAAACGGCGTAATACCGCATTACCGAAAGAACCTGTTCCTCCAGTAATCAATAAAACTTTGTTTTTAAATATGGACATGTTATCTTGTTATTATATTATGATAATACTTCAAGTGATTTTCGGTCATCCGTTGCGAGGTGAATTCCTTGTTTGCTTTAACACGGGCGGCTTCGCCTAACTGCTCTTTTTCCTGCTATAGGCCGATTCAATGGCTTGTTGCAGAGAATCGGTATTGTCAAGGGTGAAGAAACGAACTTCATTCTCATTGAATATTTCATGGAACACTGGAATATCGGAACAAACGATGGCCTTTCCACCCAAGGCTGCTTCCACCATGGCCATTCCGAATCCTTCGGAATAAGACGGCATCATATATATATCGAAATAATGCAAATAATTGCAGGGGAATTCCTGATAAGGGAAAAAAATACACTCTGTCCGCAACTCCAAGTGTCTGAGCCTTTGTTCTTTCAGCATGTTGATCTCCGGCCCCTCTCCTATGACGGCAAAGGCATAATCTTGCAAGAGTGGAAGGACCTGGATGACCTGAGCCAATCCCTTACAATGAACTACGAAAGCATAGGTTCCTAACAATTTGTTTGTGGATTTGACCTTTGTCAAGATTTCCGCGATTCTTCCATCCGTCTTTCCGTCTATTTTCATCACACAACCATTATGAATGGTAGTTATCCGGGTTTTGATGCGTTTTTGGTAGGAAGCCTTCAGCAGATTCGATATACTTATTACCCCGTTGAATTTTGACTGTATATAGCACCAACAAGCAGTAAATAGGCGAGCCACTATCGGATTGTACTGATCGCGCAAAAAGATAGTAGGTATCCTGGTGGAGAGTTGAGACTATTTTTGCCCGGTGAATGTATTTTCGCCAGCGAAATACGTATATATCGGGGCGCAGACAATGACTGTGAATTACATCATATCGATCAAAATCAATGGGAGTTCTCATCCGAATATGCCGTGTTGGGCATTTAAACGTCATCTTGGATGATGTTTCATCCAAATAAAAGATCTCAGGCTCATGCCCCCATTTTACCAAATAATCCGTTATATTCTTTACGACTACTATAGGGCCTTGATTACGCAAGGATGGAAGAATATAAGCTATCCTCATGGAACTCTATTAAAAATTTAATTTTCCAACAAAAGAATGAATATTTGTCTTCATAAAACCAAATAAAGATGTAACGCACAGAGTAAATCAAAAAGTAGCAGGACAATAGAATCAAGAAATATCGTTTTTTCGGTTGTCGGCTTAGTCGTTTGGAAATAGAAAGCCAGTAAAAAGAAATAAGAAAATATAAAATATTGACATGCCCTCGTTAAAAAACCGAAATTCATTGTCAGGGCCAATAGGAGCATGAATACATAAAACATATTATGGTAGAATCTTCCCCAATGCGTACTGCATAGCTCTTTTCTATACCTTATTGCGATATATCCGAATGGGATTGCCTCGATGAAAGTCAATACATTTAATTTCCGGAAATCATCATCCGCCACATATTTTCCCTAATTTCTCTCCCAATCCGTCGGATATGCCTACTACCGACAAACCGTGTTGCATTAATGACAGGAATAAACTGTCCATTACTCCTGTAATACTTAATACCATTAAAATAGCAAATCCTACAATGAAATACCCGACATTGAAATTTCTGTTGAAAAAAGAGTGCCAACAGACTTAGCAGGGCAGTGAAATGAAATAAGGAAGCAGAGAAAACAACCAAGAAAAATTTGCCCCGATTGCCTTTCACCAGATAAGGGAATCCCCAAGCCCAAACGATAGACAAAGCGATTGCCTGCCTTAACAGAATAAAATTGTACTGTAAATACAAACGAGAGGCAAAAAGAATAGCAAAAAAGAAATAGGCATATTTAATGTTATTGTTTCTCAGGCTTTTGTATAATAGAATAATTAATATACAATTGGTAAACAGCAGGTATAGGTTATAATGGCTTCCGAACAATAGGGTACAGAGGGAGGAGTAAAGGAGGTAACCCGGTTCCATCGATTTGATCTCATAACCAGCGGACGCGTATTCTTGAAAAAAATCAGGAATATACAATGGGGAAAGATAAATATTCTTGTAAGTGCCATAATCAAAGACAGGAAGATCATAACCCACTTCGTAATGGCTCCATCGTCCTCCGGCAAAAACCATAAGTATGCACAGAGCAAAAAAGGAGGAGCACACGTTTATGCGGTGGCGAGATTTTGAGAGGAAGTGCATCTACCTGGGCCAACATCCAAAAACACAGTACGAAGAGAAGAAATGGAATGATGTTGGAAATCATGGGATGTTCAGAAACGTTTGAGTATATCCAGCAATTTCAGATCAGGACGGAATAAGAATGTCAGTCCATCTACCACGCAGACATCTTTATAACGATTAAATGTGTGTAGTCCGTCAGGATACTGCTTATCAGGTTCCAAGACGGTAATGGCCTTTTCTTCTATGGATGAAGAAGAAAGCTTTATTCACCCGACATAGGCGCAAGGCCTCTCCGTAGCTATGTACACAACTTTGCACGGCAGAATAGACCGTACCGTCAACGGTGTCACCACCCCTCCGTGCACAATCCGGCCTGCTATTAATTACGGGATGGGAACTTACTGATTTATATCCTTCTAACAGTCTATCTGATTGCCAGACGAAAAAGGTCGGAATGCTCTTTTTATGCCTGGTAATGAGCCGAATAGCAAGTACTTACTGTTATTACGGATAATTACTGGATCTATTACAGGTTGCTCCACGAGAGTACTTACCCAATATAACGTTCCTTCAGTAGCATCGTAACGATAGGCATGTAACTTTCCGCTTTCTGAGTTTTCGGGAATTACATAGATGTCGGTCTCTGTACGGTAAATGAAAGGGAAACTCAGATGCGTAGGTAAGTCTAACAGTACTTTCCGTCGTATCAGGCTGATAGGTATCCCGTTTAATTGTCAACAATGTGATACGTCCGCGCCGGTCTTTGTATAAATACTCTTCTACTAAGACTTTGATCTCATTTCCTGACACAGTTAATATAAATGGGTCGGCAAAAAACCGATCCTTATAAGAATGTGCCATCCAGTGGATTGCCACATTACCGGACATTACCTGTTCGTCAAAGTTGAAAAAACCTATGTTATAATGCCACAGGCTGAATTTCCTGAATATTGGGAGCATATTCGGATTTTAATTAGATTTAAACATATGGAATAATGCAGCCTGCTAACCTGTGGGGAGCCAATGCTAAGAAAGGTTTTATATCTCCCCGACAAAAAGTATTTGTACGCTGAAGCATGCCGCAAATCATGGAACCATCTTCTGAATGATAGTCCTATTGCTTTCATATTTACCAAGTCCCCAAACTCGTCAATGAATGTATAACTGGTTTCAGGTATAGTGAGGTCATCTATCTTAAGCGTATTTGTGTTTGCCCGGTAATAGATATATGGTACGAAAATTCCGGCTTTGTGGAAATAATGGGAAGTCCCATCGTTCCGGAGATTGATTTCATAGAAGTAAGGGACACCATCCATCATACCAAATTCCAAACTGAACGGTCCGTAGTAATCTAACCGTTTCAGAAAAGCATACACTTCGGATAAATGAGGAAAGAGTTTTTCCTGTTTGCGTGGTGATGATTCCATAGGAAGCATCGCCTCCTTTCAGATACCAGCGCTTTTTTTGAAATGCGCCCGGTAGCCATGGTTCTGCCGTCAGGCAAGCGACAGCCTATCAGCAATACCTCGTATTCCTTGTCGATATATTGCTGTATCAGAAAATCCTCGGCGTGCCGTGATGCCGTCACTGCTTGCAGGACCTCGTCTTTAGTTTGACACTTATGCAGAATTTCTTTTTTTCCTGTGATACTATTCTGGGGTTTGACAATACAAGGATATATAATTCCCTCCGGTAGTCTTTGGCCTTTCTTGTAACGGACCGTCATAGGTACATGCAATCCTGATTCCTCGGCTAATTTTACTTGCAGTTGTTTTCCCATCAGTGAACCTACGGCACCTTGTTTTCCGGCGTTCGGAAATCGGTAATATCCTGCCAGTTTGTTGAAATGCGCGTCCAATGCGTTTTCTGCTTTATCTGAGGTCGGCAGTATGACTGCATTCCGCCATGCCTCCTTTCGGCTTATAAGAAAAGAGACGCCTTGTGCTTCACTATCTACCCGTTTATACTCTTTCACCCCTTTGGACAGTAGCACAGTGTCGAAGCGGGATTCCGACACCAATAATAGGAAGTACGCTACCTGTTTGTCGAACATGCACCGCACCACGCCCAGTGTATTGTAGTTGGAGTTTCCGAAAACGATCAACCTGTTCATTGCGGAATATTTTTCAGCGTACACCACTTTTTATTTCCGAAATTGATAATGTGGAATTTCCCTATCGTTTGCAGACCGCATTTAATTTGTGCTCTGATGGACGGACGGTTGTAAGCCCATATTGCGACATAACACTTTTCAATACCATGTTTCTTCATTTCATATAATCTCCAAATTACCATATAGTTATGCAATCCCAGTCTTCTAAATCTCGGATGACAATAACTGTCGAGCAGCAAGGCAGATCGCTTTTTAGGAAATCGAAATCGGCTTTGGATGATTATTTCCTCGTATTGAACCCAAGAAGAAAAGGCCAGTTCTCCATTTACGAATACGCCATACGCTTTAGCTTTCGGATTGGCAAACCGTTCGAGGTACAATTGTTTCTTGTTTGCATCTAAGAAAGATGGCTCCCAAAGTCTGTTCTCGTAATCGTGAATAGACAGTTCTTTTACGGTAAATTTTTCTTCGGGCAATTCAGGAAGGTTATTCAGATCCCGCGCCATTAGATAATACTTCTCCCACGAGAAACCGAACAACTTTCGCAAAACAGTTTTTATTAGGATGAGCAACGTAACACACCAACCATACAAGATCAACCTTTCCCGGCATTTACCCAGTAGATGATTTTCTTTAATTGACATATGACTTTATGTTTTTCTTGTTTGGTTAATCCCAATGAAAAGACGATCATAAGTGTAAGAGATGCGTATACGATCACTGACCCGGCAAAATCCGCAAAAGAATGTACCGATAACAAGGGTTTCAAACATGTTGCTATTAGAGAAATAACCAAAGTAACCGCAGTAATTCTTACCAAGACTTTTTTTTTTTTAAATATGTTAGAAATGGCAACTCGATATTTCTTACGGAATAAAATAGTTTGTATAAGTACACTACGATAGAAACTGTGAGATAGACACCAAAGACCAACAAAGGGTGTGGCCAGATTTTGAACAGATAAAACGAAATTGGCAAGACTCCTATGAATAACAAGCCTGAAGCTATCTGAAAATATTTAATTTTTCCGGTGGCGGAAACTCCTGCATTCAAAAGCTTCGGATAGCGTATTTACCAATGAAATAAGAAGAATAATCCGTATAAATTCAACAGAATATGCAGGAACACTCGTAAGCCACAATCCTAACACATAATTCGTCTCGAGAAGAATGGGAAGGGATAACAATAACATCAGGAAATAGGCATATTTAGAACTTGCCATCACGAGTGAATGAAACTGTACCTTATCATTCAGCGCATAATTCTTGGTTATCTGAGGATTTATAGCCATCTGAAAGTTTTTTGAAAATGAAGATACTGCCATCTCAACCTGTACAGCTATTCCTCTGGCAGCATTGACTGCCGGATTAAAGAATATATTCAATAAGATATTGATACCCTGCCCACAAGCTATGATACTGGCATTGTTGAACAAGGTCCATCCGCTGAAACCTAATATCTGTTTGAATTTCGATCGATTGAAGTCCCAACTAAACCGGATGGTCGGGATATGCAACCTGCAATACAACGTATAGCACATCCGTACAAATAGTTGCGTGAGAGATAACAAAAAAGGCATAAACAATAAGTTTATCAGAAAACCGGTATGTGATGATGAATGCAACTACGAGGCGCAATACCGCTTCCAACAGGGAGATATAGGCGAATGCCTGCATTTTTTCATATGCAACGATTGCGCCATTGTACGGAGTGCACAACGTCATTACAATGCAGTTCAGGATGGAAAATTGGTAGACCCAGCGAGCCTGCATGCATTCTCTCCGGAGGAATAGTGAGATGTACTTCTAATAAATATAATCCGATGCTTTCGGCTAATATAAAAATCAAGGCTGCAATTAACCCGTGAATTATTACGCATGTGCTAAACACTTGCCGGACCTGATTTCCATTTCCCTGGCCTAATTCATATGCAATGTAACGCTGTGCAGTCAACGACATAGCCCCATTTATGAAAGCGAAAAGGCTGACGATCCCTCCTACAACATTGTATATACCATAGTCTTCTACTCCTAATGCTGCTAATATCACCCTTGATGTATATAGGGATATACCCATAATAAGCAGCATCCTTATAGAAAGGAATATGGAATTTTGGGGCAATACGCTTGCTATTCTCAGAGAGGTTTTGTGTCATGGCATTCCGTCAAATTGAATAATTAAGAAGAGTGAGTTCTTTACACATAGAATCCAAATAGATGGAAGCCATTCGCATCATATAAAGACAGATTTTCTGGTATTAGGCCAATCTCTATTCTTTAGCCACCAGACATACCCATCGTCGAAGTATTTGATCGCTACGATCTGGCACAGCGTTTTCACCAGCATAGACGCCCTGTAACTATACTGTATCTTGTATTCTTTTTGGTCGGCCGAGAGCAGGATTTGTTTGTAATTGACGAAATAGCTCAGCAGGCCGCTCACGAGCAGCGCGCCGAACGAGGCATAGGCGTACCACAACGGCAGCGGCATCTTCTCGAAAATCCACGGGAAGAAGCACATAAGCACCGCAGCGCCGGCTATCACCACCCAGGCGATGCGGCGGTACATCCAACCTTGCAGCGATACGATCTCGTTGATCGCAACCGTATCCCGGTCGAACAGCGGCTTGTAGAGCGTGCAGGCGATCGCCGTGCCGATTCCCAGCTCCGCGAGGTTCAGGAACTGCAGCAGGTTCGTCGCCGTGGTGTTCAGGCCCAGCACCTCCGCGCCAAGATGGTCGAGGAAGATCTTCCGGGAGAAGAACTGCAGGATCAGGTTCACGAAGTAGAACCCGAGCGCCACAACGCCGTTCTTCAGACTCTTTACCGGCTTCAATTATTATTGTACGTCTTTCGTCGCGCTTCGTAATCTTTCAGCTATTTCCTCTCCGAAAAGTGTCCATGCCGCGGCAGCGGCCCCTGCGAGGAACACGCATCCGACGAGAATCATGATCTTCGAAGGTTTCGAGGGTTTGAGCGGGACAGTCGCGGGCTGCACGACGGCATAGACCGGGGTCGATTCCTGGACCTTCGCACGCGCCAGTTGCAGCGCTGGGCGGTCTGGTTGTAGAGGCTGTACGCCAGCGACATCTCGTTTTGCAGCCGCTCCTGCTCCGTTCGGAAGGCTCTTCCGCGAGAGCGCCTGATTCTGGTCCACGTACTGCGCGTATCGCTGCTGCGCCGCATAATACTTTCCCTGCGCCTCGTCGAAAGAGCCGCTGCGTGAACTCCAGGTCGTGCCGCGCCTTGTCCGTGCGGTACTGCGTGATGTGGTTCTGCAGGTTGCGCATCACCGTGTCGGTCAGCGTCGCCGCGACGAGCGGGTCCTGCATCGTCACCGCCAGCGAGACGACCATCGTCTTCTTGTCCACGCTGGCCGCGATACGTTCCTGGAGGCTTCCGACCGTCTCGTTCTCCTCACGTGTCAGGCGGAAGGGGTCCGTCACGCCCGTTCCGCGGCGTTCGTCGTCCTCCGCGCGGAACAGCCCCGTGAACCATCCCAGCGCCTTGAACGGCGCTGCGGCGACGGCGCTCCACCAGGGTGAGCGCAGCTAACTTCGGAGACATACTCCGAGACGGGCATCCGGCGCTCGTCCCGCGCCAGGCGGACCTCCACGCCGAACAGGCTCGGTCATGAACGGCACCGACTGCACGATATCGGGGTACAGCCCGGAGACATCGCATCCGCCGAGTTCATGCTCCCCCACGTTGATCCCGGCCATCGAGGCCAGGGAGCCCAGTCCTCCCAGCGACGGCTTCCCGCCCTGCACCTCCGGGGCCAGCCTTCACCGTAACCGTGTACTCCTTGGGGATGCTGAAGCCGATGACGAGTCCCGCCAACGCCCCCGCGACGCACCATCTGACGATCCTCCGGCGTCCGGCCCACAGCTTGCGCGCCAGCTCCACCAGGTCGATCTCACCATCCCCCGCAGGGGCGGTCGCTCTGTTCATCTCTTCCATCGTCCTTTCCGCTTATTTCGACAGGTTCGCGATCGACGCCGCCATCGTTCCGATCGACGCCGCCGACGTGGCCAGGCTCATGATCGCCGGGAGGCTCATGCCCTTGCGCTCGCGCTTCGAGGGGATGACGATCTCGCACCCCGGCTCTATGCGCGCCTTGCGAAGGCTCTTCACGCGGGACACCGTGCCGTTCATGTAGATCACGTACGCCTTGCTGCGCTTCGCACGGAGCCCGTAGCCGCCCGCCTGGCCGATATAGTATTTCAGATGCTTGCCCGCCATGTAGAGCACCGTATTGGGATACATCACCTCTCCCGAGATGCTCACCGTGGAGACGTATTCCGGGATCACCAGACGGTCTCCCTCGCGCAGCACCATGTCGTAGTCCGAACCGGGGTTCGACAGCGCCTTGTCCAGCTCGATGCCCACCGTGTAGTAGTCGTCCAGTTGCGCTTGTCCAGCGCCAGGGAATCTCCGCCCCGGCTGTTCTGGCGGGCCATGCGCAGCGTCGTCTCGCGCACTGCGCGCTCCTCGTCGTTCAGACGGCGGATCAGACGCGCCCCGTGCGCGTAGGCGTCCGGCGTGAGGCCCCCGGCGCGGCGCACGAGGTCCGACAGGCGCTCGTTCTTCTTCACCAGCGTATAGCCTCCCGAGAACACCGCCTCGCCATCCAGCGTAACGCGACGCTGCTCCCGGTAGCCCGGCTGCGGCGGACCTCCACGATGTCGTAGGGCGCCAGCTCGAAGTCCGCGTCGCCGTCCGTCACCAGTCCGTCCTTGAGCGAGAACGTGTAGATACGGCCCAGCGCTCGCTCGTCGGCTCCAGGCTCTTCGGGTCCTTCATGCGCCGCGAGACGTCCACCTTCACCGTAGAGGCCCCGTCCAGAAGACCTCCGGCCTGAACCACGAGGTCCTCGATCGTCGTATGCGCGGCATAGGGGTACACCCCCGGGCGAGCCACCTCGCCGCCGATGGTGAAGGACCCGCGCTCCTCCAGTTCGTGGATGCTCGGAACGATAAGCACGTCGTTGCGCCGCAGCTCCACGTCCGCGGAACGCCCCGACATGATGCCCCCGAGGTCCAGCGACAGAAGCTCCAGCGACAGGTCCTCGCGCTCGCGAAGAAAGCGCGCGCGGCCCGTGAAGGCGTCGCCCTCCAGGCCCTCGGCGCGCTCGATCAGGGCCCGCACCGTGTGCATCTCGTCGCTCAGCTCGTACATCCCCTCCCGGTACACCGAGCCGCGGACCTCCACGCGGTTGGCGAAGCGGTCCAGAACGGACCCCACAGTCACCGCGTCTCCGTCCTCCAGCGTCCATCCGCCGAAATCGCCCTCCCGGACGTTGTAGAGCCGGTATTCGCGCCCCGTCTCGCGGATCACCCGGAGCTCCTTCGAGTAGGCGTCCCCCGTGAAGCCGCCCGCGTAGTCCAGCAGACGACCCAGCGTCTCGCCTCGTTTCATCTCGTAGTGCATCGGACGCTTCACCTTCCCCGAGACGTTGACCAGCAGCTCGTAGGGGCGCACGATCACCACGTCGCCCTCTTCCCAGACGCACGTCGTCGTCCTGACGACCCTCCAGCAGGTAGGCGTACACGTCCACGCGCGCCACCACGGCCCCCGCGCATCACCCCGATATCGCGAAGCCCGCCGATCGGAGTAACCCCTCCCGCGCGGTACAGCGCATGGAAGACCGTCGAAAACGACGACAGACGGTAAGTCCCGGGCGTCTCGACCTCTCCCATCACATTCACCTGGATCGTGCGTAAACGCCCCAGCGTAACCCGCACTTCCGATGCGGGACTGTCGCCCGAGACCCCCGCGTAGATCTGTCCGAAGACCTCTCGAAGCTTCGCGTTCGCCTCGCCGATGGTCAGCCCGTTCAGATACACAGGACCCACCTGTTCGACCATGATATTGCCCTCGGGGAGATCTCCTCTCGGAGGCTCCGCTCGTTCTCCCCCCAGATGTCGATGATGACCTCGTCGCCCGGACCCAGACGGTAGTTCGACGGCGTCGCCTGGTTCTCGTTCGGCTCGAAGGTCAGCGTGCGGCTCAGGAACACGTCGCGCCCGAAGACCTCGCGCGGGTCCGAGCGATCCGCCGCGGGGTCCGTGGCTGCCGAACTCACCACGTCCAGACTCCCCGCGGTGAGCCGTTCCGAGGAGGACTGGACCCGTTCCCGTTGCTGACCCGAGATACCGCGGTCCGCAACGCGGACTTCGCTGCCCTGGCTCTCTTCGTACTTCCGCTTCAGACGCTCAGCCTGCTCCGCCGTAACCCCTCGAGCCAAAACTCCCTGCCGATCTGATGCTCGCTCTTGCCGTTCCGGCGACCTTCCAAAGCATACTCGAGCACCGCTTCGTCGCTCAACTGGGCGTAAACGGCTGTCTGACACACGCTCAGAAGCACCAGCAACGGAACGAACCGCAGAAGCCGGCGGAACGCCGAGTTCCGATAATCGCTCTTTCCATCCTATTTCCTGTCTCCATAATCATATTGTCAAGATATTCTATCGTCGTTTATCGTAAACACACGTCCGCGCCGTATTCGAACACGCCTCCGCATCCGACAAAGCCGGGGACGGCGGCGGTCCTTCTCGCTCAGGATGATCTTCTCCTCCGATACGCCAGTCGATGCCCAACGCCGGATCGTCCCAGGCGATGCCGTCTTCCGCTTCCGGAGCGTAGTAGTCGTCGCACTTTGTACTGGAAGACCGCCTCCTCGCTCCTTTTGGCGAACCCGTGCGCGAAGCCCCGCGGATGAACAGCCTGAAGGTGGTTATCCTCCGTAAGCTCCACGGCGACATGACGCCCGTAGGTCGGACTCCCCGGCGGATGTCCACCGCGACGTCCAGAACCGCCCCGCGCACGCACCGAACCAGCTTTCGACTGAGCATGGGGGAGGACGCTGGAAATGAAGCCCCCGCAGCACCCCGCAGATCGAGCGAGACTCGTTGTCCTGGACGAAATCCACCGCACGAACCTTCTCGCCGAACTCCCGCTGCGAGAAACTCTCGAAAAAGTATCCCCGCGCGTCCCCGGAAAAGGGCGCGGCCTCGACGATGACCACGCCTTCGATGGATGTCCGTATGATATTCATGGTGTATTCTGCGAATTAAAGGTTCGCATCGCCCGTGCGTTCGACTTCCCGATGACTTTCAGCAGGTATTGCCCATACTGATTCTTGAGCATCGGCGCAGCCTCTCGCAAAACTTTCTCCGCCGTGATCCAGCCCTGACGCGATGCCCTCCACTCGTTCGGATAGAAATAGAGGCCCACCACCGCGTAGTTCGATTTCGGATGCTGCGGCTTCTCTTCGATCGAAAGGCAATTCCCCGATTTATCGAATTCTGCAACTCCATAACGCTCCGGGTCGTCACCCAGTAACGAACACCGTGGCGTTGCCATCCTCCTCGGCCGTGCGGACCGCCTCCCGAAGCATGCCAGAGAAGCCTGCGCCGTGGAAGATGTTGTCGCCAAGGACGAGCACCGAGGTCTTCGCCGATAATTCCTCGCCGATAAGAACGCCTGGGCGGAGCCGTCCGGGGACGGCGCGTACTCAGGCGGATTCCATAATCCGAGCCGTCGCCAGAAGCAGGCGACGGAAGCCAGAAGGTCCTGCGGTGTCGAGATCAGCAGAGTTTCCCGGAGCCGCCAACATCAGAGACCGACAGCGGATAATAGACCATCGGCTTGTCGTAAACGGGCAGAAGGCTGTTGCTTACTCCCTTCGTGATCGGGTACAGAC
>VOFF01000411.1_pt1 | contig 44000 bp, 39 predicted proteins | sample 5384061 | NCBI WGS metagenome assembly VOFF01 (sample SAMN12384725, study PRJNA508395) | human gut metagenome | isolation source: healthy gut E | host: Homo sapiens | reverse complement strand
GACAATTATTTCGGAGCGGATACGTTAGATCGATAGATACCGAAAGCGAACAGAATCCCTGTCGGGGCCGGACGGTCATGAGTATGAAATCCTACAAGGCGCGCGGCATCGTGCTGCACACGCTCAAATACGGCGATTCGGGAATGGTCGTCTACCTGCTCACCGACAGCGGCGGGAGGCAGAGCTACATGGTGCAGGGCGTCCGGTCGGCACGCGGCCACGGGTCGAAGCTGGCGCTGTTCCAACCGATGTTCGCCGTGGAGTTCGAGGGGTTGGAGTCGTCGCGCATGCAGATGCACCGCTTCCGCGAGGTCCGCAGCGGGATCGTGCTGCAATCGCTGCCCGCTCGAAATCCAGCCCGCCGTCTCCATGACCTCGCTCGTGCTCGTTCCGATGAACAACCTTCCCTCGAAGGTGCGGGTCACCGAGAACAATTCGTTGCGACTGATTCCGCACATCACGCTCTCGAACGGCTGCGGCGTGGAACTGGGGCGCGTTCCCCGACTCCTACCTCGATGCGCGGACGCTGTCGTTTCCGATGCCGCGCTGAGGCTATCCGATCCGCAGCGTGAAGGTCACCCGGCTGTCGGTGTTGGCCGTCAGGCGCAGCGAGCCTCCGTGCAGTTGCATGATGCGGCGCGAGACGCTCAGTCCGATGCCCGAGCCGTCGGTCTTGGTCGAAAAGAAGGGCGTGAAGATATTTTCGGTCACTTCGGCGGGGATCGCCCCGCCGTTGTTGCTTATTTCGATCACGACGTGTTCGGCGGCGTCTATGCGCGCCCTGATTTCGATGCGTCCTCCGGGCCTGCCGCCCACCGCCTCGCGGGCGTTCTTGAGCAGATTGACCGCCACCTGTCCCATCAGCGCCTTGTCGGCGTAGATGAGTGTCTCCTGCGGTTCGATGTCCGTCGCGATCTCGATCCCTCCGCCCTCGGCCGCGGTCAGCGCCACCGCCTGCCGCACCAGCTCCCGTACCTCGAACGGCTCCTTCTGCGGTTCGGGGATCCGCGTGAAGCGGCGGAAGCTCTCGACGAAGGCCATGAGTCGCCGGCTCGTCGCCGAGATCGTATCGAGCCCCTGCTCCACGTCCCGGTCGAGCGGCCTCCCGAGGTGGAGCAGCGTGTCGCTGAGCGAGGTGACCGGCGCGAGCGAGTTCATGATTTCGTGTGTCAGAATCCGCGTCAGTTTGCTCCACGACTCGATCTGCATTTCGTTCAGTTCGCTGTTGATGTCGCCCACGGTGACCACCCGCAGCCGCTGTTTCTCGAGCATGATTTCCGAGCAGCCGAGCGTCAGCGCCATCTCTCCGCTCTCCGTGACGCACGTCACGCGGAGCTTCTCCCCGGGGCGGATCGCCGCGAGTGCCCGGCAGGCCTCCGGAGCGGAGGTCTCCAGTTGCCGGATATGGGTCATGCGCTGCATGCCGAAGATGCGCAGCGCCTCGCCGTTGGCCTGATAGACGCTTCCCGTGTCGTTGATCGTGATGAGCCCCGTCTGCGCGCACTCCATGATGAGCTGGTAGTAGCGTTCGCGCTCCTCGGCCCGCATCTTCGCGCGGAGGAGAATCTCCTTGATGCGGTTGAGCGCCGCGTTGAGCATCGCGCTGTCCACCTTCGAGGGATCGTCGTTGAAGCGGAAGGTCAGGTCGTCGTTGTCCACGGCATTGAACATGAACGTCACGCGGCGGATCGAACTGCCGTAGAGGCGCAGCAGGCGGTAGAGCGCCAGCAGCAGGAGCGGCACGAAGAGAATCGCCAGCGGATACCACGGGCTGGTCACCGCCCAGCCCAGCGCCGCGGCCGATCCGGCGAGCAGGGCGGCGTACCCCGCCACGGGTCCGTACGCGATGCCTTCGTGCCGTTTCATAGTCCGTAGCGTTTGATCTTGTTGTAGAGCGTCTGGCGCGTGATGCCCAGCTGGCGCGCCACCTCCGTGAGGTTGCCGCCGCAGCGGGCCACGGCCTCGGCGATCATCGCCCGCTCCATCTCTTCGAGTGTCGAGAATCCCGTTTTCGGCGATGTCTCCGCAGGGGCCGGGCGCAGCAGCAGCGTGGCGGGGGCGATCGTGCGTCCGTCGCAGAGGATGACCGCCTTCTCCACGGTGTGCTGCAACTCGCGGATGTTCCCCCGCCCACGGGTAGTCGTGCATCTCGCGCACGGCGGCTTCGTCGAACCCCTCGATCGGCTTGTTGTACTTCGCGGCGTAGCGTCCGAGGAACTTTTCGGCCAGCGGCAGGATGTCCTCGCGCCGCTGGCGGAGCGGCGGCAGGTCGATGTGGATGGTGTTGATGCGGTAGAGGAGGTCTTCGCGGAACTCCCCGTCGGCCACCATGCCGAACAGGTCGCGGTTCGTGGCCGATATGAGGCGGATGTCCACCTTCACGGGCGTGTTGCTGCCCAGGCGGACGATCCGTCCGCTCTGGATCGCCGTCAGGAGTTTCGATTGCAGGCGGGGCGGCAGGTTGCCGATCTCGTCGAGGAAGAGCGTGCCGCGGTCGGCCACCTCGAATTTGCCCGCGCGGTCCGTCCGGGCGTCGGTGAAGGCTCCCTTCACGTGGCCGAACAGTTCGCTTTCGAACAGCGTTTCGGGCACGGCGCCCATGTCCACCGGAACCATCAGTTCCCGCCGGCGCGCCGAGCGGTTGTGTATCTCGCGCGCGAGCATCTCCTTGCCCGTGCCGTTCTCGCCCGTGATGAGGATGTTGGCGTCCGTCGCCGCGACCTTCTCCACGATCTCGCGGATGCGCGCCATCGCCGGGCTGCTGCCCCAGAACATGGGCTCCTCCTGCTTCAGCTCGCGTTTGATCTCCTTGAGCTGCTTCACTTCGCGCTGCGAGCGGGCGAGGTTGTAGGCGTTGCGCAGCGCCGCCACGAGGCGTTCGTTGTCCCACGGCTTGACCACGAAATCCACCGCCCCGTCGCGCATGGCCCGCACCGCCAGGTCGATGTCGGCGTAGGCCGTGAAGAGCACCACCTTGACGTCGGGCCGCGTGCGGTGAATTTCCCGCAGCCAGTAGATGCCCTCGTTGCCGGTGTTGATTCCCGCCGTGAAGTTCATGTCGAGCAGCACGACGTCTATCGGCTCCTCGCGCAGCAGCGTCGCCAGCCGGTTGGGCGTCGGCAGCGTCAGCACGCGTGCGAAGTAGTTCCCCATCAGCAACTGTAGTGCCGCGAGGATGCTGCGGTTGTCGTCCACGACGAGCAGTGTTCCCTCTTTTGCCATGTTTTTTCGGTCGTTTGGTGTCGTCTCCGCCGTGTCCGGCGATGCTTCCGTATGCGGAAAAATCCCTTTGTACGCCTCTTTTCGAGGATAAAATTAGTTATTTCAGCCGGAAAACGCACCTCCGGTGTCCAGATTTTTTACGCAAGTGTAAAAATATTTTACATTCCGGACAGCGGGCGTGAAATGCAACTGCCTGTCGTTCATCCGTCTATCCGGTTTGGCATCGGGTTGGCAAGTGTTGCGGGCAAAGAGAGAACAGTTGAAAATCCGCATGAAACGAACGGTTTTGATCGCCCTGGCGTCTATTTTATGGACACCCGCTTTACGGACATCCGCCGCCTTCGCGGCCGGACCGTCCGCCGGAGTCGTAGCCTTTCCGCTTCCCGCTCTTTCCGGGGCGGCGGGGAACGCGCGCTCCTTTCCGTCCGTCCCGGATACGGTGTCCGTGTCCGTCCCCGGTTCTGATTCCGTCGCCGCACCCGCCGCCGCGCCGGTCCCCGACACCGTGTCCGCCCTGGAATCCTCCGCCCCGATGACGCTCGACGCCTGCATGCGCTATGCCGTCGAACACAGTCCCGCCGTCCGCCGGCAGGATTACGCCAACCGCAACTACCGGCAGGATTACATCGCCTCCGTCGCCGCGCTGGTCCCCTCGGTGAACGGTGCGGTCAGCGCCTCCACGAGTTTCGGCCGTTCGGTCGATCCCGAGACCAACACCTACACCGACGTCTCGAATTTCGACAACTCCTATTCCGCTTCGGGACAGATGCCCCTCTTCGCGGGCCTCACGGGGATCAACACCGTCCGCGCCGCGAAGGTGATGCGTCTGCAAGGCGTCGAGGAGCTGCAACTGGCCCGCGACGAAGTCGCGCTCCGGACCATGGAGGCCTATTTCGACGTGGTCTATTATACGGGGAGCGTGCGGCTGGCCCGCGAGCAGCTCGAGACCAGCGCCGCCGAGCTGGCCAAGAGCCGCAAGCTGCTCGAACTGGGGCTTAAAAGCGCCGCCGACGTCGCCGAGGTCGAGTCGCAGTGCGCTTCGGACGACTACCTGGTGACCCAGCAGGAGAACAACCTCGCGCTCGCGGAGATCGCCCTTTCGGAGGCGATGAACTATCCGGCGGACCGTCCGCTGGTCATCGACACCGATATCGCCGTCGGGACTCCCGCCGGCACGGTTCCCTTCGACGACGTGTTGGCCTACGCCCTCGACAACCATCCCAAGGCGCTGGCCGCCGGTTACGACGTCCGCCATTCGCGTCTGCAATTCTCCGTGGCCAAAGGCAACCTCTATCCCTCGATCTCCGTGGGCGGCGGCTATTCGACCAATTTCTTCATGAACCTCGACGACCGCACGCAGTACGCCGCCTTTCCGGCGCAGTTCCGCGACAACCGCGGCTACTACTTCTCCGCGCAGCTCAGCATCCCGATCTTCGGCGGGCTGTCGCGCCGCACGAGCCTGAACCGCGCCCGCAACAACTGGCGCATCGCCGAGCTGCGCCGCGTCGAGACGCTCCGCGCCCTGCAGAGCGAGATCGCGCAGGCCTACCAGCAGATGCTCGGCTACGGCAAGGAGTTCGTGCAGGCGTCGAAGAAGTCCGACGCCGCGCAGTTGGCCTACGACGCCGTCGCCGGCAAGTACGAACGGGGCATGGTCTCGGCCCTCGACCTCCAGACGGCGGCCGACAAGCTGCTTCAGGCCCGTTCCGAACGGCTCCGCGCCCGCCTCCAGTACATCGTCCGGGTCCGCCTGGTGGAGTACTACAACGGCGAGCCCCTCATCCGCTGAATCCGCTGACGAAAAAACAACCGACATATCATGGACATCCGTATCGAAAAGAAGAAGGGCATCCGCGCCCTGTTCACCAGGCGGGGCCTTCCCTATCTGGCCGGGGCCCTGCTCCTGGTCTTCGTGGTGTGGCTGCTGCTGCGCGACGACTCCTCGACGCTGCGCATCGACGCCCGCACGATTTCCGTGGGCGAAGTCGTGCGCGGCGAGTTCAACGACTACATCCGCGTCACGGGGCAGGTGCAGCCCATCACCACCGTGCAGCTCAGCCCGCTCGAAGCGGGCGTCGTCGAACGGCTCGTGGTCGAGGAGGGCACGACGGTCCGCAAGGGCGACGTGCTCGTGGTGCTGAGCAACACGTCGCTCACGCTCGAGATACTGAACAGCGAGGCCGAACTGGCCGAGAAGCAGAACATCCTGCGCAACACGCTGATTTCGATGGAGCAGGAAAAGCTCGACCTGCGGCTGGACAAGGTGCAGTTGGACCTCGACGTGGAGCGCAAGCGGCGCACGTGGCGCCAGAACGAGGAGCTGTACCGCAACGACCTGATCGCCCGCGAGGAGTGGTTGCAGTCGAAGGAGGACTACGAGCTGGCGGCCAAGAAACGCGAGCTGAACGTCGAGCGTCAGATTCAGGATTCGCTCTACCGCTCCGTGCAGATCGAGCAGATGGAGGAGAACCTCGACAACATGAAACGCAACATGCAGCTCATCCGCGAGCGCATCGGCAACCTGAACGTCAAGTCGCCCATCGACGGCGAGGTGGGGCTGCTGGACGTCGTGCTCGGACAGTCCGTCACTTCGGGCCAGAAGATCGGACAGGTGAACGACCTGTCGGACTACAAAGTCGAGGCGCAGATCGACGAGAGCTACATCGACCGCGTGCGTGCGGGTCTCGACGCCTCGTTCGAACGGCAGGACACGAACTTCACGATGCGCCTCAGGAAGGTCTATCCCGAGGTGCGCGACGGCCGTTTCCGCGCCGACTTCACCTTCCGGGGACCCCATCCGGACAACATCCGCAGCGGCCAGACCTACTACCTGCACCTCGAGCTGGGGCAGCCCTCCGAAGCGGTCATCATTCCCCGCGGGTCGTTCTACCAGACCACGGGCGGCGCGTGGGTTTACGTCCTTTCGCCCGAAGGCGACCGAGCCTTCAAGCGTCCGGTCCGCATCGGCCGCCAGAATCCGCAGTACTACGAGGTGCTCGACGGCCTGGAGCCGGGCGAGCGGGTGATCGTTTCGGGCTATGAAAACTACGGTGCGAACGACGTGCTGATTCTCAACCGCTGACTCCTTATCCGTCCGCCATGCGTGTCATTCTGAAAAACCTCTTCACGGCGTTGCGCCGCTATCCTGCGGCCGTCGCGCTCAACGTCGCGGGTCTGGCCGTGGCCTTCGCTGCCTTTCTCGTCATCCCTGATCGAGGTGCGTTTCGAATACGGGTTCGATACGTGTCACCCCGGCTCGAACGGATCTTCCGGGTCGAGATGCGCTCTCCGGAGCTGGCCGACTCCTGGTTCACGATGCTGAACTATCCGCTGATTTCCGACCTGGCAGGCTCCTCGGCCCATATCGAGGCGGCTTCGGCGCTGGAGATGCTGGGCCCCGGGCTGGAGCTGGAGGTCCCCGAGCCGAACGGCGAGCGCAGGCTCTTCCGCGAGACGGTGAAGCGGTGCAATTCCTCCTTCGTGCGTGTTCTGGGGCTGCGTCTCACCGAAGGCGACGCCGCCGGACTGAACACCTCCGCGGGGCTGCTGCTGCCCCGGTCGCTGGCGCGGCGCATGTTCGGCGACGAGCCGGCCGTGGGGCGGATCGTCCGGATCGGCGGGGAGACCTGCACGGTCTGCGGCGTATATGCGGACCTGCCTGCCAATTCGGTCTTCCCGAACTGGATCTGCCGGGGCGGCTCCGATTCCGATTTCGAGCCCTTCCGGTCGTCCCACAACTACATGTGTTTCATCCGCCTCGATTCGCCGGCCTCGCATGACGAGGTAGCCGCGGAGATGAACCGCCGCATCCGTGCCTTTTACGGCTCGGAGGAGGTCGGCGTGCGGCTGACCTGCGTCCGCGACATCTACTTCGCCCGCGACATCCTCTACGACTTCCCGACCAAGGGCAACCGCCGGATGACCGACATCCTGCTGGCCGTCGCCGTGCTGGTCATCGTCATCGCCTCGATCAACTTCGTCAATTTCGCCTCGGCGCTGGCCCCCGTGCGGATGAAACTCATCAATCTGCAGAAGATTCTGGGCGCCGGCGTCCCGTCGCTGCGCCTCTCGCTGCTGGCCGAGTCCGTCGCCGTCGCGTTTGCCGCCTACCTCGCGGCGCTCTGCCTCGTCGGCTGTCTGGCCGGCACGCCCTTCGCCGGGTATGTCGATGCCGACATGTCCTTCGCGGCGAACCGGCCGCTCGTGGGGTGGTGCGCGCTGGTCGCGCTGGGCGTGGGGCTCGTCGCCGGGCTGTATCCCGCCTTCTACATGACCTCCTTCCGTCCCGTGCTGGCCGTCCGGGGGACGTTCTCTCACTCCGCGGCGGGCCGCCGTTACCGCATGGCGCTCGTCGGCGTGCAGTACGTCATTTCGATCGGGCTGATCGTCGCCGCGCTTTTCGTCGGCCTTCAGAACCGCTACCTGCGCCGCTACCCCACGGGGTACGACCGGAACCGCGTCGTCGTGGTCAGTCTGACGTCAGGGGCGCTCGAGCGGCGCGACGCGCTGGTCGGAGCGCTGAAGTCCCGCGCCGAAATCGAGGAGGTGGCCTTCGCCTTCCAGCGGTTCGGCGCCGAGGAGAACTTCTCCGGCTGGGCGCGCCCCTACCGGGACCGGGGCGACATCCCTTTCCGGGTGCTCGTCGTGACACCCGAATTCCTGCGCGTACTGGGCGTCCGGCCCTCCGAGGGAAGGGATTTCTCCGACGCCGATCCGCTGCGCGAGCAGGGAACCTATATTTTCAACCAGACGGCCCGCCGCAGGTGGGACATGCGCCCCGGCGACTGCATTTCGGAAACACGCCATGTTTCGGGCTGGGGCGAGATCGCGGGGTTTCTGCCCGACGGCTTCCGCGCCTACTCCCGCCACCGGGCCGAGGATCCCTTCGCGCTCTTCGTCCCGGGGACCGTGGGGTGGACGCTTCCTCTCTCCTATTGCTATATCCGCATCGCTCCCGGGGCGGACCTCTCCGCGGCCGTGGAGCACATCCGCAGGTCGCTGCACTCCGTCACGCCGCTCGAACCCGACATCGAGTTCCTCGATACGGCGGTCGATACCCTCTACCGCAAGGATTTCCGCGCCGGCGTGCTCGTCTCGGCGTTCTCCGCGCTGGCGATCTTCGTCTCGCTGATGGGCGTCTTCGGGCTGGTGTTGTTCGAGACCCAGCACCGCCGCAAGGAGATCGGCATCCGCAAGGTCTGCGGCGCTACGTCGGCTTCGGTTCTCCGCATGTTCAACCTGCGTTTCGTGCGGATCGTCCTCGCGAGTTTCCTCGTCGCCGCGCCGCTGGCCCGGTACGGTGTCTCGGTCTGGCTCCGCGGCTTCGTCGATGCCGTGCCGCTGAGTGCGTGGGTCTTCTTCGCGGCCCTTGCGATCGTGCTCGCGATCACCGTCCTCACCGTCACCGTCCGCTCCTGGCGCACGGCCGGCGAAAATCCCGTCGATTCCGTCAAAACCGAATAACCCATGAAAATCGCTTTCAGAAACTTTCTGACGATGCTGCGCCGTTACAAGGCCTCGTCGTTGCTGAACATCGTCGGCCTGACGCTGGCCTTCACGGCTTTCTACATCATTCTGGTCCAGGTGCGCTGGGAGCTGACCTACAACCGGTCGATTCCCGATGCCGACCGCATCTACCTCGTCGAGTTGCAGAGTTGGTACGAACCCGGCTCGTGGCAGTCGTGGATCAACCGGCCCGTTTCCGAACGGGTCATCGCCTCGGCTTCCGGCGTCGAGGCGGGAGGCTGCTCGTGGGGCGGCTTCGGTTCCGGTCTGGTCTGGCGACAGAACGCCTCGCGGATGGGCTACGACAAGTTCGCGGTCTCCGCGGGTGCGATCTCCGTGCCGCTGCTCGACGTCTTCTCGTTCCGCTCCGTCGAGGGCGACGTGCACGACATGGCCCGTTCCGGCAGCGTCATCGTCTCCCGCCGGACGGCCGAACGGCTGGACGTCGGCGTGGGCGACATGCTTTGGGTAGATACCGAGAATCCTTCGCCGGAGAACGCCCGGGAGATCGTGGCCGTCTTCGAGGATTTTCCCGACAATTCGCTGCTCGCGGAGTGCGAGGTCGCCTACGATCTGGGCGACAGGTGTCTCGACGATCCGTCGGAGTGGAGTTTCAACTATTTCGTCAAGCTTTGCGCCCCGGGACCGATCCCGGGCAGTTCGTCGCCTTCTGGGACGGGGTGCGCCGCGAAATGAACGCCGAAGCGGCCGCGGACGGCGGATATACCTCGGACGAGCTGCCCGTCCGGCTTTCGTCCCTTCCGCAGCTCTACTTCGAGACCGATGCCCGCGTGCCGTGCGCCCAGGGGTCCGAGGTGACGACCTGGACGCTGCTGGGCATCGCCCTGCTGGTGATCGTGCTTGCTTTCATCAACTTCGTGAACTTCTTCTTCGCGCTGGTTCCCGTCCGCATCCGCACGGTCAATACCTTCAAGGTCTTCGGCGCGTCCGCCTCCTCGCTGCGTTTCGGTTTCGTCTTCGAGGCTGTCGGGCTGGTGGTCGTTTCGCTTTTCGCGGCATGGTATCTGGCCTTCTTCGTCAAGGGTACGGAGTTCGCCAGCTACATCTCCGCGTCGCTCGCTCTTTCGGAGAACCTGCCGGTCGTGGCCGCTGTCGTCGCCGTGGCGCTGGTCATGGCGTTGTCCGCGAGCCTCTATCCGGCGTGGTACATCACCTCGTTCGCTCCGGCGCTGGTCGTCAAGGGCTCCTTCTCGGGGACCGCGGGCGGGCGTTTGCTGCGCACGGTGCTGCTGGGGTCCAGTTCACGATCGCCGTCGGGCTGATCGTCGCCACGGGCTTCATCCGTCTGCAACACGATTACATGATGAATCACGACATGGGATTCGACAGGCGCGACCTCGTGGCCGTCCGGTTGTCCAATACCGCCGCCAGGGAGTTACGACGTCCTGCGCGACAGGCTTCTCTCGATCCCCGCATCCTCGACGTTACGGGGGCCGAGGGACGGCTGGTCAATGTGAGCCGCATGGGCTGGAGCCGGGAGTTCAAGGGCAGGCAGGTCAGCTTCCAGGCCTATATCGTGAAGTGGAACTTCCTCCGCATGATGGGCATTCCCGTCACCGACGGCCGCGACTTCCTCGATTCCGACGACCGCAAGCCGGTCGGCTCGCTGATCTGCAACGAGGCGGCACGCCGCGAGTTCGACCTGCATCTGGGCGATCCGATCGGCGGCTTCTGCGACGACGACCCCATCGTGGGTTTCTGCGCCGACTTCAATTTCAAGCCTTTGCAGTATGGTGTCGCGCCCTTCGTCTTCTACGTCCTGCCCGAGGAAATGTCGCAGCTCTCGGGCGGCCGTTCGGCACGGGTGCTCTACGTCCGCCATGCGCCGGATGCCGACATCGCTTCGGTGACCGAGTGGATTCGCCGCTGCATCGTCGAGACGGACCCGCGCCTGACGCCGGGCGAGTTGCAGGTCCGCACCTTCGGGGAGGAGCTGGGGGCCGAGTACGGCAAGGAGCGTCGTCTCTCGACCGTGGTCGGGCTGTTCACGCTGCTGTCCGTGGTCATCGCGCTGATGGGCGTCTTCGGGATCGTGCTCTTCGAGACGCAGCGCCGGCGGCGGGAGATCGCCATCCGGAAGGTGATGGGCGCCACGACGGGCGAGGTGCTCCGCATGTTCAACCGGCGTTACGCCGCGATGGTGCTCGTCTGCTTCGCCGTGGCGGCTCCGCTGAGCGCTTGGGCCGTCTCGCGGTGGCTTTCGACGTTCGCCTACCGTGTGCCGATGCACTGGTGGGTCTTCGCTGCGGCGTTGCTGGCCGTGCTGGCCGTGACGGTGCTGACGGTCACCGTCCGTTCGTGGCGCGCCGCCTCGGAGAATCCCGCCGATTCGGTCAAGTCCGAATGATACCGAAACCGACAACGATTCATTAATCTTAAAAAACATTTAGTCATGTCAATGCTGAAAGTCGAGAACCTCCGCAAGGTCTTCCGGACCGAGGAGATCGAAACCATCGCCCTGAACGGCGTGTCGTTCGACGTGGACGAGGGCGAGTTCGTCGCCGTCATGGGGCCTTCGGGATGCGGCAAGTCCACGCTGCTCAATATTCTGGGCCTGCTGGACAATCCCACTTCCGGGAGCTACCCTGCTGGGGCAGGAGGTCGCCGCCTTCCGGGAGAGGGACCGCACGAAGTTCCGCAAGGGCAATATCGGCTTCGTCTTCCAGTCGTTCAACCTGATCGACGAGCCTGAACGTCTTCGAGAACGTCGAGCTGCCGCTGATCTACATGCGCGTGAAGGCCGCCGAGCGCAAGCGCCGCGTGAACGAGATCCTGGGCCGCATGAACATTTCGCACCGTGCCGAGCACTTTCCGCAGCAGCTTTCGGGCGGTCAGCAGCAGCGCGTGGCCATCGCCCGCGCCGTGGTGTCGAATCCCAAGCTGATCCTGGCCGACGAGCCTACGGGCAACCTCGATTCGAAGAACGGCCGCGAGGTGATGGAACTGCTCTCGGAGCCTCAACCGCGAGGGCACGACGGTCATCATGGTGACCCACTCGCAGTACGATTCGACCTTCGCCCACCGCGTGCTGCACCTGTTCGACGGCGAACTGGTCAAGGACCTCGCGAACCGCATGTGACCGGCGTTCCCGCCGCCGTCTGCCGATGCCGTACGGAAGTCCCCGGGCGGGAGGGCAAGCGAAACCCGGCGGACCGCAAAGGTCCGCCGGGTTCGTCGTATCGGGTCGCACCCCGCGCTATCGCACGATGCGCAGCACGTCCTCCGCGATCTGCTCTCCGGTCAGCCGGTTCGCGCGCAGCAGCTCTCCGAGGTCGTAGCGGTCGGCGAACTCCTTGCGGAGTCCGTAGTTCAGCACCCGCATCGGCGTGGGGCCGTACCGCCGGGCGATCTTCTCGCCGAAACCTCCGTCCAGCGAGCCGTCCTCCAGCGTGACGACCGCCCGGTGATCGCGCAGCAGCTCCTCCAGCAGCCTCCTCGTCGAGGCCCGTGATGTAGCGCGGATTCACCAGCGTCGCGTCGATTCCCGCCTCGGTTTTCAGCCGGTCGGCCGTCTCCTCGCCCAGCGCGTGGAACGACCCGAGCGCCAGGATGGCCACCTCCCTGCCCCTGCGCTCCACGCGGTAGCGGTTCAGTTCGCCGTATTCCGTGTCGAACGGCCCGGGACGGTGCACTACGGCGGCTCCCGGCACACGCACGGCCACGGGGTGTTCCCGCTGGCGGATCGCCCAGTCGAGCATGGCGAAGTACTCCTCCGCGCAGGTCGGCGCCAGATAGACCAGATTCGGGATGTTCGCCAGCAGCGGGATGTCGAAGAACCCGAGGTGCGTCGCGTCGTTCATGCCCGCCGCGGTCCCCATGAATACGGCGATCACCGCCGGATTCCCGTTGATGCAGAGGTCCTGCGAGAGCTGGTCGTAGCAGCGTTGGATGAAGGTGCTGTACACGCCGTACACGGGGCGGCCTCCGGCCTTTGCGATGCCTGAAGCCAGCGCCACGGCGTGCTCTTCGGCGATACCCACGTCCACGAGCTGCCGTCCGGCTTCGCGGCGGCGTTCGGGCGTGAATCCCATGACGGCCGGGGTTCCCGACGTGATGGCCACCAGCTCGGGCTGCGTGCGCATCCGTTCCAGCAGGAAGCGGCCCGTCAGGTCGCAGTAGTCCTCCCCGCCGCCTGCGGCTTTCGGTTCGCCCGTCGCCAGGTCGAACGGCATTCCCCAGTGGAACCGCTCCTTCTGCCGCTCGGCCGGGGCGTATCCCTTGCCCTTGAGCGTGCGGATATGCACGACGACCGGTCGCGGCGTGTCCTTCACCTGCCGGAAGGCGGCGGTGAGCGCCTCGATGTCGTTGCCCTCCTTCACGTAGAGGTAGTCCAGCCCCAGCGCGCGGAAGAAGTTGCACGGGGCCTTGCCGTCGCTTTCGCGCAGTTCGCGCAGGTTGGCGTAGAGGCCGCCGTGGTTCTCGGCGATCGACATTTCGTTGTCGTTCACCACGACGATGAGGTTCGTGCCCGCCTCTCCGGCATTGCTCAGTCCTTCGTAGGCTTCGCCGCCGCTCAGCGAGCCGTCGCCGATCACGGCGATCACGTTCTCGCTGCCGCCCCGCAGGTCGCGGGCCTTGGCCAGTCCGCAGGCCAGGCTCACCGAGGTCGAGGTGTGGCCGATCGTGAAGTGGTCGTGCTCGCTCTCCTGCGGATTGGTGTAACCCGACACCTCGTCGTAGTCCGCCGGATCGAGGAACGCCTCGCGGCGGCCCGTCAGCATCTTGTGGACATAGCTCTGGTGCGAGACGTCGTAGATGATCTTGTCCTTCGGCGAGTCGAATACGCGGTGCAGGGCGATCGTGGCCTCCACCATGCCCAGGTTCGGTCCGATATGTCCGCCGTGGGCGCTCAGTTTCCGCAGCAGCGCCTCGCGGATCTCGTCCGCCAGCGCATGCAGTTGCTCCGTCGTGAGACCCCGGAGGTCCTGCGGAGCGTCGATTTTTTCAAGATACATGCTGTGTTCGTTTTTGTGTTTGTCCTGTCCGGTATCTGTCTGTGTCGGCCGTCGCGTTCGCAGTCTTTCCTGCCCGGTGCGGCCGGAATGCCTTTCCGGAGACCGCCGTGCGGCCGCCGGAAGGGAGGGGTCCGGTCAGATGCCTTTCCCCGCTTCGTAGGCTTCGCGCAGGGCGGGATGTCCCGCGATTTCGCCCGCGTGCCACACGCCCGTGCCGAATACGGTCGCACGGAGGTGCGGCTCCTCCAGGCAGTCGAAGAACCCCTGGAAGGTGTCTGCCGTGCGGAGCATCTTCTCCCGCTCCTCCTCGGCGGCCGTGAGCAGGAGGTAAAACTCCTTGCCGCTGATCTCCGTGTAACGTGCGCAGCAGCGGTCGATCAGGGTTTTCATCTGGGCCGCCATCGTGTAGAAATAGACCGGCGTGGCCATCGCGATCACGTCGGCCCGCACCATCTTGTCGATGATCTCCGCCGCGTCGTCCCGCTGCGGGCAGGGTTTGCCGTCGCGGCTGCATGCGCCGCATCCCGTGCAGTAGCCGATGGTCCGGTCGCGCAGGAAAATCTTCTCCGCGTCGTGGCCCGCCTCGGCGGCTCCGCGCAGGAACTCGTCGCAGAGCCGGTCGGAGTTGCCGCCCCGGCGCGGGCTGGATGAAAGAATCAGTACTCGTTTCGCCATTGTCGTTCGTGTTTTTCTACGGTGCAAAAATAGCGGGAAAAAACGACTTCCGCCTAATCCCGATTACGGATAATATTACCCGGATTCCGGTTTCGCCCCGCCGCCGGGTTTTTAGGTATTTTCGCGTATTGCCTCATCCCGCGGGAATAACGACCTTTGCACCGTGAACGAAAAACCCGTGCGTATGAAACCGATCGCCCTCTCGTTGCTGCTCGTACTGCTGCCTTTCGGCCTGCGGGCGGAGCATGCCGCCGGATACTCCGCGCTCCCGGCCGCGGACAGCGTCGCCGCGGTATCCGCCGCCGATGCGGCCCGCCTTCCGGCCGAAGCCGATGCCCTGCGGGAGAAGACCTCCTCGTGGGAACGGATTCTGGAGCGCCTTCCGGCGATTTCGGGCTATGTGCAGTTGGGCTACGAGGCCGCGGAGCGCTCCTCGACCTTCTTCATCAAGCGCGTGCGGCTGAATCTCGCGGGGAATCTCGCCCCCGAAGCCTGGTCTACCGCGTGCAGATCGAGTTCGCCTCGCCCAAGGTCGTCGATGCCTACGTGGAATGGAAGCCGCTGCGCCAGCCAACGTCAAGCTGGGCGAGTACAAGGTTCCCTTCTCGATCGAGAACACGGACTACGTGCCCCTGAAGTTCGAGGCTGATCGAATACCCGCTCGGACTGCGCCGGCTGATGGGCTTCGAGGATGTCTGCGGCCTCTCGGCCACGGGGGCGCGACATGGGCGCCACGCTCTACGGCGGATTCTTCCGGCGCGACGGGTACGACGTGCTCAGCTACGACCTGGGCGTGTTCAACGGCGAGGGCATCAATACGAAGGACAGGAATACCTCGAAGGACCTCTCCGCGCGGCTGGGTGTCCGGCCCTTCCCGGGGCTGCTCCTTTCGGCCTCCTACTACCGGGGCGAATACGGCGTCTCCTACCTGCGGCGCGTCCGTTACGGAGCGGGCGCCTGCTACGACCGCGGTCCGGTCGTCCTGCGCGGCGAGTGGATCGGCGGCGAGACGGGACTTCCGGCCGGGGACGAACGCCCGGCGGGCGGCCTCCTGGAGAGCAGCGGCTGGTATGTGCTGGGCGGCTGGCGCGTCACGCGGACGCTGATGCCCGTCGTGCGCTACGACACTTTCCTCGAGAATACCTCCGCGCCGTCCTCCCGCCAGACCAACTACACGGCCGGCATCCTCTGGCAGCCGGTGAAGTACCTGCGCTGCCAGCTCGACTACACCTACGAGGACTACGCTTCGCACGGTGTCTCGAACCGCAACGTCGTCGCGGTCATGTTTTCCGGAATCTTTTTAAAGTTCTTGCGATATGATGAAAAACCTGCTCGAAAAACTCCGTGTCGAAGACTGGGTGGCGGTCTGGGTCTCCGTTCCGCTGCTGCTGCTCTCGGCGCTCGTCCCCCGCAGTCTGCCTGCCGTTCCCGCGACGCTCGTGGGCAGCGTGGCGTGGTACAACATCGCCCTGCTGTTTCTGATCGTGCTCGTCGTGCTCTACGTCGGGAGTCTCCTGCTGCGCCGTCCGGTCCGGGGGCTGCTGCCGTCGCTGGTCGTGGTCTTCGCCGTCTCGCTCGTGGCGCAGGTCGTGGCCAAGATTCCCGTCGTGGCGAAATACGGCTTCGAATCGGTCTTCTTCTCGGTGCTCTTCGGGCTGCTGATCCGCAATCTCTGGCGCCTTCCCGATTGGATGAAACCGGCCGTTCAGGGCGAGTTCTTCATCAAGATCGGCGTCGTCTGTCTCGGAGCGACGATCCTTATCGGCGACGTGATGAAGTCGGGCGTCTTCGGCCTCGTGCAGGCCTGCCTGGTCGTGGCGCTCGTCTGGTTCTTCGCCTTCCGGTTCTCGCGCCGCCGGGGCGTGGACGAACGTTCGGCGATGATTCTGTCGAGCGGCGTCTCGATCTGCGGCGTCTCGGCCTGCATCACCGCGGCGCGCGTGGCGGGCGGCGACGACAGGAAACTCTCGTATATCGTCTCGCTGGTGCTCATCGTCGTCGTGCCGATGATCTACCTCATGCCGTGGCTGGCCGGACTGATCCTGCCGCATCTGTTCGAACCCTCCGTGGCACAGGAGGTCGCCGGAGCGTGGATCGGCGGCACGATCGACACCACGTCGGGCGTCGTGGCTTCGAGCGAGATGATCGGCGACGCGGCCAACCGGCAGGCCGTCATCATCAAGGCGGCGCAGAACGTGCTGATAGGCGTGGTGGCCTTCTTCATCGCGCTCTACCTCTCGACCCGCGGGGAGCGGGGCCGCGAGGCCCCCTCGCTGGGCATCGTCTGGGAGAAGTTCCCCAAGTTCATCCTCGGATTCGTCGCCGCCTCGCTCGTCTTCAGCCTGATGCAGTCGGGCGGGTTCTTCGTCCCGGGCGACGGCGGCAAACTCGCCGAAACGGGTGTCGCCAAGACCTTCTCCACGGTCTTCTTTTCGCTGGCCTTCGTCTGCATCGGCCTCGACACGCGTCTGAAGGAGATCGTATCGAAGGAGAACCGCAACCTGCTCCGTTCGTTCCTCGCGGCGCAGGGTTTCAACATCGTCGTCACCTTCGTGATCGCCTGCCTGTTGTTCGGCGTGCTGGAAGCCCATGTGGACGGCATAGGTGCGCCCCTTCTGCGCGAAATGAAGGTTGAATCCGCCGGTGACGGAGCCTTTCGGACTGACCGTAGGAACGTTGGGGCTGTGGCGGAACATTCTTGGAACGCTCGGACTTGCCGGACGTATTGTCGATGACGGTCGGATACTGGAATGCAGACGTGCCGTCGCAACATGATAATCGCCGTTTCCGGGAGAATTGTGTGTAAGGGGCCCGGAACGATCGTTTCGGCGGTTGTCGGTCCGTATCGCGATCGGTTTCCGGTCTGCGCTGAAAGTCCGGTTCTCAGCCGTCTCCCAAAACAGCGGATCGGAGCGGAACGTCTCTGTCCTGGAAGCAGCCGGACGGAATTGCGGACGATGATATTCGTAGGCAGCAGTATCTGGGTATGGCTCGGTTCATTGTTCTTCAGGGCCTGCAGCAGGATCTTTACGGCCAGAATACCCATCTCTTCGATCGGCTGATTGACCCGTGTAATGGCCGGGGACAGAAAATCCAGGTAGGTGTAATTGTCGAACGAAATGACCGACAGGTCGTCCGGAACATTCAGTCCGGCCTCTTCGACCGCTTTGAGCGTACCGAGCAGGATTGTGTTGCTCAGGGCGAAGATAGCCGTCGGGGGTTCCGGCCCTGCAAGCGCCAGTTTGGTTTCGACATACCCGTTCTGGATTGAGAAATCGGTGCCCGAGACCATTCCGCCGTCTTTTATCCCGTAGGATTGCAGGGCTTCGCTGTAACCGCGTACCCGCTCTATCGTCGTGATGGATGAAGGAGGTCCCTGGATGCAGCGGATCTTCCGGTGTCCGCTCTCCAGCAGCATCCGTGTTGCATTGTAGCTGCCCAGGTAATTGTCTGTCGAAACGTAGGGCAGGGTCGTTTCGGGGAAATAACGGTCGATCAGGACAATCGGTGTCCTGGTTGCCGCCTCCTCCAGCGAGTGGGCGTCGCGGCCGCAGGGTACGATGATAATGCCGTCGATATTCCGGCTCATCAATGAGTCTATTCCCTCCCGTTCGTCCTTCTCGTTTTCCATCGAGTCGATCAGGATCACGGTATATTTATACAGGCGGGCCTCGTGGATGATCACGTTGGCGATGTTGGCGAAGAAAGGATTGTCGATGCTCGGCACCATCAGTCCGATCGTGTTCGTGCGCTTCGTCCGAAGACTTTGCGCCGTCAGATTGGGCTGGTAGTTGCATTTCCGGGCCTCTTCCGTGATCGTTTTTACCGTCTGGTCGGCAATTCGGTATTTTTGCGCTTTGCCGTTTAGTACCCGGGATACCGTAGATATTGAAAATCCCGTCCGCTCTGCTATTGTAATCAAGGTTTCTTTTTGCATTGTTATGTATAATTGGATAGCCAAAGATACTTTTTTTTCAAAAAAGATCAAAGAAAATTTGGTTGTTTGAGATTTTTTATTTATATTGCACAAACGATTGCGCAAAATACGATCCCAACCTGTCGAAAGCAATGCGCAAACCATGCTGCAGAAACCTTAAAAACACTTCGAAATGAACCTTAAAAAAATTGTTGTCATCGGTAGCAGCAACACGGACATGGTCATCAAGTCCGAGAAACTGCCTGCCCCCGGAGAAACTGTGCTGGGTGGCACTTTCCTGATGAATCCGGGAGGGAAGGGGGCCAATCAGGCCGTTGCTGCGGCCCGTCTTGGCGGCCGTGTCACTTTCATCTGCAAAACCGGAGACGATCTGTTCGCCCGGCGGGCCGAAGAGGGATACAGGCAGGAGGGTATCGACACGGCCTTCATGCTCTGCAATGCCGAAGTTCCTTCGGGTGTGGCCCTGGTTACCGTCGATGCCAAAGGCGAAAACTGTATCGCCGTCGCTCCGGGGGGCCAACAACACCCTTCTGCCTGCCGACATCGAACAGGCCCGTTCCGAGATTGAGTCGGCCGATCTCGTCATCATGCAGCTCGAAATTCCTCTCGAAACCGTCATCTGCGCGGCCCGTATCGCTCACGAATCCGGAGTGAAGGTACTTTTGAATCCTGCACCCGCATCGGCTCTTCCGGAAGAGCTGCTCCGAATGGTGGACGTCCTGATTCCCAATCGCGGAGAGGCCAGCGCCCTGACGAACATCGAAGTGACGGACTGGGAAACCGCCGAACGGGCCGCTCGGGTTCTCCATGGATACGGTGTCGGCAGCGTGCTCATCACGCTCGGGGCGTACGGAGCTCTCTGCTTCGACGGCTCCGAATGTACGCACATCGCTCCGTTCAAGGTGAAAACCGTAGACACTACGGCTGCCGGCGATACCTTTTGCGGAGCTCTCTGTGTTGCGCTGGCCGAAGAACGCGATCTCGTGCAGGCTGCCCGTTTCGCCTCGCTCGTCGCCTCGATCTCAGTAACTCGGCTCGGCGCGCAAAATTCCGTTCCTTATCGCCGGGAAATCGACGATATTCGGGTCGCACAGCTCTGACCAATCCAAAATCAGATACACGAACCTAAAAACCCAAACATCCATGAGAAAATTGAACTTTATGCTTCTTTTCTCGTTTTTCGCACTCGCAACCGCGGGATGCGACGATGAGAACGAACAGAAAGCGGAGCCCGTGGCCCCGATTCTGAAAGATGTGGTCATGCCGGCGGAGAGCAGTACGATTCCCGGCACGACGGTAACGATCTCCGGCAAGGGTTTCGACACAGGGGACAAACTTTATTGTACGTCGCTTTCGCAGGAAAAGGACTTTGAACCCCAGGTAATCGAGGTGACCGATTACGGCATTTCGATCGTTATCCCGTCCGATGCCGCCGGCACATACGAGGTGGACGTAGAGCGTGCGGGTCTTGTCAGTACGCTGCCGGACTACTTGAAAGTGGCTTACGTGATCGCTATCGACGATCTGGTGATGCCGACGGACCATGCGGCCCGGGGTACGAAAATCCGGATCGGAGGCAAGGGCTTCGAGGCGGGCGACAAGGCCGTCTTTACTTCCGACGCCTATCCGTCCGGCGTATCCCATACGGCGGACGTCGCACTGACCGGCGAGGGAGTCGAGATCGTTGTTCCCGAGGAATGCTATGGAGTGAATACGCTGACGCTGACCCGGGGAAACCGGCAGGGACGTCTGGGAGAGGTCAGTGTGGCCGTCGCCGTGGGAGACGAGATAGGCGGAGGTATCGTCTACTATGTTTCCGACGGAGGCATTCACGGACTGATCGCCAAGCGCAGCAATACCGGTTCGGCGACCGAACAATGGGGACCGACCTCCAGACACGGCGAAACCAGAAAGGATATATACGCCGGCAAGGAGAACACGCGTATTTGCGTGGAGGCCATGAAAAATTTCCACCAGCAGTTCGAGACATGGCCGTCGAGCAAGAAGTCGGCTGCCGAACAGTGCGATGCGGAGACCGAGACCGTGGACGGCATCGTGTACGACGATTGGTTTCTCCCTTCGCAGCAGGAACTCGTACAACTGTTCTACCAGAAAAACATGCTTGCCGAAAAGGGTGCCGGACTTGCGGCCAACAACTATTGGTCGTCGTCTGAAGGTGATGCCGACGACAGCGCGCCGATATGGAGCGCCTACTACGTGAACTTCTATGAAGCGGAGAATCTCGTGACGGCGGCTTCGGACAAGGAGGGATGGGCCATCGGAATCCGCGCGATCCGTCAATTTTAGCGTCTAACTACTAACCGAGAACAACAATGAAAAAGATATTGTTTTTACTGGCAGCACTGCTGCTGGCAGCGGCCGGTTTTGCCCAAAACAAGGTCGAAGGCATGGTGATGAATGAAAATTCCGAACCGCTCGCAGGTGTTGCCGTTGTCGTAAAAAATACGCAGAAGGGTGTATCGACCGATGCTATGGGATGTTTTTCGATCGATGCAAAAAAAGGTGAGACCCTGGTTTTCTCTTTCATAGGCATGATCGATCAGTCCGTTCCCGTGGGGAAGGATACACGAATGGAAATCCGCATGGTCCCCGATAATTACAACATGGACGATGTGGTGGTCATCGGTTACGGGTCGGCCAAAAAGAGCGATCTGACGGGCTCGGTGGCCTCCATCAAGTCCGATGTGCTCAAAAACAGCAAGATCGGAATGGTTTCGGCCGCTCTGCAGGGGTGCGGCGGCTGGCGTACAGGTCACGCAGGGCAATATGAAACCCGGAGCCGATGCCAGCATTCTGATCCGTGGCGCCGGCTCGATCAACGCTGGGACGGAACCTCTTTACATTGTGGACGGTGTGCCTGTGGAGGGTGGTCTGCAGGATCTTTCGGCCGGCGATATCCAGTCCATCGAGGTGCTGAAGGACGCTTCCTCGGCCTCGATTTACGGATCGCGCGGCTCGAACGGCGTCGTACTCGTCACCACCAAAAGAGGTACGGCAGGAAAGACCCGCGTATCGTTCAACGTCACGGGCGGCGTACAAAAGCTCATGAACAAGCAGGACATGATGACCGCTCAGCAGTATTACGACCTGATCGAATCCACCGGGCAGACCTATACCTGGACTTCGGCGGAATTGCGCCAGCTCAGCCGCGGCGAATCGACCGACTGGCAGGATGCCGTGACGCAGAACGGCAGTTTCCAGAACTATAATCTTTCGATTTCGGGCGGCGGCAAGACAACCACCCACTACCTCGGTCTCGACTATTACGACCAGCAGGGAACCGTCAAGCGCTCCTCGTTCAACAAATTTACCGCTCGTTACAATATGGACGCTACGCTGAACAAATGGCTGCGTTCGGGTGTGAGTATGAATGTCATCGAATCTAAACTGATGAATATCAACGAGGAGTCCGACTCGGGTTACGGTACGATGCACAGCGCCATCACTGCACAGCCCACCGCTCCGATCTATAATGCCGACGGCAGTTATTTCGACGGTTTCCTCAATACGAAGGCCAATCCCGTAGCCATCGTCGATTTGCTGGACAAACCCACCAAGAAGACCCGTGTCGTGGGATCGTTCTATCTGGAGCTGGAGCCTGTCAAGAACCTGCGCATCCGTTCGGACAACGGCGGGGAGCTGGTATTTTTCAAGGTCAATGAATACGAAGACGGACGCATGGGTCAGCACTATGCCGCTGACGGACATGCCCGTATCATGACCAACAAGAAACGGTACTGGCAAACCGAGAACACCGTCACCTACGACTTTATGCGCAACCGGCACAAATTGACGGTCATGGGCGGATTCTCCGCTTCGCGGACCGACTACGAAGAGGTCACGGCCGATTCGAAGGGACTCAATGCGACGACTAAATACAACAACCTGGGCGGTGCGACCACCCACGGTCCCAACGGATCCTATGCTTCGGCTTCGACGCTCGTGTCGTTTTACGGACGTGCGACCTATAATTTCGACGAGCGTTACCTCGTAACGCTGACCATGCGCGGCGACGGTTCCTCGCGCTTCGCTCCGGGACACCGGTGGGGCTACTTCCCCTCGCTGGCTGCCGCATGGCGTATCTCCGAAGAGCGGTTCATGCAGAAAGCCAGATGGGTGGATAATCTCAAACTGCGTGTCAGCGCCGGTATGCTCGGCAATCAGAATATCGGCGATTACTCCTATGCCGCGCAGATCAGCCAGGGCGGTTCGGGTCTCGACTACGTTTTCGGCAACAGCCTCGTATCGGGAGCCGTCTACAGCAGTATCAGCAATCCCGATCTCACCTGGGGAGAAAGCCAAACAGTTGGATATCGGTCTGGACTTCGGCCTGTTCGGCAACCGTATCGCCGGTACCATCGAGGGTTACTACAAACGCACGAACGATCTGCTCTGGACCGTGCCGCTGCCCAAGGAGTCGGGTTACACGAGCTCGATGACCAACGTGGGCGTGCTCGACAACAAGGGCATTGAGTTCACGCTGAACACGGTCAATCTGAATCTGCGTAATTTTCAGTGGACCTCTTCGTTCAACATCTCCTATAACCGCAACGAGATTATCGAGCTTTACGACGGCAAGCAGGATGTCGATAAATCGCTTTTCGTGGGGCACTCGCTCGGGGAATTTTACCTGCTCCACTCGCAGGGCATATGGCAGCTCGATGAAGCCGACAAGGCCGCTGTCTACGGCGCCTATCCGGGCGATCGCAAGATCCTCGACAGAGAGCCCGACAACGTCATCAACGGCGATGACCGTATGTTTGCCGGTCAGAGCACTCCGACCTGGTACGGAGGTTTCTCCAACACGTTCCGCTTCTATGGTTTCGATGTCACGCTGTTCATGAACTTCGCCGGCGGCCACAAGATCAACAACACGCTGCTGCGTTCGCAGAGTTCCTACAACGTATGGGGCAATATGAGCCGGGATTACTACTTCGGTTATTGGCGCATCGACCGCCCGAGCAACGTCTACCCGGCTCCGCGCGTAGGCAGCGCCTATGCCAACGGAGATGGCACCGATGCCAACCTGCAGGATGGCAAATACCTGCGCATCAAGAATCTGGAGATCGGCTACACGCTGCCTAAGCGTTGGACCGATGCCATTCGCGCCAACAGCATCCGCGTATTCTTCTCGGTGCAGAACCTCGCGACCTTCACCGCCTACACGGGCTACGACGTAGAGGCGTGGGACAATACGAACCCTTATCCCGGTTCGCGCAGTTTCATCGGCGGAGTTTCCGTCAATTTCTAAAACACGCAACCTAAAAAAACGAACCATGAAAAAGATGATATGTGCCGCGGGATTCCTGCTGATGCTGGGTGCGGTCACTTCCTGCGAAAGTTTTCTCGATGAAACCCCCAAAAGCAAGCTGACTCCCGAAAACTCGTTCAAGACCGAGGACGATTGGGACAACACCCTGACGGCCGCTTACGGGGCGTTGCAGAACATCACCGCCGGATTCGAGGCGAAATATGCCATTACGCTGGGTGAATTCGGCACCGACGAGGTGCTGCCGTTCGATCTCGGATGGGCAGCCTATGCCGAGTTGCATTATTACACTTTTTCGGCCTCGCATTCTTTTTTTCGATAATCACTATACCCTCTGTTACGATGGTATAAAGCGTTGCAATATCGTCATCGACATGCCTTCCGAGGCTCCTGTGAGCGGACAGGCGCGCAGTCTGATGATCGCCCAGGCCAAATTCGTGCGTGCGCTGCTCTATTTCGATCTGGTGCGCATGTACGGCGGCGTGCCGCTCTGGACCTCGGCGTCGGTCGATAAGAACCAGATCATGAAACCGCGTTCGACGGCCGATGACGTTTACGGAGTCATCGTACAGGACCTGCGCGATGCCGCGGGCGTACTTCCCCCGTCGTGGGAGTCCGGATCGGACAAGGGCCGCGCCACCAGCTATGCGGCCTATGCCCTGCTGGGCCGTGTCCTGTTGCAGTGGGGGCGTCCCGGCGAGGCGCTGACCGCTCTCGATCAGGTTTACGGCAAGTTCCATCTCTACGACGACTATGCCGACATTTTCTCGCCTGACCATAAGAACGAAGAGTATGAAAACATTTTCGAGGTGCAGTTCAAGCACTCGGGCAAATGGGGCGAGGAGGGTTCGCTTTCCAGCACAGCTATTGGGGACCGCGCAACATTCCGGGCAGCACGACGGCTTTCGGAGGCTGGGGTGGATTCGGCCCTTCGCAGTATCTTTATGACAGTTACGACGCCGAGGACAAGCGCAAGACGGCTTTCTTCTGGACCGAGTTTGCCGGTATTCCGCAGACTCCGCCGGCGATCAAGAAGTTCTGGGATCCGAAATACGGCAATGAGATCGAGAACGACGATCTGAACTTCATCTACATCCGTTATGCCGACGTGCTGCTGATGCGGGCCGAAGCGCTCAACGCCATCGACGACAAGACCGATGCCAAGTACGATTGCCTCAACGAGGTGCGCAGACGCGCCGGGCTGGGCGAGATCACCGCGGCGGACAACCTTACGAAGCAGCAGTTCGCCGATGTCCTTCTCGAAGAGCGCCTGCACGAGCTGTGCTGCGAACACGTGCGTCGTTTCGACCTGATCCGTTTCGGCAAGTTGGCCGAACAGGTGAAGGCTGCCTACGATATCACGATCCGCGACTTCCATGTGCTTTATCCGATTCCGCAGAGCGCCATGGATGCGAACGATGCCATTACGGAAAACAATCCGGGTTATTGATACGGTGCTGACGGGGAGGCGTTCCGTCGCCTCCCCGTTCCGAAAACTCACGATATTCAATCTGTTTATGAAGACAATCTTTCGGTTGGGATTCTGCCTGCTGTTCGCCGCCGGGGCAGGATGCGAAAAGATAGCGGCGAACACTTCCCGCAGGGTGGGGGACACGGGAAGCACGACCGTAGAGAACGGTGTCGTGAAGGTCGTTCCCTACGAATATTACCAGGCATTCCGCAATCCGATGAAGGGATTCCGCGAGTTCTTCGGTCCCGGCATCGACAAAAAGAGGGCGGAATATCCCTATCCCTACGGTTCGCTCATCAAAGAGTACATGCAGTGGAACATGATGGAGAACGTCGAATCGGACGGCGTGGACAAAGTGATCGCTTACAGCAACCACCGTTGGGGAAGGCGTCGAGGAGATGAACGTCAAGGTCGTGCCGCGCCCCTTTATCGTATGGATAGAGCCTTACGAGGGTGGCGTGGAGAAGAATACCTACACGGATCATCCCGATGACCTGAACGGCTGGCACTGGCCTTCGGACATTCCGCGCGAGGTGCGTTCGGACGACGACAACACTCCTTCTACGGGCGGATATTTCGACCCGACGTTCCAGGAGCGTGTCAAGAAGTTCGTCGCCAAACTGGGCGAGGCGTGGGATAACGATCCGCGTGTGGCCTATGTCGAAATGGGCATTGTCGGCGAATGGGGCGAACACCACGACCCCAACATCACGACCTATTGGAAACCTCATTCGCAGCCGGAGCATGTCGCCAACCGGACCTGGATTCCCGGCATTGAAAAAGACGTTGGGCGACGCATTCAAAGGCCGCTTTCAAGAACAAGAAGGTCATGATCCGCTATGCATACGAGTTCGAGGACTACGATTTCGGCGTCTATTGGGACTCGTGGGCCATCTCCGAGGAAGAGGAGCGCGGTTACAACGCCATGATGCGCCGGGGCGACTATTGGCGCACGCAGCCTGTCGGCGGCGAGATAACCTGGAACTGGGGCGATCTTTTACGACAAGGGCTACCGCAGCCTCGAAGACTGTCTGGCCAATGCGGAGACCCGCGCGAAGGTCATCGAACAGATTCGCTCGCTTCACTGCAACCATCTGGGCGGCGTGACATGGGCCGATTTCAACGATCCCGTGTTCCAGGTCAATGCATCCACGGTACAGAAAGCGCTGGGATACCGCTTCGTCATCAAGGAGTTCTGCTATCCCGCGCGTATAGAGCAGGGTAAGCCGTTCGAGGTGAAGCTCAAGGTGGTCAATACGGGTTCGTCGCCTTTCTATTACGACTGGCCTGTCGAGGTGGCGCTGCTCAACGCATCGACGCACCGCAAAGTGTGGTCCGCCACGCTCGCCGATGCGCACATTTCCCAGTGGATGCCCGGGGAGAACTGGGATCCTGCGAGCGGCAGTTACGGTACGCCGGCTCCCGAGAACGAGGTGACTGCCGCCTTGACGCTCGACGAGGAACTGCGGCCGGGCAAATACATCGTGTCGCTCGCCGTCCTCGATCCTGCCGGTATGCTGCCTTCGCTGCGCTTCGCCGCCATGAACTACTTTACCGGAGGCCGCCATCCGATGGGATACGTCGGAGTGGGGGCCGACAGCGACGAATATGAGCTCAAAAATGCCGAATTCGACGACATCCAGAGCGACAAGACCTTGAGATATATCGTAGACTGACGATGCCCATGACACGTTTTCCGACGATCGCCCTGTTCTGCGCCTTCGTTTGCGCAGGTTGTGGCACCCGCATTCCGCGGCGCATTATACGGCCATTTCCGACGGAGAGACCGTACGCGTCACGATGGCCGAATACGACTCCGCTTTCCGCAATCCGCTGAAAGGATTCCGGGAGTACTTCATGGTCGGGACCGACGCTCGTCGGCCCGAATACCCTTATCCCTATGGTTCGCTCATCAAGGAATACATGCAGTGGAACCTGCTCGAGCGCAATGCGGCGGACAGCGTAGCGACCGTCATCGCTTACAGCGACCACCGCTGGCAGGGCGTTGAGGAGCAGAATGTCAAGGTGATTCCGCGCGTGTTGCTCGTGTGGGTTGAGCCGTGGCACGGCGGATGGGCCAAGGACCCGGCCAACCGCGACGACCTGAACGGCTGGCACTGGCCCGAGGACCTTCCCGGAGAGACGGGGCCTTACAAACAGATTCCCGGTTCGGTGGGCGCCTATGTGGAGCCGCAGGACTCGCTGACGCCCATTTCGGGCGGTTATTTCGATCCGTCGTTTCCCGACCGTGTGCGAAACCTGGTTCGCAAAAGCTGGGAGAGGCATGGGACAACGACCCGCGCGTGGCCTATGTCGAAATGGGTATCGTCGGAGAGTGGGGCGAGCACCACGATCCCGACCTTTCGACCGTCTTCCCGCCCCACGACGAGCCGCGTCATGTCGCCGGCCGTACCTGGATTCCCGGCATGGAAAAAGTACTGGGCGACGCGTTCCGCGAGGCGTTCCGTAATAAGAAGGTGATGGTGCGCTATGCCTATGAGTTCGAGGATTACGATTTCGGAATCTATTGGGATTCGTGGGCCCAGCCCCAGGAGATGGAGCGCGGCTACAACGCGATGATTCGTCGGGGCGATTACTGGCGGACGCAGCCCGTCGGCGGCGAGATCACCTGGAACTGGGGCGACCTGGCCAAATACCGTAGTTTCGAGGCGGTCGTAGCCGACGACACGACCCGGCATACCGTTATCGAACAGATTCGCAATCTGCACTGCAATCATCTGGGCGGCATCACCTGGGCCGACTTCAACGATCCGGTCTTTGCCCGCAACGCCGCGGAATTGCAGAAAGCGATGGGGTACCGGTTCGTGCTCTCCGAGGCTTCCTACCCTTGCCGGATCGACAGGGGCGAGGCATTCGGAATGGAGTTTTCGCTGCGGAACACGGGCTCCTCGCCTTTCTATTACGACTGGCCCGTCGAGGTCGCCCTACTCGATGTCCGAACGCATGCGAAGGTCTGGGGACGGTACTCGACGACGTGCGTCTCTCGCAGTGGATGCCGGGAGAGGATTGGGACGGAACGTCCTACCGCATCCGGCCCGAAACCGTGACTGTCCGTGCACGGCCTCTTCTCGGCGATGACCTTCCCGAGGGCCGTTACATCCTGGCGCTGGGCATTCTCGATCCGGCCTGCGGCCGTCCCACCGTCCGTTTTGCCAATACGAACTATTTCACGGGCGGTTATCATCCGTTGGGATATGTCGGTGTCGGGGAGTCCGAATCGGCTCCGGCCCTCGATCCGGCGGACTTCGACGACCTCCGAAGCGACACGACTTTGAATTACAAACCGAAAAACGACCTGAAACCATGAAACGACTTCTGATTATCGTCTTGTTGCTGTCCGCCGTTTCGTGCGGACAAAAAGACCCCGCACCTGGCGGGGAACCCGTCCGGATCATCTTCGACACGGATCTGGGCAACGACATCGACGACGTGCTGGCCCTGCAGATGCTTCTCAACTATGAAAAGGAAGGCCGGGCCGAACTGCTGGGCATCACCCTCTGCAAAGCCAATCCCGCCACCATCGCCTTTACCGACGGCTACTGTCGGTTCGACGGACGCGGCGACATTCCGCTGGGTTACGCTTATGACGGTGTCACGCCGGAGGACGGAACCTACCTGTTGCCGACGCTGGAGGCATCATTCGGCGGCGAACCTCTGCTGCGACCGGCCCGCACCATCGACAGCGGGCTGCCCGAAGGGTACAAACTGCTGCGGCGACTGCTTGCGGCCCAACCCGACGCATCGGTCGTACTGGTCGCCGTGGGACCGCTGACCAATATCGGCAACCTGCTGGTCAGCGAAGCCGACGAATTTTCATCCCTTTCGGGGCGTGATCTGGTCGCCGCCAAGGTACGCCGCGTGGTGACGATGGCCGGGCTGTTCGGGGACGAATTCGATTTTCCGGAGTACAACGTCGTCTGCGACCTCGAGGCCTCGCACCGCACGTTCGAACTGTGTCCCGTTCCCCTGACCACCACCGGATGGGAAGTCGGCAATCTGCTGCCGTATCCCCATGAAAGCATCCTGACGGATTTCGGCGATCCCGAAGCGCATCCGCTGCCGGTCGCCTACCGTCACTACATGCAGATGCCCTACGACCGGCCGACGTGGGACCTGACGGCAGTGCTCGAGGCCGTGGAACCGGGCAAATGGTTTGACCGTTCGCCGAAAGGTACGGTCCGGATCGCCGCCGACGGCCGCAGTTCGTTCGAGGCGTCCGAGACGGGTATGCAGGAATACCTCGTCATTCCGCAGGAAAAAGGCCGCCGCTGCGTTGCAGGCTCTCGTGGACTGTACGACCGGCAAGAATCTTAAAGACATGAACCCATGAAAAGTCTGCTGACCTGTCTGCTGCTCCTGGCATCATCGTGTCCGGCCGCCGCGAAGGAGCACCGCGTGGCGAGCGTGGCTTCGCCCGATGCCAAAAATATCGTGAACATTCTCTGCGACGGGCAGACGCTCCATTACGAAGTCTTCCGTAACGAAGAGCGCATCCTCGCGCCGTCGCCGCTGACCATGACGGTTGACGGTCGTATCTGGGGCTCCGACGCCCGGCCGAACGAAATCTCGTGCGGCGGCGCGGACCGGACCGAACGTTTCGTCGTCGCTCGTAAATACCCATCCGTACGCGACAGTTACCGGGAGGTTTCGCTGCACTATTCCGGCTATCGGGTGGAAGTGCGCGCCTACGACGACGGCGTGGCCTATCGGTTTGTCGGGACGACCGACCGCGAAGGCTGTGTGGAACGAGAGGGAGTCGCCTACGCATTCGATGCGGACTGCCTCTCCTATACCCTGCTGACCGGGAACCTGCAAAACTGGTTTGAGGAGAACTACTCTGAACGGATGCTGAGCGAGCTCCCGTCCGACAGCATTTCGATAGCCCCGGTCCTGGTCCGTGTCGGACGTTACGGCGTGTTGCTGGCCGAGGCCAACCTCTACGACTATCCGGGCCTCTACCTGCGCCCCACGGGACGGGGGGTTCGAGGGTGTTCAGGCCGCCTATCCCCGCAAGGAGGAGTTTTTCGACGGCACCAACAAGATCTATGCTACCGAGCGTGAACCCTATCTGGTGAAATGCGGGCTCGACCGGGCCTTTCCATGGCGTGTCACGGGTATTTTCGATGACGACGCCTCGATTCTCGGCAGCGAGCTTATCTATCTGCTCTCGGACAAGACCCGGAACGACTATTCGTGGGTGCGTCCCGGCAAAGTGCTCTGGGACTGGTGGAACCACAACAACATCTACGGGGTGGACTTCAAGGCGGGCATCAACACCGCGACTTATCTCTATATGGTGGATTTCGCGGCCGAACACGGTATCGAGTATCTGCTCATCGACGAGGGATGGTCGGAGCGTGACGATCTTCTGACGCTCAATCCCGAGGTGGACATGCCTGCCGTTTGCCGCCATGCTGCCGAAAAAGGTGTGGGCATCATGCTTTGGGCCAAATGGATCAATGTGGACAGGCAGCTCGACGAGGCATTCGAAATGATGCGGTCGTGGGGCGTGAAGGGCGTGAAGATCGACTTCATGGACCGGAACGATGCCAAGATGGTCAATTTCTATGAGCGTGTGGCCCGTAAGGCCGAAGAGTGCCGTATGCTGGTCGATTTCCACGGGTCGTATCCTAACGAGGGCATGCGGGCGAAATATCCGCTGCTGATGACACGCGAAGGAGTCGTGGGTCTCGAATACAACAAATGGAGCGATCGCGCCACCCCGCGTCACGACCTGATCATTCCTTTCCTGCGGATGTGGGTGGGGCCGATGGACTACACTCCCGGCGCCATGCTCAACGCCCAGCGGGAATCGTTCCGCGTCAATGCGGTGGAACCGATGAGCCAGGGTACGCGCGTGCACCAGTTGGCGATGTACGTCGTCACGAAAGCCCGTTGCAGATGCTTTCGGACAGTCCGACCAAGTACCTTGAGAATCCGGAGTGTTTCGATTTCCTGAAACAGGTTCCCACCGTCTGGGACGACGCGTCCGCTGTTCGGGGAGATCGGCCGAAATATCGGCGTGGCGCGCCGTAGCGGTGACAGCTGGTTCGTCGGCATCATGAGCGGCGACACACTCCAGAATGTGACGCTCGATCTTTCGTTTCTCGGTAACGGGAACTATGTCATGACGGCCTTCTGCGACGGTGTGAATGCCGAGGTGAATGGCCGGGATTATAAATGTTTCGGGCAGGAAGTGACGGCCGCCGACCGGATTCCGGTCGCATTGGCGACGGGAGGCGGTTTTGCCGCCGTGATCCGTCCGAAGATGGATTCGGGGGAACATTCGGACCGATAATGTCCTTCGTTGGGGCCGCCGTGCTTTGCACGAAGACCGGGTCGGTCTCTCGCCCCAACGTCCGGGAGACCGGCCCGATGCTCCGACGGAATTTGGCAATCGGTCCCCGGAAGCGGGTACTCCGGCAGTCGGACTCTCGGCGTGAAACGGCGACCCGTGGCTGTTTCGGCGATTCTCTGCGGATTGTTTCGTTTCGCTCCGGCCGACGGACCGGGCAGCTTCGGCATCTGCTTTCGCTCATTTCCCGAACTGCATCGGCAGGCACTGCGCGAAGCGTTGTCCGCTCTTTAACAAGCTATCGATCGAGCACTAACCAAAAAAAATGAATTATGTATATTGTCGGTAATTATTTTACGGCCGTCGTTTTCTGCATGATCACGATGCTGTGCTGGGGTTCCTGGGGCAATACCCAGAAACTCGCGTCGAGGAGTTGGCGTTACGAACTCTTTTTACTGGGACTATGTGATCGGTATGGTGCTTTTTTGCACTGTTGCTGGGAGCTTACGATGGGCAGCGCCGGCGTGCGGGCCGTCCGTTCCTTGCGGATCTGGGACAGGCTGCCGGCGTATCCGTCGGATGGGTCGTTCTGGGGGGTGTGATTTTCAATGCTTCGAATATTTTGTTGTCGGCCTCCGTCTCGCTGGCCGGCATGGCCGTGGCATTCCCGTTGGGTGTGGGTATCGCACTGGTGCTGGGCGTCATCATCAATTACGTCGGAGCGCCCTCGGGCAATCCGTTGGTGTTGTTTCTGGGGGTTGCGTTCATCGTGCTGGCTATCGTCTGCAACGGCATCGCTTCGGGGTGCGTGCAGCATGGCGAGGAGAGCCGAAGAAACAACCGCAAAGGACTGTTGCTGGCAGTCGTCGCCGGTGTGCTGATGTCTCTTTTCTACCGATTCGTCGTCATGGGCATGGACGTTGCCGATTTCCATCATCCTGCTGCGGGTATGCTGACTCCCTATTCGGCCGTTTTCGTCTTTTCGCTCGGCGTATTGGTCAGCAACCTGCTTTTCAATACGCTGGTCATGCGATGGCCTTTTGTCGGCGCTCCTGTAGGCTACGGAACCTATTTCAAAGGATCGTTGCCGACTCACCTGGTCGGGATGCTGGGCGGCGCCGTCTGGTGTCTCGGCACGGCGTTCAGCTACATTGCCTCGGGCGAAGCGGGGCCCGCCATTTCCTATGCACTCGGACAGGGTGCTCCGATGGTCGCCGCTGTTTGGGGCGTTTTCATCTGGAAGGAGTTCAAGGGCGCGACACCCCTTGTCAATCGGCTGCTCGCCCTGATGTTCCTGCTTTTCATCGGAGGATTGGGACTCATCATCGTAGCCGGAAATTGATTGGCCGAAAGGATTGTCGCCGCAGATTGGCGTACCCTCGTCCGGTCGTATCCCGTATGTCGTATCCTGCGGTGCACGATACGGAGGGGCCTTGCTGGAAATACCTGATCCGAAGCTGTCTGAAATGGAGGACAGCTTTCGGTATCGGACGTGCATGGACCATGACGGTCCGAACCATGTGGTTTCGTGTCCCGGGCTGCCGGTGGCTTGCGGGCGTCCGGTCGCCGTTGGAATCGAAGGGAGATCCCGGAACCCATTGTTCCGGGATCGGTCGGATTTCCTTATTTCGGTCGGCCTTTTTTTCTTGAACAGTGTTTTGCCCGGTCCGTGCCTCTCGTTGCGGATGCGTCCCTTCGGGGCGCAGAACGCCGGAAATTCCGCCGTGTCACCTCCGTCCCCTGCCCGCTTTCCGCCGGAGAAAAGGACCGCAAACCGTCTGTCCCGGTTTTCCCTTCGTCCGCTTCCGGCTTTCTTTTGTCCGGGACCGGTTTTCTGCGGTCCGGTCCGGGGCGTCTTCCGCCGAAGAAGTAGCTCTTCTGCCGCCGTTTCTCCTCCTGCGAGCGGGCGACGTAGACCGTTCGTGGGTGTAGGGGTTTTCGCCCGTCCAGAACATTACCGACGAGAGGGTCATCGGCGTGGGGGTCAGGTCCTGCACCTGTTCGAGCGTGAAATGCAGCCGGCCCAGCACCTTGCCGGCCAGCGCCTGCATGTCGCGTTCGGTGCAGCCCGGGTGCGACGAGATGAAGTAGGGGATCAGCTGGTAGGGCAGATGTTCCTCATCGCAGATGCGGCGGAAATCCGCATTGAGCCGCTCGAAAAGTGCGAAGGGCGGTTTGCGCATGAGTTTCAGTACGTTGTCCTCCGTGTGCTCGGGCGCCACCTTTGAGCCGGCCCGAGGTGTGGTGCTTCAGCACCGTCTCCAGATAGGCGGGTCCGTCGAAGAGGTCGTAGCGGATGCCGCTGCCGATGAAGGCCTTCTTGATCCCCTTTACGGCGCGGATCTTGGCGTAGAGGTCGAGCAGCGGCCGGTGGTCGTTGTCCAGGTTGGGGCAGATGCGCGGGTGCAGACACGAGGGGCGCCGGCAGCGGGCGCAGAGCGTGCGGTCGCGGCCGCCCATGCGGTACATGTTGGCCGAGGGGGCGCCGATGTCGGAGAGGTAGCCCCGGAAATCGGGCATCGCCGCGATACGGCGCACCTCGTCGAGAATCGACCGCTCCGACCGCGAGTGGATGAACTTGCCCTGATGCGCCGAAATGGTGCAGAAGGCGCAGCCGCCGAAGCAGCCGCGGTGGATGTTGACTGAATGCTTGATCATCTCCCACGCAGGGATGTCGCCCTTGCCGCGGTAGCGCGGATGCGGCGCCCGTTCGTAGGGAAGGTCGAACGACCGGTCGAGTTCTTCGGTCGAGAGCGTCGCGTTGGCGGGGTTGACCACCACGTAGCGGTCGCCCGTGGGTTCGACCAGTACGCTGTGCGGCTCCATGAGGTTGCTCTCCGTCTCGATGCGGCGGAAATTTTCGGCGAAGGCGTGCGGGTCGGCCGTGCACTCCTCGTAGGAGTGCAGCAGCAGCCGGTCTTCGAGCCGGTCGACGTAGGTGCGGTCGGCGAGGAACGCCACCTGCCGGAGTTTGCGCAGCAGCTTGGCGTTGTAGCCGTTGCGCATCGCCGCGGCTACCTGCTGCACGACGCGCTCGCCCATGCCGTAGATCAGCAGGTCGGCACCGCTGTCGACGAGGATCGAGGGTTTGAGCGCATCCAAGGCGGATGACGTCCAGGCTGTCCCATCCGCGTTCGCGGACCTCTTTTATGGTGGTGGGCAGGAACAAGGCGGAATCTTTTCAGGGGGTTATTTTACGGTCCGGGCCACGGCGTCGCGCAGCCGTTCCAGCGCTTCGCGGACGACGGCGCGCGGTGCGCCGACGTTCAGACGCATGAAGCCTTCGCCCTCGCGGCCGAACAGGGCGCCGTCGTTGAGCGCGCGAGGCGCGCCTCGTCGATGAACAGGCGCTGCAACTCCTCGTGCCGGAGGCCGAGCCCGCGGCAGTCGAGCCAGACGAGGAACGACGCTTCGGCCGCAGGGGCCGGATGGCGGGAAGGTGCTCGGCGCAGAAGCCGATGACCAGTTCGACGTTCGCCTCGACGTACCGCAGCATCTGCCGCCGCCATGCGTCGCCTTCGGGGAAAGCCGCGCGGTGTAGCGATGGGCGCGAAGAGGTTGGGTGCGTCGAGTTCGTTGGCCGCGAGCCACGAAAAGAAGCGGCGGCGCAGCGCCTCGTCGGCACGATCGCGTAGGAGCTGACGACGCCGGCGATGTTGAACGTCTTGGTCGGGGCGCCGAAGGTGACGCTGCACCGTGCGGCGGCTTCGGAGACCGAGGCGAAGGGCGTATGGCGGTTGTCCCACAGGGCCATGTCGCAGTGGATCTCGTCCGAGACGACCACGACGCCGCGGCGGTCGCAGATCGCGGCCAGCCGGCGCAGCGTCTCCGGGTCCCAGACGATGCCGCCCGGGTTGTGCGGGTTGGAGAGCAGCAGCAGGCGGCATCGGTCGTCCGCCACGCGCGCCAACTGGTCGAAGTCCATCGAGTAGCCCCCGCCGGGGTGCTCGCGCAGCGGGTTGAGGACGACCTGCCGGCCGTTTCCCTCGGGAACGAGCCGGAAGGGGTGGTAGACGGGCGGCTGGATGATGACCTTCTCGTCCTTCCCGACGAAGCGGTCGATGACCAGTCCGATGCCCTTGACGATTCCCGGGATGTAGGCGATCCATTCGCCGCGCACCTCCCATCCGTGGTGCGTGCGGATCCAGTCGGTGATCGCGGGGCGGTAGTCGGCGGGTTCCGCCGTGTAGCCGTAGAGCGGGTGCTCCAGCCGCCGGCGGAGCGCGCCGACGATGAAGTCGGGCGTCTCGAAATCCATGTCGGCGACCCACATCGGCAGCAGGTCGCCGCGGCCGAAGTGCTCCGCGAGCGTGTCGTATTTCACCGAATTCGTGCCGCGCCGGTCGATGGGGCGGTCGAAGTCGCAGGTCCCGGCGGCCGGGGCGTCGCCGGGATGTCGGGCGGGAGTGTGTCGTTTTTCCATGTTCGTAATCCGGTATGGGTCGTTGCCGGGGCGGGCCGTCACTCCTCTTCGGGGCGGACGGCGTAGGTGTCCCACTTGGCCAGCAGGGCCTTGAAGTCGTCCGGCAGCTCGCTGTCGAAGAGCATCGGGCGGTGCGTCGCCGGGTGTTCGAAACCCAGCAGCCGGGCGTGCAGGGCGTGGCGCGGCATCACCGCGAAGCAGTTCTCGACGAACTGGCGGTATTTGGCGAAGGTCGTGCCCTTCAGGATGCGGTCGCCGCCGTAGCGCTCGTCGTTGAAGAGCGGGTGGCCGATCCAGGCCATGTGCACGCGGATCTGGTGCGTGCGGCCCGTTTCGAGCCGGCACTCCACGAGCGTCACGTAGCCGTAGCGCCGCAGTACCTTCCAGTGCGTCACGGCGTGCTTGCCGTCCGATCCGTCGGCGAAGACGTACATTTTCTGCCGCTCGCGGGGGCTGCGTCCGATGTTGCCCGTGATGGTTCCCTCGTCCTGTTCGAAGTTGCCCCACACGAGGGCCACGTAGCGGCGCTGGATCGTGTGGTCGAAGAACTGTTTGGCCAGCCGGGCGTGCGCCTGCTCGTTCTTGGCGATGACCAGCAGCCCCGAGGTGTTCTTGTCGATGCGGTGCACCAGCCCGGCGCGGTTCTGCTCCCCGGCGGGGATGCCCTGCGCGTTGAGGTGGTGCATCAGACCGTTCACGAGCGTGCCGGTGTAGTTGCCCACGCCCGGGTGGACGACCAGCCCCGCGGGTTTGTTCACGATCAGCAGGTCGTCGTCCTCGTAGGGGATGTCGAGCGGCATCGGCTCGGGCCGCAACTCCGTCTCGCGCCGCGGGTAGGGCATCACGATCCGGATGCGGTCCAGCGGTTTCACCTTGTAGCTCGACTTGGCGGGTTTGCCGTTCACGAGGATGTTGCCGCTGTCGGCCGCCGCCTGGATGCGGTTGCGCGAGCAGTGCTCCATGCGGACGGTGAGGAACTTGTCCAGCCGCAGGGGCGTCTGCCCCTTGTCGGCCGTGACGGCGAAGTGTTCGTACAGCCCCGCCTCCTCGCCGTCCTCCTCGTCCTCCTCCCCGGTCACGGCAACCCCGTCGGACGCGGGAAGATCGCCGGTCGCGTCCGGAAATCCGGGCGCGGGAAGCCGCTCTTCCCCGGAGCGTTCCGTATCGTACCGTTCGGTGCGCATCAGTCGAAGAATTCGTCGGGTTCGGTCCGGGGAAGGCGGTGTTCGGCCTGCTCCGGGCTTTGGCGTTCGGAGGCGGGGGCGGCGGTGTCCGGGAGCCTCTCCTCTCCGGTGTCGGGGAGGTCGAACGCGCCGGCTCGGGCGAGCGAGTCGCGCTCCCGTTCGGTCCGGATACGCTCCTCGGCGGTCTCGGCCGCCAGTTTCTCGGCCTCGGCGCGGAACCGGGCCAGCTTCTTCTCGTCGAGCGTCAGGCGCAGGTCCACGCGCGACCCGAGGTTGGCCTCGCGTTCGGCCGAGGGGGTCTGCACGAAGACGCGGGCCTCCTTCTCGTTGAGCAGGTTCACTCCTTCGTCGAAGTCGATGCGTCCGACGTTGAGTCCCAGCTCCCAGAGACGCCCTTTCGCCTGCGCGAGCGGTACGCCCACGACCTGCGGGACGACCGTGAGGCTGTCCCCGTCGCGCACGCCGACGTAGAGCGTCACGCCGGAGCCGATCTCGGCTTCGAGGCGGCTCGTCTGCGTCACGGGCTTCTCCCCGCAGTACTCTTCGAGGACGTAGTTGGTGGCCAGGTCGGGGCGGTAGATCAGCTCGTCGATCTCCAGCCCGGCCACCTCGAGCATGTTCTTGGCCTGCCGGAGCGACCGGCCCGCCACGTAGGGCACGCGGACGGTCTTCTGCCGGAAGGAGTTGATCGTGATATAGACCGTGCGGCCGGGTTTGACCTCGACACCCCCTTCGGGCAACTGGTCGAGGACGATGCCCCCGGCGTAGGCCGGGACGAAAAGCGAGTCGTTCACATGCAGCTCGAGGTCGTTCGCCCGGGCGATGCGGCGGGCTTCGTCGAGCGCCGTGCCCGAGAAGTCGGGCACGATGCGGCGTGCTCCGTGGCGCGTGCCGGCCTGCATGACGAGGTGCGCGGCGACGGCCATCGCGAGGATGATCGCGGCGATGAGCGAAAGGTTCCAGAGCAGGCGGTTCCGCCGGAACCGGGTGAGGAAATTCTGCGGTTTTTCCATGCGAGCGAAGAGTAGTACGGGTTATTTCGGCGCCTTCCGGTAGAGGTAAATGGCGATACAGAGATAGATGATGTTGGGCAGCCAGACGGCCAGTCCGGGAGGCAGGGAGCCGCTCTTGGCGAACTCCTCGAAGAAACGGTTGAAGAGAATGTACGAGAAGCAGAGGCCCGTGCCGATGCCGATGTGCAGTCCCGTGCCGCCGCGCACCTTGCGCGAGGAGAGCGAGACGCCGATGAGCGTCAGGATGAAGGTCGAGAAGGGGTAGGCGTAGCGCGGTGGCGCTCGACCTCGATGATGTTGATCGAGTCGGAGCCCTTGGCGCGCTGCTGGTCGAGGAATTCGTTGAGCTGGGAGATGTTCATGGTCTGGATCAGGTCGTTGATCTCGCCCAGTTCGGTCACCTCGAGGTTGATGAGCGTGTCGAGGTTGCGGAACTGTTCGAAGGTCTCCATGCCCAGCGAGTCGAACTCGCGCTTGGTGTAGCGCGGGGCCGTCCAGCGTTTGGTCTCGGGGTTGAACCGTATGTCGGCGGCTTCGAGCGAATGGGTCATCGAACCGCCGTCGTAGTGCTCCAGCGCGAAGAACGACGCCTGCTGCGTCGTGCCGTTGTAGCCGCGGATGTAGGCGAACGTGCCGGGTTCGATCTGCCGGTAGATGTGGCGTTCGTAGGACCCTTTCTCCTTGTCGATGTACTCCTGGCTGAAAGCCACGACCTTGCGCTGCGAGATCGGGATGAGCCAGAGGTTCAGCGCGAGCGAGAGCGAACCGATGATCAGCGCGCCGAGGAAGTAGGGCCACATGAGCCGCCGGAACGACATGCCGCCCGAGAGCATCGCCACGATTTCGGTCTGGTAGGCCATCTTCGAGGTGAAGAAGATGCAGGCGATGAAGGTGAACAGGCCGCTGAACTGGTTGATGAAGTAGGGGATGAAGTTGAGGTAGTAGGTGAATACGATCCCCTTGAACGGCGCGTGCGATTCGGTGAAGTTGTCCACCTTCTCCACATAGTCGAAGATGACCACGATGACGATGATCATCGCGATGGCGAAGAAGAAGGTCGAGAGGAACTTTCCGAGTATGTAGCGGTCCAGTATCCTGAACCCGGGCCAGCGCGCTTTCATCTTTTCAGAGTCGTCTTTGCAGTTTTCCGACCATCGTCTCTTTCCATGCGGCGAAGTCGCCCGCCGCGATGTGTTCGCGGGCCGCGGTCACGAGGCGCAGGTAGAAGGCGATGTTGTGCAGCGAGGCGATCTGCGCCGCGAGCATTTCGCCGCAGACCGCGAGGTGGTGCAGGTAGGCTTTCGTGTAGAGCGTATCGACGAAGGCCGTGCCTTCGGGGTCGATGGGCGAGAAGTCGTCCTCCCATTTCCGGTTACGGATGTTGATGATGCCTTCCGACGTGAAGAGCTGCCCGTTGCGGCCGTTGCGCGTCGGCATCACGCAGTCGAACATGTCCACGCCCCGCGCGATTCCCTCGAGGATGTTCACCGGCGTGCCGACGCCCATCAGGTAGCGGGGGCGGTTTTCCGGGAGGATGGCATTGACCACCTCGATCATTTCGTACATGACCTCCGTGGGTTCGCCCACGGCCAGTCCGCCGATGGCGTATCCGTCGGCGTCGTACCGCTTGACGTTTTCGGCGGCCTTCGCCCGCAGGTCGGGGTAGGCGCATCCCTGCACGATGGGGAAGAGGGCCTGGTAGTGGCCGTATTTGGGCTGCGTCCGGTGGTAGCGGTCGAAGCAGCGGTCCAGCCACCGTTCGGTCAGCGCGAGCGATTTGGCCGCATAGTCGCGCGGCGCATCTCCGGGGGGCACTCGTCGAAGGCCATCATGATGTCGGCGCCGATCGTGCGCTCGGTGTCGATCACGCTCTCGGGCGTGAAGAGGTGTTTCGAGCCGTCGATGTGCGAACGGAAATGGCAGCCCTCCTCCCGGAGCTTGCGGCACGCCGCGAGCGAGAAGACCTGGAAGCCGCCGCTGTCGGTCAGCATCGGGCCCTCCCACGTCGAGAAGCGGTGTACGCCGCCGGCCCGTTCGATGATCTCCATGCCGGGCCGCAGGTAGAGGTGGTAGGTGTTGGCGAGGATGATCTGCGCCTTCGCCTCGTCGCGCACGTCGCGGTGGAAGAGGCCCTTGACGGTCGCGGCCGTGCCCACGGGCATGAAGATCGGGGTGCGGATCGTGCCGTGGTCGGTCCGCAGCTCCCCCCGGCGCGGGCCTGCGACGCGGGGTCTTTGTATTGCAGGGTGAATTCCATACTCGATATATTCGGCAAAAATACGCAAAAAAATCCGGATTCCGGAATTCCCGAATCCAAAATAGATGCGCAAATAAATTTGGCATTGCGCCCGGCTTGCACTATCTTTGCCTGACAATTCGCCTATATGCAGTTCTTCGATCATTTTCTGGCGTGCTACGGTTGGGAGGGCGCGGCTCTCGCGGGGGCGATGCTCGTGATGCTGGGCGTGCAGCTCTATTACTATCTGGCCGTCTATGGACGCATCCCGGGCTACAGGAACAACCGCCGTGCGGCGAAGCTCGGCGCCGAGCCGCCCGTGTCGGTCGTCATTCCGCTCTTTGCGGAGGACTACTCGTTCGTCGAGGAGCGGCTGCCGCTCGTGCTGGCCCAGAACTATCCCGATTTCGAGGTCGTCATCGTCTATGTGGGCCACGATTCGGACTTCTACGAAGACCTCGTGCAGTTGCGGCACTCCTTTCCGCAGATCTCCACCACGAAGATCCAGCTCGATCCCCGCTTTCCCATCTCGCGCAAGATGGCGCTCAACGTGGGCATCAAGTCGGCGCACTACGAGCATATGGTCTTCACCTCGACCGACGCCGTGCCCCAGACCGACCGCTGGCTGTCGCTCATGGCCAAGGGGTTCATGCGGGGCGACATCGTGCTGGGATACTGCGGCGTGGAGCGCGCGAAGGGGCTGGCGAACTACCTGATGCGCACCTGGCAGATGATGCACGCCGCGGACTGGATCGCCCGGGCCGTGCGGCGCCGCGCCTACCGGGGCACGCTTCACAACTTCGGATTCACCAAGAGCCTCTATTTCGGGGCGAACGGCTTCAGCCACCTCAATATGAACATCGGCGAGGACGACCTCTTCCTGCAAAAGGTCATCACGGCGGACAACGTGAGCGTCATCCTCTCGCCGCGGGCCACGCTGCGCGAAAAGGCGTGGGGCGGCATGGGCTGGTGGATGGGCCGGCTGCGCTACTACGGCTCGGCGTTCCGCTTCTACCCGCTGTCGGTCCGGACCTTCGTGCGGTGGGAGCTGGGATCGCGGGCGCTCTTCTTCCTCACGGCGCTCTGCGCCCTCGCGGTGATGCCGGCCGAGTACAAGCTCGCGACGGCTGCGCTGGTCGTCGCGCGCTATGCCGTCGTGGCCGTCCAGGTGCGGCGCATCGCCCGCCGGCTGGGCGAGAGCGGCATCGCGGGGCTCTATTTCCTCTACGACCTGTTGAGCCCGTTGTGGGCTGCGGCGCTGGGACTGCTGCTGCTGCGCCGCGACGAACGCGTATGGAGATAGACGATTATATCGTAGCCTCGGACCGCGAGCTGGTCGGACGGGTGCTGGAGGGCGACGACAACGCCTTCGAGTACCTCTTCAACCGTTACCGCGACGCGATCCACCGCCTGTTCGTCCAGCGGCTCGGCGGAGCGAACGACGCCGACGACCTGCTGCAGGAGACCTTCATCAAGGTCTATATCAACCTGCACCGCTACAATGCGGAGTACACCTTCGGGCAGTGGGCCTACACCATCGCCCGCAACACCTTCATCGACTTCGTGCGGCGGCGGCAGGACGGACTGTCGATCGACGACCGCTTTGCGGCGCCTGCCTCGAGCGCCCCGACGCCCGAGGAGAGTTTCATCAACCTCCAGCAGCGGACGCAGATCGAACACTACCTCGAACGCCTCACGCCCCGCTACCGGCAGTTGGTGCGGATGCGCTTCTTCGACGAATACTCCTACGAGGAGATCGCCGTCAAGCTGTCGCTGCCGCTCGGCACGGTCAAGACGCAGATCCACCGCGCCCGCGAGCAGATGTGCCGGATGATCTCGGAGGGCGAAAAACACTGATGCCGGAAAACACGGACACATGGAACTCATCGACAAATACTTTCCCCGACCTCACGGAGGAGCAGCGGCGGCGGATCGCCGCGCTGTACGGTCTCTACGCCGAGTGGAACGCCCGCATCAACGTCGTCTCGCGCAAGGATTTCGATCAGCTCTACCTGCGCCACGTGCTCCACTCGCTGGCCATCGCGAAGGTGTGCGCGTTCGCCGACGGGGCGCGCATCCTCGACGCGGGGTGCGGCGGCGGATTCCCTTCCGTGCCGCTGGCGATCCTCTTTCCCGGGGCGCGCTTCACCGCCGCGGATTCGATCCGCAAGAAGATCGCGGTGGTCGAAGGGGTCGCCGGAGCGCTCGGGCTGCGGAACCTGACGCCCCGCTGCGTGCGGGTCGAGACCCTCGAAGAGCGTTTCGACTACGTCGTTTCGCGCGCCGTGACGGCCATGCCGGAGTTCCTGAAACTGACCTGGAACCGGATCGAGCGCGGACAGGCCGGTTCGCTGCCCAACGGCGTGCTCTATCTCAAGGGGGGCGATCTGGCCGAGGAACTGGCCCTCACGGGAAAGCGGTGGTATGTTTACGACATTCCCCGCTTCTTCGACGAACCGTTCTTCGAAACCAAGAAGGTCGTTTACACGCCTAAGAAATAGGTGTCTCGCCGTCTTTTCTGCCGGGCGTTCCCCGTCCGCAGAACGGCGCCGTGCGGTATGGAGCCCGGTTTGAGCCCGTTTCGGGTATGGGGTTGCAAGAAAGATTGCGGCGGCTACCGGCCGCCGAGCGCCTCGGTGCTCAGCAGTCCGCAGGCGGCCTGGATGTCCTCGCCGCGCGAGGCGCGGATCGTGGTCTGGATGCCGCGCGCGGTCAGCGCGTCGCGGAAGCGGCGCATCGCTTCGTCGTCGGGCGAGAAGTAGGGCGAGCCGGGGATGCGGTGGAAACGGATCAGATTGATGCGGCACTTGATGCCGTCGAGCAGCCGCGAAAGCCCCCGGATGTGGCGCGGCGAGTCGTTGAGCCCCTCCAGGACGATGTATTCGAACGAGACCCGCCGCTGGTGGGTGAAGTCGTACCCGCGCAGGATGGCGGTCACCTCGGCGATGGGCCACGCCCGTTCGACGGGCATGATCTCCATGCGCTCCTCGCGGAAGGGGTTGTGCAGGCTCACGGCCAGATGGACCTTCGTGGCGTCCAGAAACCGCCGCAGTTGCGGCACGACGCCCGCCGTGGAGAGGGTGACGCGCGTGGGCGACCAGCCGAAGCCCCACTCCGAAGTGATGACGGAGAGCGTCCGCAGCAATTGGTCCGGGTTGTCGAGCGGTTCGCCCATCCCCATGAACACGAGGTTCGTGAGACGGTCGCGCTCGGGCAGGGAGACGATCTGGTTGAGGATTTCGGCCGCCGGCAGCGACTCTTGCAGCCCCTGCCGGCCGGTGGCGCAGAAACGGCAGCCCATGCGGCAGCCCGCCTGCGACGAGACGCAGAGCGTGGCCCGCTCGCCGTCGGGGATGTAGGCCGACTCGACGTAGTGGCCGTGCCGCGTGCGGAAAAGGTACTTCTTCGTGCCGTCGGCGGAGACCGAGACCCGCTCGGGGGCGCTCAGCGCCAGGGGCGAACCGTGCGGCAGGCGTTCGCGGGCCGTCGCCGCGAGGTCGGTCATCCGCATCGGGTCTTCGGTTCCGCGCACGTAGAGCCAGCGGGCGATCTGCCGCGCGGCGAAGCGCGGCAGCCCCAGCTCGGCGCAGAGAGCCGCGAGCTCCTCCGGATTTTTTCCGTACAATGTCTCCTTTTCCGTCATATCCGCCCTCTCCGGGCCTTTTCTCGGGAACAAAAATAGGCAAAATCCGAAGATTTTTGCGCGGGAACGTTCATTTTTGAATTTTTATCCATATATTTGTGGTGGATAG